>Ga0187892_10002430_pt1 | contig 37314 bp, 31 predicted proteins | sample MA1701073metaG_FD_139345 | JGI IMG/M metagenome (GOLD analysis project Ga0187892, IMG submission 139345) | Bio-ooze microbial communities from a basaltic lava cave in the Kipuka Kanohina Cave System on the Island of Hawaii, USA - MA170107-3 metaG ... | reverse complement strand
TTGACAATCGCAATGCGGCCAAGAAAGCGGCCATTGCGGTCGAGGATTCTCCCGCCCTCGCTAGGCTCATAGCCGCGGATCTCCGCGCTCGAGGGACATCTACGCCAACCGCACGTCGCCAGCCAGGTATTGAGAGCGGTCAGGGCGAGTGCAAACGCTGAAAGTGATGCAACAGCCAGGGCTTTCCGGCGCGTCCAGACGCCAGGGGCCTTCCACACTTCGCGGAGGCGCGACACTCGACGCCCCAGCGCGGCACGACCGTACATGACTGACGTATCCGCCGGAGATGGCGATTAGATACGCCGAACCTGCTCCAGAGTTTCCCGGCCTCTCGTCTACGTGTGTCTTGCACCGCAGGTACAACTAAAGAGCTTGAGCGTCGGTCTCGGGTGCAGAGTCTCCAGAATGATCTGCCTCGATCCTCGCTAGAAGCGCCAGGCCCGAAGCGTCTCCAGGGCGCGATCAACAGCCGCTCGTTCCTCGTCGCGGTTCGCGCGTGAGCGCAACTGCTCATACGCCGCGATCGCGACGTCGACCATCTCGTAGTCGTGCTCCGCACCGGCAACCGACGCCGCGTTGTCGGCGACGTTGGCGAGAGCCAGGTCGTCCTGCGGAAAGCGGGTGACGACTTGCTGCCAGCGGCCCACGCGTCCGCGCGGCTGGTCTTCGGCGAGGGCCCACAGATGCCACGCAGCCCTGTCTTGCGGATCGGCCGCGATCGCACGGCTCGCGAGCTCGCCGACTGGTTGCGGTCCGGCTCCCAACAACCAGTAGCAATTCGCCAGCCTGACGAGTGCGCGCGAGTTGTTAGGCTGCGCGCGGACGACGTCCTCGAGTAGCGGCGTTGCGATGTCCGGACGATCCTGGAAGTGCAACGCGGCTTCGTACAGATCCTCACCAGCAGCGTCGTGAGTGACCTCACGAATCGACGCAGCGAGCGCCGCGTGGTCGGTCTGGTCGCGGCGGATGTGTGCATTTTGTGTAGCAATTGCTGTCAGTGCGCGAATCAGCGCCGGCGACGCGGCCATTGGTGCGAATTTAGCGGGCACACCCGGGGTCGGTCAGCGAAACGAGATTGTTGCGTCGCGTCACAGGCGCCGGTCCATGTGACAGAGGCGTGGCGCGGACCCGCCCAAGCGCTTGCGCTCCGGGAAGCGGCATGTAATACTCGTACCATCCGCTGGCGACGAAGCTGTCGCCCCCGGTCCCGCGGTACACTCTCGGACGGCAACAATCTTGCTCTGGAAAGTGTCTGCGGGCGGTTCGCCGAGCGTGAACGGGTTTCGCGGCGTCATGTAAGACACCGCCCCTACGCGGCAGCGTCCGGTTAGTGCGAGCCTCGCACGCCGCGTTCGATCGTTCGATTTCAGCTGAGGAATTGAGGCGTCTCTTGTGTGCCGTAGGCACACGTTCGCCTCTGTGCTTGCACCCTTCGTCATAGCCTAACGACTGTTGCGCCGTCAGGGCCGCGTTTGCGCGGCTCTCGCGCCCGAGTGTTGTCTCTCATCATGTTCTCCAACTCATGACAGAACGCCGACGTCCTTACCGACGCGGTCGACGCGGTCATTCGCGTCCCGCAGCGGACCGTCCCCCCTCCGAAAACCCGTATCGCGACGGCGAGACGATGCTTGATTCGGGTCCTCCTGGCGACGGTCCAGCTTCAAACGGCGGTGACGATCGCGGCAGCGCAGCAGGCGCATACGCCGACGCGTCCGAAGGTCCACCGCGCGACGAAGGAGCTCCGGGCCCGAGCTCCGCACCGTCCATGCAAAGCAACGAAGGAGCGCCGGACGGACCGCGCGCAGGTGAACAGCGGAGCGACGAGGTCGCGTCATCAAGCGGCGAGGGTGAACGCCCGCCGCGCGAAGGCGAAGGCGGAGGACCACAAGGCAGCGGCGTACCGCAGCAGCGTCAGGACTTTCAGCGTCGCGAGGGCGGTGACTTTTATCACCGCAATGGGCGACGCCACCGCCGGCATCGTGGCCGCGGGCGTCGCGAGTTCCAGCAGCAGGCTCCGCCGCAGCCGGTCGTCGCGGACAGCGAAACCGGCGGCTGGTTCGAGCCCTCACGCGACGGCGGTTTCATCCGCCGCGCTGGGAATAGCTATCTGGCCGAGCCAGGTGACGCGTGGCTATCACCAGCGCTCGTTAGGCAATATGGTCTGCGACACGCCGATTCGGTGACGGCGACTACGGGACACGACCACCGGCACCGTGTGGTCGTCTGCGAAGTGCAGACAATTAACGGGCTCAACCCGTCGCTCATGGAGCGGCGCCCCGACTTTCAGTCGCTCACAGCGACCTATCCCGAAAAGCGCATAACGCTCGAAACCGGGCGCCCCGCCAAGGGCGGCCCCGAGCTGACACGGCGCTGCATCGACATCATGGCGCCGATCGGCTTCGGCCAGCGCGCGCTCATCGTCGCCCCGGCACGCGCCGGCAAGACGATGCTGCTGCACGCGATCACCGAGGGGATCGCGATCAATCACCCCGAAGCCGTGCTCCTCATCCTGCTCGTGGACGAGCGGCCGGAAGAAGTGAGCGAGGCGATCTCGTGGGGCGTCGGCGAAGTCATCGCGTCGTCGTTCGATCAGCCCGCTCAGCGGCACGTGGAAGTGACCGAGATGACGATGGAACACGCGCGCCGGCTCGTCGAGTTAGGCAGAGACGTGATCATCGTGCTCGATTCGCTCACGCGCATGGCTCGCGCGCACAACACCGCGGAGCGCGGCACCGGTCGCACGCTGTCCGGTGGTCTCGATGCCACAGCCATGGCTAAGCCCAAGGCCTTCTTCGGATCGGCTCGTTCCGTGCACCCAAAGGACGGTGGCGGGAGCCTAACGATCATCTCCACGGCACTCGTCGAGACCGGCTCGCGCATGGACGACGTGATCTTCGAGGAGTTCAAGGGCACCGGTAACTGCGAGATCAAGCTGGATCGCTCGCTCGCCGAGAAGCGCATCTTCCCGGCCTTCGATATCGCGGCCAGCGGTACTCGGCGCGAAGAAAAGCTCTATCGCCCGGATCAGATCGAAAAGATCTACACGCTGCGGCGCGGCTTGCAGCAGATGCCGCCGCAGTCCGCGATGGAGTGGATGATCAAGCGCATCGCGAACACGCCGAACAACGACTCGCTGCTGGACGGCCTCTAGTCCTTGGGTCGCGCGTTAGGCACCGCGCCGGGCGGCAGCTCGAGCCCCGGCGGCAATCCAGGTACGCCCGCGCCTGACAAGTCGCGACGCCACACGACGTCGGGCTGATTCACGATTTCAACGACCGTTGCACCGCCATACTCGTGCAGCAGCAAGTCGAGCGTTTGTGGCTCGCCCTTCTCCTCGTACACGATGCGGACCTCCGTGCTCGGACCTAACGCCCCCACGCGGACGCGACGGATCGGGAACGCGACACGATCCGATTCATCGCTGCCGCGTCGCAAGAGCACGCGGCCGTCCTGAATCTCGAAGCTGCGGTCTTTGAACTTGGGTGTCTGCGTGTGCCATCTGCCGAGCACGGCTATCGGCAGCGCATCACTGTGCTCCGGCCATACGGCGGAGATACGAACCCCGGCGCCGATCACGATCGTTGACAGCGCGGCGACCAAAACGAGCCCGCTGGTTCGCGTTTTGACCGTCCGTTCAGTGACTCCACCGTCAGCGGCCACGACCACGCGCCGTTTTTTGGGCAGGCGCATAACGAGACCGAGACCCATGAAGAAACTGCGCGTGTCCATGGCATTGCGCAGATCGCCATCTGTCACGGCTTGATAGCTAGCGCTCGTCGTGCGTTGCGGCGTCGTCTGATCGGTCATACAGCGGCGAGCAGTGGTTGGATGGATCCGCCGCGGCGAGCGTTTTCTTCGGCGCGACGCTCGGCATACCATTGCCGAAGCCTTGGCTCCACGGCAGCGAATGCATCCGCCATAACAGGATCGAAGTGCGTGCCCGCGCTCTCGAGGATATGTGTCAGCGCGCGTTCAGGTGCCCAGCCTTCGCGATACGGACGATCAGAGACGAGGGCGTCGTAGACGTCGGCCACGGCAACGAGACGTGCGAGCGCGGGAATGGCATTGCCGCACAGTCCGCGCGGATACCCCTTGCCGTCGAATCGTTCGTGATGATAGAGGACGACGGGAAGGATCGCCGCGTACGCCTCGATCGGCGCGAGAATGCACGCGCCGACGTCGGGATGCGACTGGACGATAGCCATCTCTTCCGGCGTTAGGCGACCGGGCTTGTCAAGAATGCTTCTGGGCACAGCGATCTTGCCGATGTCGTGAAGCAACCCGCCGCGATGCACCGTGTCCAGCTCATCGCTCGTTAGGCCCAAGTGCTCGGCGATTTGCATCGCGGTGTGCGTAACGCTTTCGGAATGGCCGGCCGTCCAGGGAGACTTCGCGTCCACTGTACGGGCCAGCGCCGTGAGCGTCCCGTAGTTGAATTGCTCGAGGCGGCCGAGGAGTCGCGTGCGGTTGGCGGCCAATGCCAACTCACCAGCGATCGCGCGCATGTTATCCAGCACTGCGTTCGTAACGAGCGTGCCGTCGGGAATGAGAACCGCCAGAATGCCCACCAGGTCGTTCTCGGCGCGCAGCGGAATCACAGCGGCCTGGCCGCGCCAGCGCAGATCCGATGATGGAGCGCGCAGGTACGGACGGGCGTCCGGCATGGCGAACCGTCCGGAGGTCAGATCGGTCTGCGACAGTCCGCTCAGGCCCCCCGTTCCGAGCTCCAGCTCGTCGTCCGTCCACTGTTGTTGCAAGCGCGTCATTACCGAGCGACGTATCCAGAGAGTTTGCTCCAGGCGCAACGCGAGACTCAGGCCGTAGTCCGCCGGAAGGAGCGATTGGATGTGCGCCGTTAGGCGCGGCAGGAGCTGTCTGGGATTGCTGGCTCGCAGTGCTTCGTCGTTGATCGCTGCAGTCGACGAGAGCAGCGCCATGTGAGAAGTAATCCGGCTTGACATCGCGTTGAACGACCGGGCGAGCTTTCCGAACTCGTCGTCCGTTGTCGACGAGACTTGCACCGAAAGATTGCGCACACCCACTTGGTGCGTGGCAGCCGCCAGCTCCTCCAGGGGACGCAGACTGCGACGGAGCTGTACGTGACTCGCCAGGAAGACGAGAGCGAGCGAACTGAGCACGAGTAGCGTGACTGAGCGGGCGAAAGTCGCGCTGCCGCCTAACGCCCCAGGCATGTCGTTGAACGTTACGACGCGCAGCGATGCTTCCTTGCTCAATAGCGCGAAGCCGCCCCAGGCTGCTGCGCTGTACCTCTCACCGTCGACTGTCACCGCGCTGGAGTCGGCTTGGAGCATGCTCCATTGCGAACGTGGCAACGAACACCACAGCGGCCTATCCGCCAGCAGCATACATGCTTCGACCCCGCTGTCCCGCCAACCTTGTATGTCCGTCTCTTCGAAGAACTCGTCGACGTCGATCAATGCTTTCACGAAGAGCTTGCGCCCATCAACAGGGTGTTCAGTCGAGAGAGCCAAACCGTGAGTGCCGTCGTCCTGCAGTGGGAAGAGCAGCGGCCGATCGGGATCGCCCGTGGATTGTGCTGTAAGCGCATCAAACGCTTCCGCATGCCACGCTGCCAACGTCTTCTCTGCGCTCGGGTCAGCAAGCACCACCGCAGCGCGCAGTCGCCGCTCAGGCTGCACTAGCACTTCGCGCCACGCCTGCCGATCGATCGATGCTGCCGCGTGTGCCATTCGATCCATCAGCTGAGTGAGCTCGTTGACCTGCGCAATGACCGACATCCCCATCGCCTTCGCTGTGCGTTGCAGCTGATCACTGGACTGCCGACTCAGCTCACTCGATGCCTCTCGCAGGACGATGATCGTCAGCACTGCGTGGGGCAGCATCGCGCACGCTAGAAACAGCAGCAGCATGCGACGGCCGAAGCGCGTGCGCAGGAAGGAGGATCTCAGGGCGGAGCGCATCGATACGTCAGAATTTCTTGGCGAGACCGATGTAGCCACCATCGTTCGCGCGAACGACGTCGTCTTGGCTCGCCTTCGCTGTGAACGGCGGCGACGACGCCCCATCCTTCCCGAGGCTGTAAAGGTCGAACTGGCTGTTGACGGGCACGAGGAACCTGTCCCTGCGTGCACCGGCAGGTGGCGCCTTACTCTTCGTCGGAGGGAATTTGAAGTACACGTACGGCCGGCCCCACGGGTCCAGTAGCGTCTGCCTGTTGATCGCGGCGAGTGACGGCGGAAGAGAGTCTTGCGAAAGGAGATCCGTCTGTAGCGCCCTGATGTCACCTGTGGCCTTCGCGACTCGCGCTCGCTCGGCGATGTCCCGGTAGCGAGGGACCGCAAGACGAGTCATAAGCCCGATCAAGGTCAAGCTGGCGAGCAGTTCGACGAAGGTGAAACCAGGGCGTCGAATGCTGCGCGATAGGCCCGTGGGGCCTCTGCGTTTCGTGCTAAGCGGTGACCTGTACAAGCGTGGCATCAATGGCGTTGGCAGGCAGTCCTGCGGGGGAACTCCATCCAAAGTCTCGGCGCCAACAGCTCGTGCCTTTAGCCTTTTGACTGCTCAGTTGACCCTATGCCGCGCGCCGCGACCGGTAGCATCACTCGGGGAGGCCCCTGGCGACGGCGGTCCACCGCCTGGCGTGCTAGAAAGCCCTGCGCCAGTCCGATGAAGCCGCCGTCGCGTGCCCGAGTCACGTCGTCCTGACTTGCGGACGCCGCGAAGCCGCGGCGGCGACGAGTAGTGCTCGTGCCGGCATGGCGAAATTGGACAGCGCTAAGAAAAAGGGGCCGCATGTGCGAGTGTTTGAACGAGCGTGTTTGCGCTAAAGACTCGTCGCTGAATCGTGCGGCAACTCGCATACGCTGCAGAAATCAGCCTAACGTGGCGTCCCAGTGACCGGATCATCACGCTGCGCAACGAGGCCGGCCTCGCACACACCGCGTTAGGCCGGCCTCATATTACACACCTCTAAGACGCGCTTACTTGTCTGCTTTATCGAACGTCAGGGAACAGGAGTTGATGCAGTAGCGCTGGCCGCCGGCGTCGCGCGGTCCGTCATCAAAAACATGACCCAGGTGCGCACGGCACTTGCGGCAGTGCACTTCGGTGCGGCGCATGAACAACGAGTTGTCCGATTCTGTCTCGACCGAAGCAGTCTGCGCCGGGCGCGTGAAGCTCGGCCAGCCCGTCCCTGAATCGAATTTGTCACTCGATGAAAAGAGCGGCTCGCCGCAGACGACGCAGCGGTACATCCCCTTGTCATGGTTGTCCCAGTAGGCGCCTGTAAACGGGCGCTCGGTACCCTTCTCCTGAGTGACGTAGTACTGCTCGGGAGTCAGCTTTGCGCGCAAATCGGGGGCGTTAGGCTTCGTTGTATCTGTCATTGTTTCCTCATGTCTTGGAATCAGTGTAACCTCAAAACAGGGAGCTTCGGGTACCGAGTTTCCGAGTGCCGAGCATTCAGGTCGGATGGGCTGCCCATTCGGTGCTCGTCTCCGTACTCATCATACGATGCAGGGGCTGAAGAACTCTGAGCTGGCACCCAACTGTCCTCGAGACGCGGCACTCGCATACGCGTGACTCAAAGCGCCTTGTTTGATCTTAGGTTGGGTACTCGTTAGGGCACCGCGCCCGCTGTCCCACTGCGGCGTGGCTCTGCAGCCGCTGTCACTTTGCCGGCATCGATCAGAATCAAAGCCCCGTATCCCATCCGTAATTCCCCTCTGAACGAGATCGGATTCAATCGATAGCCGATCGCCATAAGGGCGCTCGCGACGGCAGGTGAAAGGCCGTCTTCGACATCGACCGTCGGGATGCCTTCGGCGGCATCGCGCTGTGACGGGAGGAAGCGGGGGAGCTCTAGAGCGTGCTGCGCGTCCAGCCCGAAGTCGATCACACCGACGATCGACTGATAAACCGCCGAAGTGATCCAGGCGTTCCCGGCTGCCCCCACGGCAATGCGAGGCGTGCGTGGGCCGTCCGTGCCGCGGTACACAATCGTCGGCGCCAGGGTGCTTCCGTGGCGCGCGTACGGCAGGCGCGCGCCATAGGCACCAGGGTCGGTCCCGTACGAGGTGAGCTTGTCGTTGTAGAGGAAGCCCAAGCCTGGCGTGACGTAGAAGTTCCCGCCCCATGTGCCGAGGGTCTGGGTGACAGCGACGACGTTTCCTTCACCATCCGCGGTGACGAACGCAGTCGTTCCCTGCGGCCGTTCATCGTCGGCATCCGTGTCGGCGGAGCCGCCTGAGTTGCTCGCTGTGTTGCCGCACTTAAGCGTGTCCCCAGCCGTCAGTCGCGGATCGATCGCGCGACCGGGATCGAAGCAGCGCCAGCGAACGCGCGCCGTATCCTTGCTCGTGAACGCCTCCGTGTTCGTTGGCCATAACGACGGATCAGCGACGCGCCCGCGTCCTGTGGGAACGAGCTGCCACGCGGCAACCATCGCATGGAGTGTCGTCGCGTCGTCCGTGTAGAGCTTTGGCCCGGGGAACTGCTCGAGCAGGTTGAGCTGCGCGGCGAGCGTGCTACCGCCGCTCGCGGGCGGAGCGCTAGAGAACACTGTATGCCCGCGATACGTCGTGGAGATTGGCGTGCGTTCAGCCGCGAAGTAGCGCGACATGTCCGTTAGGCGGATCGCGTTCCCCTTCCCGCGCAGGTCCTCCACAAGGCGACGCGCAACTTCACCTTTGTAGAAACCGTCGGCGCCTTTCGCAGCGATCTGCTCAAGCACCCACGCGAGATCGGGATTCTTGAGCGTGTCGCCGGCTGCGAGCGGTTTCCCGTCGCGGAAGAAAAGCGCTTTGCTCGACTCGTACTTTGCATAACGATGCTGTTCGAGCGTGAGCGTTGTCGCGAAGCCGTCGCTGATCTGGTAGCCGTTCCGTGCCGCGCGGATGGCGGGAGCGACGAGGTCGGCCCATGTAACTCGCTTGGAACCGTGCAGCTGCCAGGCTTTATGCATTCCGGCAACCGTGCCGGGAACCACGGGGAGCACTGGCCCATCGGTGGGATAGCGCCCGTTAACAAGCAGGGCGGCGTTCGCGAGCGATGCTTCCTCCGGCGCGCGTGACATGAACTCGATGAGCGCAGGGTCGCGTGCTCCGGCCCTGTGCGCAAGCATCTCGCCGTAGCCTCCCACGCCGCTGGCGTCCGGCTCGACGACACCTAACGCGAAGGAGACGGCTACTGCCGCGTCGATCGCGTTGCCGCCCTTCGCCAGTATCTCGACGCCCGCCGCAGTCGCTACGGGATGCGAGCTGGAAACAGCGCCGCGACCGGAGGCCGGCTCGGCGTAGCGTGGCCGCTGGCGCAGCGCTTCGTGCAGGACCTGCTCCAGCACGGAGTCGTTAGGCGCCGCCAGCGCACGCGCTCGAAAGCGTTCGCGCAGTGCGCGAAAGTCTGCCGCGCGCCGCGCGGCAGACTCAGAAGCGAAGTATGTCCGCGCGAGACGATCGAGCGCGCGATCATACAGCTCGGCGTTGCGCGTCGAACGATCGAGCGTGGCGCGCGTGCGATCGGCGGCGCCGCTGTCGGGTGGTGACGGTGCCGTGATTGTAATGAGACGGTCGCGCCGCCCGAGCGCTTCGCCGGCCTCGCGATCGCCCATGCGATTGGGATCGCCGTTGTATCCCGGTTCGTCGGCGCTGCGCTCCGCGATCACAATCGTCGCGCCGTCTGGATTCCACGCCGGCTCGCCACGCATCGGACTCACGAGGTTGACGTAGCGTCCCTCGATGTCAGTGACGAAGACGCCGCCACGACCTGTGTTCGACGAAAAGATAAGGCGCGTGCCGTCCGGCGACCACTCGGGCCATTCCGGATTTCGTTCGCTGACGATCGCCGTGTCGCGCCTCGTGCTCATGCTGCGGATGCGCAGACGGCGAGCTTCGTCGCTGATTTGGACGTAAGCGACGCGGTCACCGTGCACCGCGGGCCAGCGTTCCGTGCTTTCGCCGCTTGTTAGGCGGCGTTCGCTGCCTGTCGAGTCGCGCAACCAGAGTCGTGCGGCGCGGGCGCTGCCGCGCACGAAGACCACGCCGCCATTTGCCAGCACTCCCGCTTCGCCGTCAGGTTCGCCGCTGCGCGTTAGTTGCTCAGGAGCCGCGTTGACTACCGTCGCAGAGATCGTTAGGCGCCACAGGTCGGCATTGCCGGAGCTGTTGGACGTGTAGACGATGGCGCTTCCCTCAGGCGACCAGGCTGGATCGCGGTCCCAGGCTGGGCCGCGCGTGAGCTGCGACCACTGAGCTCCGGAACGCAGCCACAAATCTCCGTCGATCGAGACGACGAGGCGGCCGTCGCGCGCGAAGGCCGGGCCGCGCGCATTGACGAGCTGCTCTTGCGCCCAGATCGCACGCGCGAGGATGACCAGAAAAAGCGCGAGCCGCCACATCATGACACAAGGTGCACAGCGCGCGTGCGCCGCGCTACAACAGCAGCGATGCGTGTGACATTGATATGCTAGGCGGCAGGCCTTTGGACTGTGTCCCGGCCGCGCTCTCGAAGCGGGTGGCGAGCGCGCGAAAACCTCGGCTGCGAGCAACCGACGCGTAACGTGCCGCGAGTCCGGCGACCTGCTGTGACCCGGCGTCCCGCATTGCGTCCCACACCTCGGCGACGAGCCAAGCGGCTCCACACGGGTCGTGCAGATCGGCAGCTGCAAGCGAATCCAGGAGAGCCGCTTCCGCGTCGGCGCGATAGCCGTCGGCGAGTTGCAGTCGGATCTGGAGAGCTGCCGCCAGCTCGCGACCCTGGAACCACCAGTTCGAGTGGCTCTCGGCGCGACGCGTCGCGGCGGCGAGACACTCGCGCGCCTCGTTAGGTCTGCCCAGCGCGAAGTGTGCGAGCCCGCGACCTCCGTGTGAGCCGATCTCCATATCCGAGTGCCCCAGCGCTGCCGCAGCCGCGATCGTCTCGTCGTAGAACGAGATCGCCTGATCGAGATCGCCTCGCTCGCGGGCGAGGTTCCAAGATTGTAGAGAGCTGCCACACGGTGCGGCTCGTTCTTCACCGTGCGGAATCCCTGCATCGCCTCAGCGAATTCGTTGTTCGGCTTCGGGGTGCTCGCCCAGCTTCATATGCAGGACACCGAGGTTGAGCGCCGCCAATCCGACCATATCAGGCGCGTGCAACAGCTTAGCCAGCTCGTTGCCTGTCTCGTATAAACGACGCGACGCTTCGGCCTCGCCGAGCAGCGACGGATCAATGCATCTGCCAGTCCACGTTGATCGCCTCAACGGCGGTGACCGCTAGCTGCGCGTAGAGCTGGTGCGCTCGATTCAGCGAAAGCAGGAGATCGCGGTTGCGGCTCTGGCGGCGAAAGAGCTCCGCTCGTTCGTGCGCAATTTGCGCCTGAAGCAGTACGTCGTGCCTGCGACGCGCCCCCTCTTCGGCCCGGGCGAAGTGCTGCTCCGCCTCTGAGTAATGCGCGGCCTCGCGCTCGATGATACCGTAGATGTTGTACGCCTCGGCATCCGCGTGCTCGTCCCCCGCGCTCGACGCGCGCTGCATCGCTCGATCACACGCTTCGCGCGCCCGGGGGAATTCGCCGCGCAGAACCCACATCTCGGCAACATTCACGTGGACCATCGTGGAGCCGCTAAGCTCGCCGAGCGTAGTCGCGATATGCAGCGCTTCGTCGTATGCCCGCTCCGCCTCGTCCCACTTCCTCTGCTCCATGGACGGCCGAGGTTGTTCTGCACGATGTACACGTCGCGGGGCAGACCTAACGAGCGATAACCATTCAGGCTCGTTCGGTAGTAAAGCATGGCATTCGTGAAATCGCCGCGCACGTTCGCGACGAGCGCATCCGATCCAAGCTCATTCCGCCGTCTTTGGGAGAGTACGGCCCGGTCTTGTAAGACGACCCGCGGCGGGGCTGAGTCTCGGCCGGGTTACTCACAGGGCAGCGCGGGCGTCCGCTTTCCGGCTCATAACGGACCGGTAAAAATGGGACCCTCGTCAGCTCGTCCTGGCGTTCTAGTGCTCGCCGCAATCGTTCTGCCCTTGGCGGCCTGTCAGCCTAAACCCCAGGGGCAGTCGGAGGGGAGCGGCTCTGTAATCATCGGGACCGGCGCCGACGCTGATGCGCTGGTGCCACCGATCGTGCGGAGCATTGATTGTGAAAGTCCTCCTGGACTCGTTAGGCTGGCGTGACACGGATGGCGACGGCTTCCGCGAACGCAGTGGCGTCAAGCTCGAATTCGCCCTGGCCACTCCCTCGTCCAGCGCCATCCGCCGCCAGATGTCTGTGTTGCTTCAGGCGCAGTGGAAGGCCGTCGGCGCCAACGCGCGCCTGGAAGAGCTGGAACCGGTCGCCTTTTTCGAACGGCTCGGTAAAGGCCAGTTCGACGCGATGATCAACGCCTGGCACACGGATCCCAGTCCCGCTGGCGCAGAGCAGGCGTGGGGGAGCCGCGGCGGTTCCAATCACACCGGCTACTCGAGCGCAGCATTCGATGCGCAGCTGGACAGCGCAGCAGTAGAGTTCGATCCCGCGCGGAGTCGGTTGCATTACCGCCGGGCGTACGAGACGATCGTACGCGATTTCGCGGCCGTGTGGCTATTCGAGGCGCGTTACGCCGCGGCGGCGCACAAGCGGCTCAACATTCGCGGGATTCGAGCCGACGCCTGGTGGGTAGGGCTTCCAGAGTGGACGATAGCGCCCAATCAGCAAATCGCGAGAGACCGTATAGGCATCGGCGCAATCGCCGCAGGCACTGCGCGCGATTAGGCGCGCCGAGTCAATGCACTCATGGAAGCGAGCGACATGGGTCAAGTACTGCAACGGCATTAGGAGTGCCTAACGCGCGAGCGTTACGGGTTTACGACGGTGGCTGCGGTAACCACGCAGTGAACTCGCCTAACGCCTGCGCGTTACGTAGCAGCTGACACGGTTAGAACGACGACACCATATAGCCCGAGAAGTGCCAGACTTTGAATTGTACGCGATTCCCGGACACGATCGACGCCTCTAACAGTTCCTGCACCATGGCCTCGCGGTGCACGTTGTTCAGCCGCGACACGTCGTCGAAGTAAGCGCCCATGAGCTGCTGTCGTTCGTGAGGCCGTGATTCGTTCGCCTGAGGTCCTGCGAGAACGTGAGGGGCTTTAGGAAGACCACGCCGTGCGGCGCAAATTCGTAGGCAAGGATCCGCCCTGGCACCGCAGTGACGGTGATCGTCATGTCCGAGGGCAGTGCGTTCGCTGGCACCGTTATGCGTAAGCCCGCCTGCGGGATCTCGATGCTTCCCCCGAGGGAGCGCTTGAGGTGCGCGGTCGTGCGATGAGCCTCGAGGACCGTGGTTGCCCACAGCAAGCCCTTTACATTAGCGACGCTCACGCCGCCGCGGATGGGATCGCCGCTGGAAATCGCATGCGGGACTGCGGCCGCATTTGCTGCCGCGGGATCAAGTACCGGCGCCGAGGAAACGCTCAGCGGATGCTTCTCGCGGGCGCTGACCAAGAACCCACTCAGCGCGAAACCCAGCATCGCGAGGAGCGCGCCTAACGCGAGCACCGGTGGACGTTTGACGAGTCGTGAGGACAGCATTCAGGCTCCAGGTACGGGATATCGTCGGTTCGCCGACTAGCTGCGGGTGACTGGAAGGCGGACGGCGAGTGTTACGGCGTGGCTTCAAAGCCTCACAAGTGATCGCTCACCTAACGCGGCGCGTGATCGCTTTCGGCCGTGTGGGTGACGCGGGCGCCGCCTGTGTAACACGGTGGGGCTGCACCGGGACGCTGCAGGGTCCGCAAAAGGGCTGGCGATGGGTGGCGCCCGGGCGCGGTGTGTCGCATGTTCGCGCGCCCCCAGCCATCCCGTCCGCAACTATATGAATCGGTTCCAGTCACTCGTTCGCACAATCGGCGTCTTAGCGCTTCCCTTGACTACACTTGGGGCGCAGCGCCAGCGCGCGCCACAGCCGGCACAGCCCGCGCGCCCGGCAATCGATACGGCGTGGTACTCCCAGCTCAAGTACCGTCACATCGGACCTGAAGGGAACCGTGTTTCATCGGTCGCTGGAGTGCCGAGCGACCCTAACGTGTACTACGCCGGCGCCGCGTCAGGCGGCATCTGGAAGACAACCGATGGCGGCGTGCATTGGACGCCGATTTTCGACGGGCAACAGGTGTCTTCGGTCGGCGCGCTCGCCGTCGCGCCGAGTGACGCCAACGTGGTGTGGGCCGGGACGGGCGAGCCGTTTATCCGTTCCAACATTTCCGTTGGTTGGGGGATCTTCAAATCCACGGACGCCGGAAAGACGTGGATGAAGATGGGCCTCGACAACACGGGTCGCATCGGCCGCATCGTCGTGCATCCGACAAACGCCGACATCGTGTACGCCACAGCCTTGGGCCATGCCTATGGACCGCAGCCCGATCGTGGGGTCTTTGTCACACAGGACGGCGGCAAGTCGTGGCAGAAGACGCTCTTCGTCAACGACTCCACCGGCGCGTTCGATCTGGTTATGGATCCGAACAACCCGCGCATCTTGTACGCGACGACGTGGCAGATCGAGATCCACACGTGGGGTCGAACGTCCGGCGGTGCGGGGAGCGGCATCTGGAAGTCGACCGATGCCGGCGCGACGTGGAAACGCCTAACAGGTGAAGGTCTGCCTAAACGCCATGTCGGCAAGATCGGCCTTGGCATCAGCAAAGCGAACTCCAACCGGCTCTACGCGCTGATCGAGACCGGCGACGGCGTGCCGTTAGGCGGACAGGAGACCGATCGCGGCGAGCTGTTCAGGTCCGAGGACGGCGGCAACACGTGGAAAGTGATCAGCTACGACCAGCAGCTCATGGGCCGAACGCACTATTACACGCGCATGGCCGTGATGCCGGACAACGACAACGAGGCGTACTTCCTGACTGCCTCGTGGGCCAAGACGCTCGACGGCGGCACGACGATCATCGATCCACCGTTCCCGGAGACCCCCGGCGGTGATCATCACGACATCTGGATCGATCAGACAAATGCGAGTCGTTTCATCGTTTCGCACGATATCGGAATCAGCATAACGACGAATCGTGGCAAGTCCTGGCTCCGCGTGCAGCTGCCAATCGCACAGATGTACCACGTGTCTGTCGACAATCGCGTGCCGTATTGGGTGTACGGCAACCGGCAGGACGGTCCGTCTGCGGTAGGCCCTAGTAATAGCAAAGCCGCTAGCTTTTTTGGCGATCTGGGAATTCCGCGTGGACTGTGGAGCTCAGTGGGCGGCGGCGAGAGCGGGTGGGCGCAGCCGGATCCCGCGGACTCGAACCTCGTGTGGTCCAGCGCTTCGGGCTTCGGCAGTCTCGGCGGCATCGTGTCGCGTTATGACTGGCGCACGAAGCTGAGCGATCAGGTGGAAGTCTGGCCGCAGATGACACTCGGGCATTCTGCTGGCGAGGCGAAGTATCGCTTCGTGTGGACGTTCCCGCTCGCGATCTCGCCGCACGATCACAACAAGGTGTACGTCGGTTCGCAGCACGTGCACGTGACGACAAACGGTGGACGCAAGTGGGATCTCATCTCCCCGGATCTCACGCGCAACGACAAGAGCAGGCTCGGCTTCTCGGGCGGCCTAACGGGCGACAACATCGGCGTCGAGTATTCCGGTGTGCTGTTCGCGATTGCCGAATCACGCCGCCGAGCGGGGATGATCTACGCCGGCACGAACGACGGCAAGCTGCACATCACGCAGGATGCCGGCCGCACGTGGACCGACCTGACGGCGAACATGCCTAACGCGCCGGCGTGGGGGACGATCAGCAACGTGGAGCCGTCGCGCTTCGATGACGGCACGGCGTATCTCTCGATCGACGGGCACCAGGCCAACAACCGCGATCCATTCATTTACAAGACGACCGATTTCGGCAAGACGTGGCGTTTGCTTGTCAACGGGATCGCGAAGAGCCCGCTCAGCTACGTGCACGTCGTGCGCGAGGACCCCGTTAGGCGCGGGTTGCTGTACGCCGGAACGGAGAACGGCTTGTATGTCTCGTTCGACGACGGCGAGAACTGGCAACCGCTGCAGAACAACATGCCGCACGCGCCGGTGTATTGGATCGAGATCCAAGAGCACTTCAACGATCTCGTCGTCGCGACGTACGGCCGCGGCTTCTGGATCATGGATGACATCACGGCCCTGCGCCACCTCTCGCCGGCTCTCGCTGCCAACGACGCGCACCTGTTCGCACCGCGATTTGCGTATCGCTTCCGCGCTGTCGAGTCGCCGATGGCACCTTTTGAGGATCCCGTGACGGGACAGAACCCGCCGTACGGCGCCGCGATCCACTTCTGGCTCAAGGCAGAATCCCGGGACTCCACGAAGCTCGAAATCGTTGATGCAGGTGGCAAGGTCGTACGGACCCTCAAAGCACCGTCGAAGCCCGGTGTAAATCGTGTATGGTGGGACTTGTTAGGCGAACAGAGCAAAGAGGCAAAGATTCGCACGAGTCCGCAGCATGCCCCGCAGATCGTCGTCGGCCCCGAAGGTCGCACTGCGCCATCCGTCGGACGTTATGCGCTGTTGCTGCCGCCGGGGCAGTACACCGTTAGGTTGAGCGCGGCTGGTCGCACAGAGTCGCAGCCGCTCGAGATCCGCAAGGATCCCGCGACGAGCGGGACGTTGGAAGACATCCGTGCGCAGATCGCCGTCGCGAGTGACATCCATGCCGATGTCAACACAGCGGTCGACATGATCAACAACCTCGAGCTCGTTCGTGGTCAACTCGCAACGCTCAAGAGCTTTCTCGCGAGTGATACGACGGCGAAGGACGTGCGCGAGGCCGCCGACTCGTTAGACAAGAAGCTCGTCGCCGTTGAGGGAAAGCTATTTCAGATGAAGGTTACCGGCCGGGGGCAGGATATCATCCGCTATCCCGCGCAGACGACGGAGCAGTTGATTTACCTCGGCCAGAGCGTGCAGATCTCCGACGCCGCGCCGACGTCGCAGCAGCTCGAGGTGCAAACCGTGCTCAAGGCGCAGTTGCGGAGCATCAAGGCGGAGATGGATCGCGTGATGAGCGAGGACCTCGCGCGTTTTCAGGCGATGCTGCGCGATCGCAAGATGCAGGGGATCATCTCGATGGAGCCGTAGTGATCGCAGGAGCGTGACGCTCTCGGTCTCTCGTAAGGCGTTTCTGGAATTACGCGATGGGTGAGGGATGCGTCTCTCAAGTTGGCTATGCGCCTCTCGACGCTCCTTCTCGTTCTGCCCTCGCAGGCTGCACGAGCGACTTGCCACGATCGGCTGACGCGCAGTGCACGCGCGCGAAGTTACGCCTGCTCGCAGGTCATTGGCGCTCGGGGATCCATGCGGACACGCTCATCGTGAGCCGGACGGCAAATTCCGCTGGGGGAAGCCTTACTCCGGTCGCTTCTCCGTGCTTACGAACGGGCAGCTTGTGATGAGCATGCGCGAGAATGGTCGTTGGATCGGCGGGATGCCTGTTCGTTTGAGCACTGCAGGCCCGGACACGGCCGGCCTAACGCCGCACACCGGGGCGCCGTTGGAGTTCCACCGGGTCATTGTCGCCGAACCGTAACGGGCCGTTTCGCTAGCCGGCTACCCAGGGATCCACGACGTCGACGGCGCGATCTGCGCAGTGCTGCATGTTCCTTGTGACGAGCGTGAGGCCGTGTACGGCCGCCGTGGCGAGCAGTAGGCCGACAACGACCGGCAGCTTTCTGCCGCGTCGCAGACCATCGGCGCTCAGTCGTCCCCATTCGCGTGCGACGTCTATGTCGATGAGCAGAATTCGGCCGCTGAACTGCTTAGGCAAATCCGCCGTGAGCCAGCGATCGATGGCGGTGCGTTGCCCGCCAGCGTCAGGAGCGACACGCCACGCTGAATCTCGCCGGCGCTCAAGACTGAAATTGCGAAGTCGAGGACTGGTCGTTCGCGCAGCCAGGCGACGACACGACCGTCTGGATTCGGTTTGCGGATCTCGGACAGCACGTCGGTGTCGAGGAGGTATCGCATGGCCGTTCAGGTGCTGTCGGCGTCGCCTACCCTAGCGAGATGTCTCGCCCATAGTCCGGCTCCCTCTCAAGGTCGATCTCGACGCCTTTGAGCGGCGACGATTGGAGGAAGTCCACCAGATCTCGCGGGGCGACCAGCTTCTCATAGTCCTCTGCGTTCACTACGATAACGGCGTCGCGTCCCCCACGCGTCACGCGCTGTGGTTTGTGCGCGAGGGCGAGTCGCACGACCTCGCTGAATCGGTTTTTTCGCGTCGTCTAGCTTCCAGTTTCGCACGGACACCTCCCCTGGCTAGACTAGCCAGATGGCTGCCTACCAATCAGCCAGACTGGACAGACGGCACGACTGATAGGCTGGATCGGCGTGAGCTGGGACAGGGAGCACTAGCGTGCACCGCCCGAGTTTTTTCACCCCGTCATTGTCAGCAGGCATCACCGCTCGAGCACCGTAACTCGTATCTCTGCACCGACAAACCGCGAGCGCCGGACGGCCACAACAAGTGCTTGACCGGGCTTGAGCGCCGTTGTTTTGCCAGTCGCAGAATCAACCTGCACCACACCGTTAGGCTCGTAGGCTACCCACCACCATGTGGGCTCGATCTTGACGAGGCGCTGGCAGGTCCAAAGCACGAGAGTAGGCACGAAGCTTTCGCCGATGCGAAGCGTAGCCTTCTTGGGTTCAAGGTCGCCTGTTATCTCCAGAGTGCATCGTACTGACAGACTCATCGAGTCACGCGTGATTTGATTCTCGGATGTTGCAGACGCGACGATCCAGGTGTTGCCCATGCTTCGCGCCGTAATCGTTCGCGTGCTATCCACGGTCGCGACGTTAGGCGAGCGCGAGACAAAGGACAGCAGCCCGTGGGCCGGGACCGTGTCCCCGACATCTGTGATGAATATCAGAGTGGGCTTGAGCGAGCCCTGCGAGGTGCATGATTGCCCCTCGCGTGTAAGCCGGTGCGAACGCGAGCCTGAATGGCACGGGAAGAGTAGGTGCCGGGCGAGGAGGTTCAGCATTTGGCGTCAGCGGCGATCTAGCTGGTGCGTCGCAGCTCCAGCTCCCTAGCACCAAGCACGCAACTAGCAACGCCCGCCGCTGAATCATCATACGAGATGACCCCGCGACGATGGCGTCTGGTCACGGAACTACTGGCTGGTCAGCGCGAAGAGCGTCACTCGGCTCGGTCCGCCTGGAACGCCCCAGAACGCGCCGGCCGTACCTGACGTCACGGCGACGAACTGGCGTCCGCCTAACGTGTACGCGGCCATGCCGCCATTGAGCGGCGCGCCGAGCGCGTAGCGAAAGAGCGGCGCTCCCGTGCGTGCGTCCAGCGCGATAAGGTCGCCACCCAGTTCGCCGGCAAAGACAAGCTCGCCGGCGGTCACCATCACGGCCGCGACCATCGGTTTACTGGATGCGTAACGCCAGCGCACGATTCCGGTCGACCCATCAACGGCCACGAGCCATCCGCGGGCGCGTTCTACCGGATCGAACTGGAAGCGGCCACCCCAGTTGAAGCGGCGCGGTATGATCGGCGCGAGAGGGTCTTTGCGGATGATCGCGCACCACTCGACTGTCGGGATGTACAGCGTGTTCGTGCGCGGGCTGTAGGCGGGGCCGTTGTATGAGACGCCGCCGAACGGTCCGGGGCACACGCGCCGCTCGTTAGGCGCCGCCGCGGCGGCGAGCGTGTCTCGCGCGGTGACCGGCCGCGCGAAGACGACCTGCCGAGTGCTGCGGTCGACGACTTCGAGGAGACCCGACTTGCCAACCATGGCGACGAGGCGGCGTTGGGCACCACGCACGCGAGCTTGATACAGCGGGCGCGCGTGTGTCAGGTCCCAGTTGCGGATGTCGTGCGGGATCTGTTGCCTGTACCACAGCAGCTTGCCCGTTCGCGCGTTGAGCACGACCATGCCGCTCGTGTAGAGATTGGCGCCAGGGCGCGCGTCGCCGTTGAATGGCGGTGCCGCGCTCCCCACGGGGACGTACACCTCGCCGCGTGCAGGATCGATCGCGACGGCCGTCCAGACGCCACCGCCGGCGATCTCGTTAGGGTCGCCCCACGTCGCGGCTGCGGAATCGCCAGCCTGCGGGACTGTATTGAAGCGCCAGACAGGCTCGCCAGTCTTGAGATTGAATGCGCCGATCCAACCGCGCGCGCCGTATTCACTTCCCGCAGCGCCAGCCAGCACGACGTCGCGATACGGCACGATCGGCATGGTGATCGCCGCGCCGCTCGCCGCGTCCGCGATCTGGCGCTCCCATAGCACACTGCCATCGGCGGCGGAGAGCGCGAGGAGGTATCCGTCCGCGGTGCCGCGAACGAGGATGCCGTCCTTGAGCGCCACGCCGCGTTGCTGCGGATAGTTCACCGAGTCCTTCGCCGCGCGGTCGTGTCGCCAGCGTTGGGTGCAGTCGTCGGCCTTGAACGCAATCGTGCTCGTTGTCGTGGTGACGTAGACGGTGTTGCTGAAGACGATGGGGTTCGATTGGAACGGCGGTGTGGTGCCGAGGTCCACGTGGCAGACCGGGCGGAGGCGCCTAACGTTGAGCGGTGTGAGTTGTGTGGCTGGAGAGAAGCGCTGGCCGGCGTAATCGCGGTCCACGAGCGGCCATTCGTCGCTCGTGCTCTGTGCGCCGGTGAGTTGCTTTTCGGTCGGGCCAGGAGGAGGTGCCGGTCGTGCTCGTGGCGTTCGCTGCGCCTGTAGCGCTGACGCGAGGAGAGCGGCAGCCATCAACATGACCAGTCTGTGCGAGTATACCGCGGTGGCCACGACTCGATCGCGACCGCTATCCTGAGATGCGCTCAACGGAACTAGGCAAGCGACTCAGGACTAATCGCTCCAGCTTGACCTTGCGACTCGCATTGTCGAAATCGATACCAACGAGGTTTCCTACTGCATCGTAGTCCAGCACGATACCATCGGAGATTCCACGGCTTTCGACGCTGATATCTTCCGACAAATCGATGTACAGCGAATCAGTATCTGGGTGATCGTTGAGTTTCATGGCTTGAATCCGCGATCCAAGAACGCGTTGTGAATCGTAGTCTGATCTTCGAGCGTTATCACGCGCAGAAAGCGTCCATCGACTTCAGCGATTGCGGCCCAGAAGCGATATCGATTTGTCTTCTTGTCGTTCCACGCGAATTGGCCGTTCAATCGCGTGGATGCACCGTTCGCGGGTGCCGCACGGCCGCTTTCGCAGAACTTCTTGTTCAAAGTAGTGAGTAAACCGGTACCGGGCCATGAGATGGCACGGTAGGCTGGCACGTCAGTCCAGCGTCACGCAAGGAGCGTCGCCTAGTTTTCTCGTACGCTCATTGTCGTGCCGACGCCGCGACAAATCCACTCAGGCACCGACGTTAGGCGCTCCCTGTTCCACGTGGGCCTGCTACGCCGTCTCCGCAGACGACGACGTTCGGGCTGCGCGCAGCGCGCTAACCCTGTGAGCAGGACGCCGGAGGCTGGAGCGATCCAGGCCTTCGTTTGCTGTGCCAATAGACATAGAACGGCACCCCGAGCAACATGATGCTGACTCCGATCAGGCTCCCCGTTAGGCGATCGCGCAACAGCCCGTACAGATACCATGCCGATACTGCCAGGAAGATCAGTGGTGTGACGGGGTATCCCCATGCACGATACGGCCGCGGCATCTGCGGCTCCCGTACGCGCAGCGCAAAGACAGACGCCACAATCAGACTCATAAACGAGTGGTTCACAAACGCGGTGTACGTCAATATCTGCGTGAACGTTCCCGATAGAGCGAAAGCGGACGCGACAGCGCCCTGCGCCAGAATCGCGATCGCCGGTGTCGCGTGCCCTTCATGCACGTGCGCAAACTTCTTGAAGAACATTCCGTCACGTGCCAGGGCAAAGGCAATGCGTGGATAGTTCAACAGCTGCGCATTGATAGTGCCTAACGTAGACGCCACGATCGCGATCGACACGAGACCCGCGCCCACTGTCCCCAACGAGGTGCTCACGGCGTCAGTCGCGGGAAGCTGCGATTCGAGCAGGCGATCAAACGGTAGCACCAGGAGGAAGGACACGTTCACCAGCACATACACGACGATCACAACGGTGATTCCAACCAGGATCGAAAACGGTAGGTTGCGCTGCGGATCGCGGATCTCACCGGCCACGTTCGTAGAGAAATGCCAGCCGCTGTAGCCGAACAGCGTCAGCACCATCGCCTGCGCGAGTGAACCTTTGGGATCGTCGGTAGCCGGGAAAAGCGGCGACAGCCCCCCGTTGTGCTGTGCCAATCCTAAACACACAATGACCACGAAGGCGATCAGCGCCAACTTGATCGCCGTGAAGATCGTCTGCGTGCGCCCGGCTTGCCTAACGCCGATGTAATTGACGGTCGTGATCATAGCGATCACGATCACGGCTACGGTTCGCCGCCCCCAAACGCCGTACGGCAGTACCTTCTCGAGGAAAAACCCACCATACAACGCCGACGCCGTCGCCACGGCCGCAATCGCCGACGACGTGTAGGCGAAGAACATCGTCCAACCAAAGAGAAACGGGATCGGCGTGCCGGGATACGCGCGCTTCAAGAAGACGTACGTCCCGCCAGTCTCCGGCATCGCCGCCGACAACTCGGCGATGCATAACGCGCCCGTCAGCGCGATCACGCCCCCGAGCAGCCACATCGCGAGCGACAGCCCCGGTGCTCCGGCCTGCCGAGCCACCAGACTCGGCGCCAGCATGATGCTCGCACCGATAATCCCGCCGATGACGATCGCGGTCGCCTCGACCTTTCCCAATCCACGAATGAGGGTCGGCCTCGGGGATCGGGATTCGGGAGTCAGGGAGTCGGGATTCGGCGGGCTCACGCTCAGTGGCGCTTCAGCGCGCTCTCGATTGCTTGCCCGATTTCGAACAGCGAATGATCCGCCAGCGTCTCGCCTAAAATCGTTAGGCCGACCGGCGGCTCGCCGATGGGCTGCAGCGGCAGCGTCAGCGCGCAGCGATCGAGCACATTCGCGATCGCGTTCGGATACAGCAGCCGGCGATGCACCGCTTGCCAGGCATCGATGTCCTGTACCGACGCGATACTTGGCGCAACTATTGGACACGTCGGCATGAGCAGTGCGTTGAATTGGCGCGTCGCCTTGGCCGACTCCTCTATCATCGACGCGCGCATGCGCATGAGCCCTTGATACTCCGCGTCGGTGATTACAGAGCCGGCGCGCAACCGGCGAGCGACCATGGGGTCGTACTCAGACTGTGCACGATCGAGCATGGGCCGATGAAAACGAAACGCCTCCGCGATCGTGATGCCACCGTTCGTGAACAGCGCGGGGATGTCCGCGACGAGCCAGAGCGGGAAATCCACGACCGTCGCGCCGGCACCACGCAGCGCGTCGAGCGCTCGTTGGTACGCGGACGCGACGATCGGCTCAAGATTGTCGAGCACGAGCGTCGTTAGGGCGCCGAACCCCATGGCTGACAGCGGCCGCCGCTTGATCTGTCCCGATTCCTCGCCGGCGAGCACGGCGTCGAACGTTGCGCAGCACTGTACGGATCGCGCGATGGGGCCGACCGAGTCGAGCGACGGCGAGAGCGGAAAGACACCGGCGAGCGGAATCCGTCGCGCGGTGGGCTTGAATCCCACCAAGCCGCATAACGCGGACGGGACACGAATCGACCCTGCTGTGTCCGTCCCCAACGCAGCTGCACACATGCCGTCGGTCACAGAGACGGCTGCGCCTGAAGAGGAGCCTCCAGGCACTCGGCCGGTTGCACGATCCCACGGATTGCGTGGAGTGCCGTAGTGCGCATTCGTCCCTGGCGTCCCCATCGCAAACTCGTTCATGTTCGTCGTGCCGACGATCACGGCGCCAGCCGCACGCAATCGCTCGACGACTACAGCGTCTTTTGTGGCAGGGGGCTCGCTTCCTCGGACCTTGGAGCCGGCAAGCGTGACGACTCCCGCGATGTCGCACAGATCCTTGACGCTGATCGGTAGTCCCTCGAGCGGGCGGCGCGGCTCAGCGCGCTCACGGCGAACGTCCGCGTGATCGGCAGCCGCGCGCGCTTCGTCGGCAAACACACGGATGAACGTGCGCGCGCCTTCACCGTTAGGCTCCGCGATACGCACGAGCGCTTGCTCGGCAAGTTCTCTGCTTGTGATCCGGCCCAAGGCCAGATCGCGATCCAGTTGGGCGAGGGTCGGCAGTAGTGGCACGGGGCGCCAAATCTCGCCCCGTGCGACTACTCCGCGCTAGCGCGGTCCAACGCGGTCGGCCGACTTAGTGCGCCGCGGCCAGGTAGGGGAACGTGGACCTGAACGACTTGTCGTTCGCGCTGACGTTGTCAGTCGTTAGGCCCGGAGTAACGTTGTTCGTGTTGCCGAGAAGCGTGCCGAAGATGGCGCCGAGACCGATATCAACAACGTCGTCCCCCAGCGTCCGGCCGCCGTAGCCGCCGAAGACCCAGCTGAGCCAGAAAACGGGTGTCCCGTCGCGCTTAGGGTACGTCAACAGCATGTCTGGCAGGAGCGCGCCGGCGATCGTTGCGCCGTAGGCAGAGCTTCGGCCGGCGACACCGGTGACGAACCCTGTGAGGTCGTCGGTCCACTCGCCCACATCGGTGCTGGGTACTCCGAAGTTGTATTTGTCGTGTAGTGCCTTCACGACCATAACTTCGCTAACGAGCGGATTGGCCAGCCGATCCTTCTGAACATAGATCCGACGATCGCTGCTGCGATCGGCCAAGACGTCGGCGGTTGACGGAAGCGCGGCTGGGCCCGTGCTGCCGGGATCTTCCATGCAGGCAGCGAGGAGCGCGACTGCGATAAGGCGCAGGGCGCGCGGAATATTTGTTCTCATGACGGATGTCCTCAGTGAGATAGTAGACCTAACGGGCGGTGGTGGCCCAAATGCCGAGCCGCGGATCTGCTCCGGCGTTAGGCGGGAGCAGCATGCTTTCGGGAAGCTCGATCACGATCGCGAGGGCGTTGAACCCACGCAAAAAGTCGAACCCAGGGTTCCGGAACGACGACGCGGGGTCAGGGAACTTCGAGAGCGGGCCCGTTACCGGACGCCGGTCGGGGAGGATGCGGAAGAACTGTGAGAGGTCGATGAAGAAGGGGTCATCGAAGAGCCCGGCCTGCAGTTGGATGCCGCTCGCCGAACCGAGTACCGTATTTGTCGGACCCGATAGGACAGGAACAGCCGAAGCGAGCGTGTTCCTGTTACCGGTCTGCGCCGGCGCCACGGGTCCGAAGAGCTCGACGGTCTGTTGCTTGCCAGCGCCTCGGAATCGTACTTGCATAACGAGATCCTCGACAGCGTCGCCGTTGTTTTCGATCTTGATCTGGTACAGAAGGTTTGGATCGAACCCGATCGTCGGCGACTGAGCCGGCGTGATGGGCGACGCCGTGGTCACGGCGAGGACGATGCGACCGGCGTTTGCTCCTGGGAACGCGTACACATCGTTGATGTCCGGCTTCTGCGCGAGCTCGACTTCGGGTGTGTCCTGGTGATCGGATGCGCGAATCACGGTCGCGGTTCCGAGCGCGGCCAGCGTCCCAAGCGTCAGAGCGAGCGCCACCCAGCGCGGCGTGACGGTCCTGATGCGAGACATGGTACTACCTCCTCTAGGAGTCGTGGAACCTGTCTACGCCGGTCAGCGCGTTTCAGATTGGCGGCTGGATGGAGCCTAACGAGAAGGAGCTCCCGGTTCGCTCGCCCTCGCACAGCCGACAGCACCTCCTGGCGTCGCCTGCGGTACTAGTCAGGAACTGCAAGGGCGTCAGAGGCACCTAACGCGCAGGCGTTAGGAGTTCACTGCGTTGGATTTACTCGGTATAGCGTCCTAGCAGGCTCCTTACGGCGCGCGCGAGAGAGCGCGTGCGTCTGCTACGTAACGATGATGGAAATGAGCGTTGAGCTGCAACGCTTGCGCGGCCAGCTTGCGTGAGCCGACGGTGTCGCCCTGCGCGCGCGCAATGAGCGCTGCTCGGTAGTACAGGTTCGCATCACGCGTCCCAATAGCCATTGCCGCTTTGATTGCTGTCTCAGCGCCGGGCAGGTCGCGCGCGAGATAGCGCGCAAAGGCGAGCTGATCCCAGCCGTAAACGTCCTGGCGAATCGTGATCTCGCGCTCCAGCAATGCACGCGTCTCGTCCAGTTCGATGCCGTGCTCCAAGCGGAAGAGCGTAAACTGCCTGTTGAAAGGCTCGGGATTGGCAGCAGCCATCGCCTCAGTCGCGTTCCACGTTGACACCGCGCTGGCCGTATCGCCTAACGCCGCATGCGCGTCGCCGGCGAGCGCGCTGGTAGCGATGTCGATGCGCGCGCCCACGCGCGTGACGTCGCGCAGCACGGCGCGCCAGTCGCCCTCAAGTGCACGCAGACGCGCTCGAGCAGACCAGAGCCGACCATCCTCCGGAGCCGCGCGGAGCCCGTTCGACAGTTCGCGCTCAGCGCTGTGCAAACGTCCGCTACGAATCTCGAGATCCGCCGCGCGCAGATGGAACCAGGCAACCTGCTCACGTGGTACGTCTGCGTCTCGGATGTCGTTCAACGCACGACGCAGCACCCGGCGGGCGAGATCTGTGCGGCCGACAAACTCGAGGTAGCGCGCATAACGCGGGGCCACGGCGAGCGTGCGCATGTCGTTGCGCAACGAATCGAACTGCACACGCGCCGCATCGTAGCGCCCCATCTCGACGAGCAGTTCCGCATACAGCGCGCGATACCGCGGCTGGTATGGATCGGCATCGACCAGAGTGCGTGCAGCGGATAGCGCTTGCGGGAACTTGTGCTGCGCCAGCAGGGCGGACGCATATGTCAGCTGCGCCTTGCCGTTGCGGACGTTGCGAAGCGCGAGCGACTCGTTGGCATAACGTTCGGCGGCGCGATAGTCGTTTACTTCGCCAGTCTCACGGGCTCGCTGCAGGTGGAGGCCCGCCAGCATTGCGCGGTCTTCGGCGCTCTGCGGATCCTCCTTCGCGCGCTTGACATAGAACTCGATGTCTTTCGATCGGATTGCCAGCTCCAGGCGCGCACTCTCTGCGTTGCGCGAAGCTTCGGCCGCAGCGAGTCGTGCGGGGCGGGCAAACGCCCACCAGGCGACGGCGGCGACGAGCGCCGCCGCGCCTAACGTTGTGAGGCTGCGTCTCATAGGTCGGAGGTCTGAGAGCGTTAATGCGGTGTTGCCAAGTACGGGAACGTGGTGGAGAACTGTTTATCGTTCGCGCTGACGTTGTCCGACGCCAACGGCATGGTGACGTTCTGGTTGCTGAGCAGCGGACCAAAGATCGCAGACAAACCTGCGTCGACGACGTCATCGGTCAGCTTGCGGCCGCCGTAACCGTCGGCCAAGGCCCAGGTGAGCCAGCCCGCGGTGTTGCCGGACTTGTTCGTCTGGATGATCAGCATGTCGGGCAGCAGCACGCTCGCGATCGTATTCGCAACCTGATCGCTGCGACCGGCGACTGTTTTCACGAAGCCGCGCAGCTCGACGCTATGATTGGCGACGTCGGTGTTGGGATTGCCGCTGTTGTGGAAGCCGTGGTTCCGCTTGGCGAGGAACACTTCGCTCGTAAGCGGATTGCCTAACCGCTCGATCTGATCGAAGGACCGCGTGCTCGGCGGTGCCGTCGTGGTGCTGTCGTCGTCCGAGCACGCCGTTACTGCGACGAGCGCGAGGGCGGCTGCAGACAGCGCAAGTGAGAAGCGCATTGTTGTGGTATCCTTTAAATGGCGAAGGTTGTGCCTAACGGCTGATTGTGCCCCACACGCCGATCTTGGGCTGACCACCGGCGGTGAGCATGGAAATGGGAAGCTCGACGACGATCGCGAGGGTGTTGATGCCACGCAGGTAGTCCACCGCCTGACCGACCGGGCGCCACGCGCTGGCGCTGGGTGTTTCGGGGAGTTGCGACAGCGGCCCGCTCACCGGCTTACGGTCCGGAATGATGCGGAAGAACTGCTCGAGGTCGAGGAAGAACGGGTCGTCGCGCAGGCCGGCGAAGACTTGCAGACCGGTCGCGGAGCCGATGTTGCTGTTGATAGCACCCGTTAGGCTCGGGCTCGCGTCGACGATTGTGTTGATCATGCCGAGTGACGCCGGTGCAACTGGTCCGCGAATCTGAATCTGTTGATTCGCGCCGGAGCCCGTGAACGTGAACTGCAGCACGCGATCTTCAACGCCGTCGCCGGTGTTGTCGATCTTGAGCTGGTACAGCAGGTTGGGATCGAACGACGCGCTGGCGCTTTGCGCGGGCGTGATCGGCGACGATGTCGTCATGACGAGGACGATGCGGTCAGCCGACGCGCCCGGGAACGCGTACACGTCGTTGATGTCCATGCGAGGTGAGAGCTCGACCTCAGGGGTGTCCTGGTGGTCCGAGGCGAAGAGCGTCGCAGCGCTAATCGCAGTCGCAAACGCGAGGGCGCCGAAGAATAGGCGCCGCGAGCGCGACGGTAGTGCGAGTGAGTTGTGCATCCTTGATCTCCAAGCAAAGTCAGGGTGGTGCATGGTGTACGCTGATGTCGAGGGATCGGATTGGATGCGATGCGCCTAACGAAGTGCGACAGTGCTGCTGACAGCCGTCAGCTGCCAGCCGACGGCTGACAGCTGCTGACAACTCCGGTTCGCAAGTATTAGAACTTCTTCTCGAGGCCTAACGTGAATGTGCGCGGCGCTCCCGGCGTGTAATGCAATTCCGTCACGGGAGCCGCCTCGCCGCGTAGCCGCGACGTCGTCGCGAACTGCGCTTCGTTCCAGCGTATGTTGAATACGTTGTCCACCGCCAATCGGATTGTGGAACCGCGCCAGCGCAGCGTGGAGAACGTCTCAACCAGGGTGTATCCGCGCGCCCGCACGCTGTTGTCCTCGTTAGCCGCGCGAGAACCGACGTGACGCCAGCGCACGCCGGAGGCGATGCCGCGTGTCTCGGTCGGTGATAGGCCGCCCGCCATGGTGACAGTCGGCGCCAGGGGGATGCGATCCGCGCCCTGCGGCGCATCGCGCAAACGACCGTAGGAGAGGTTCGCGTCCGCATCCGCCCAGAGCCACGAGACAAGCCTAACGCGCCCTTCGATATCAAGACCCGCCCTCCGACTGGGACCGCTAGACTCGGTAGTCCCCGCATCGCCGGACCACACAAGCTCACTCGTGAGGTCCAGCCCCCAAAGCGCAGCCGCGAGCGTTCCATTGTCCCACGTGTGCCGTGCACCGATCTCGTAGCCGAATGCTCGCGGAAGGCTCTCGTCCACGGAGCGGGCGCGAACGACGGCCCGTGAGTCGTTGGAATGGAAACCAGCGCCGGCATTGGCGAAGAGCGACAGATTCGGCGAGAGCTCAAGGGCAAAAGATCCCTTGGGGCTTGTTCGCGAATACCACACCGGCTCGAACGCCGCGCCGTGAGTGCGGTCCCTGACGGCAAAGCGCAATCCATCGGCGCGGAGGCCTAACGTGGCCCTTGCCCGAGCGCCGATCGTAAGCGATCGGTCGAGCGTGGCGTAGACGTTCTGAACCCGCACTCGATCGTCGGTCTTTGTGCTCAAGCGAGACCGTGCGGGCGCGGCGAAGAGCCCGACTGTCGCGGCGTCAAAGCGCGCGCCGACGGTCCCGCGCCAGCTGCCCACATTGCCAAAGAGCGGCGTTAGGCGTTCGGCCCAGAGCGACGCGCCGGCAAGCAAGCGGTCGTCGCGCTGCTCGATGCCGTCGCCGGTCAGCGAATCGTTCAGGAAGAACGTGAAGTTGGAAAAGAGCCGGAAGTTGTAGCGTGTGGCGAAAGCGCGTGCGCCCCACGTCGTTCCCGTCGCAGGAGAGTGGCCACTCAGCGTTGCAACTACGTCGTAGCGCGACGTGTTCCCGCCTTCCGTGGAATCGATAGCTCCGAAACGGGAAATGCGGCCGGTCCTGACAGCACGATCGGGGACTTGGCCAGAGGCATCCCATCGTGCGCTGAAGCCAGAGAGCGTTAGGCCGAAACGCGCGGAAGCAAGTGGCGCAGTGTACTTCGCGTATCCGTTCCAGCGTCGAAAGTCTTGCGGTGCCGTGAATGGTCCGTCGCTCGTGGCCACAGATCCGGCGAGGTAACCGCCTGCATGAGAAGCATCGCCGCCGAATGGCACGAGCGTCGTTAGGTCGAATGTATTGAAGCTGCCGCCGCGCACAGCGATCGAGGGCGCGTCGACACGTTCGCGCGTGACGAGATTCACGGCGCCGGCAACGGCGAGATCGCCGTCCTGCGTGTCATATGGACCTTTGCGTACGTCCGCGCGGTTCACGACCTCCGGAATCACGAAGTGCAAGTCGGCGTACCCTTGTCCGTGACCGTGCGAGACGAGATTCACTGGAACACCGTCCACAGAGACAGCGACGTCCGTACCGTGATCGGCGTCGAAGCCGCGCAAGAAGATCTGTTCCGCTTTGCCGCCGCCAGCGTGCTGCGCGATCGCGAGACCAGGTGCGAGACGCAACAGCTCTTGTGATGACGCTCGCGGTCGAATGGCGATGTCGACGCTGCGAACCGTGCGCGATGCTGCGGCTGATTGCGCCTGCTCTGCACTGATCAACGTCGGCGTTAGAGTGATGGCGGCTGGTCGCAGCATCACGCGAAGCGCGTTCGACGCAGCCGCTATTTGCAGCGTCTCTGGCGCGAATCCAAGTCGTCCGACGATCAGCGTGACGGGAAGCTCGGCACGGACGGCGAAACGACCATCAGTGTCCGTGCGGGTGCGCGCGCTAGGCTGCAACGGCGCGGCGATGACGGCATCAGCGACAGGACGCTCGCTTTCGCGATCCCTGACATGTCCTTCGATTCGCGCGGACTGTGCGCCCAGGTTGGTGGCCAGCACCGCGACAAACACGGCCGCCCACGTAGACGAGCGCAGCATCTTGATGGCAAGTAAGGTGGTAGTTTGGTACCTGCGTTCCTTACCTACGCCGGAAGTGACACCAGCGGATTGCTTGGCGCACGTGCCGCCCTTAGGCCCGCAGCAAGAGCAAGAGCAGGAGCACGATGATGCCGATGACGAGCAGCCGAACCGGCGATTTGGCCTCGTTCGCTGACGCCGAAGATTCAGGCTCGACGCCGAGGACCTTGCACGCTGACTCGTAGTCCTCGTCGCGCACCCACACCGATGGGCGTGACGCCGGGCCTAGTGGCATCGCACCCATGTGCTCGCCGCGAACGACCGCGTCGATGCCGGCGTTCTCCAGCAGCGCCACGGCGACGTGCGCCTCTGGCGCGTTAGGTGCGCTCAGTACCCGTTTCACAGAACAGGAAGGCGAGAAATCGCTGCCAACAGCGCATCGTGAGCACCTATCGCGCCGGCACTGTCCCACCGGGACGCCATGCATTCATTCGCCTCCCCTGGGCCATCACACGCTCCACATCTGGCGCTCGTTTAGGAACGCTCGCCGAAAGGTTCTCGTGACCCGACTCAGTCACGAGGATCATGTCCTCGATCATGATCGCGATGTTCTTCTCCGGGATGTAGATCTTCGGTTCGATCGTGACGACCATCCCCGGCTGTAGCGGCATCGAGTAGTCGCGGCTGTCCTGCACCTCGAGACCGATATGATGACCCAGATCGCGCACGCCTCGGCCTAACGGTGAATAGCGAACAATGCCGGCATCGCGCGCGAGATAGTGTGTCGGCGACGGCATGATTCCCCATACTTTGTCTTCGCCCATGCGTGCGATGTCCTCATACTGCTCGAGACCGTGCTTGCGAAACACCTGCGCCGCCACTTTGATGACATCGAGCATCATGACGCCCGGCTTTATCGCGGCGATCGCCGCCTCCTGCGCCTCCAGCACGATGTCGTAGTACTTGCGCTGCTCCGGCGTAAAGCGGCCCGAGACGGGCCACGTGCGGCAGATATCCGCCGCGTACATCTGATACTCGGCCGCGCCATAGTCAACGAACACGAGATCACCGGAGCGCATAACGCGATCGACGGAGTTGTAATTCTCGCGCAGGAGCGAGAAGAACGTGAGTGAGTTCTCGCCTGACGAGACGATTGGTGGGAATGCCGTGAGCGGGGACCCTTCGCGCTTCCAGACGTATTCCATGAGGCCGGCCAGCTCGCGGTCGTTCATGCCGGGCCGCAATGCGCGCAGTCCCTCGAGCATGCCTACCGCGGAGATCTCCGCTGCACGTCGTAGCGCCGCGATCTCCGGTGCATCCTTTACGAGCCGCAACTTGCGCACGAATGGCGTCACGTCGTTCCACTGCGCGTTAGGTATCGCGCTCGCAAGTGTCCGCGCGAATTGCGCCGTGAACGTGCGCGCTGCGAGCATGCCTGGCGGCGCGTAGCCTACTTCGTCGCCCCAGGGCATGTAGATCACGCGCGCGCCGGCCGCCAGCGTTCGCAGCCGCGGCACTAACTCGTCGATGGGATATGTCTCGTCAGCGCCCGTAAGCCGGGCTGCGTCAGGTCCGGGCGCGAGTCGCCGCCGCGGCCGATTCCACACGGCGCGCCGAAAGCCTTCATCGAGTGCAGGATACTGCCCGCCGGCCAGCTGGTAGAGCTCCGGAAGGAATAGAACCGTGCGCGGCGCCGCGTTTGGCCGCGGTATCAGCACCAGAACAGCGAACGGCGACTCCACTCCCGTTAGGTACCAGAAGTCGGGGTTCTGTTTGCTGTTGTCGTCCGCGCCGCCGAGTAGCCTCCCCGGAACAACGACGACTGCATCGTCGGTCTCACGGACGAGCTTGGCACGCCTCGCAGCGTAAACTGCAGCTGGAAAAGCTATATCGCTTTGTGCGACAACAACTTGCGAGCTGCCAAGCTGAGCGACTGCCGCGGTCACCAACCAGTTGTGAGCTCTCATAAGGCGCGTTTTCCTATAGTTGATTCGCCCTCGGTGCCCGCCCAGATTCGCCTACGTGAGCGAAATCAGCCAGAGACCCACCGGCAATCCGGTAGTCAAAGCCCTGGACCGCGTGATCGCGGCTGCGGAGCGTCTGGCGGCGCAGCCGAATGCTGCGTCGAACGCCGAGCATTTCACGTCGTTGCTGGAGCAGCTGCGTGCCCTACGGACGCGAGCGACGAACGGCGAGACGATCACCACCGACGAACTGGGTGCGATCGTCCGAGTCGTTTCTGACTGGTTGCCGGATGAGCAGTTTGGGCTGATCGGCCAGCTCGGCGCCGTCGTGCGCGCAGCGCAACGCAGCGGAGGCCGGGGCCGGGGCCACACGAAGCGTCGATCGGTTCGTTAGGCTAACGTCCGCGCGCCTTTGCGCGTGCGGCGTTTGTCTGGTACGCAACGTCCGGTGGCGGATCTCCGCGCGGCCAATCGCGTTCCTTCGTTTTGAAATCGGGGCGTGGCTTCTTGTTGATGAACGTTGCCACGTCGTACGCCTCCTGAGCGGACAAGGTGCGCGGCGCGTTCTGCGGCATCAGCTCTTTGATGAACGCGGCTGCGGTTCGTACTCGCGTCATGCCGGCGCCGACGTTGTATGACTGCGGCCCCCATACGGGCGGCGCCGTCTGCGTTCCTTGTCCGTTCACGCCGTGGCAGACGGCACACTTGCTGGCGTAGATCGCGCGTCCACGCGCTTCGTTTCCAGGCAGCGGCGCAACGGGCGGAATTCCCTGCCCCACGACCTCGGCACCTTGGGGATAGCCTAACGAGAGAAAGGCGAAATAATTGATGATGTCGCGCATCTCGCGACTCTCGGGGATGAGCGCCCGGCCGTTCATGCTGCGCTTGAAGCAATCGTTGATGCGATCTTCGATGATCTGGACGTATCCGCTGCGCGCGCGGTACTGCGGAAAGCGCGCGTAGACCCCCACCCACGGCATCGCGTTTTGCTGAGTCCCATCCAGCGCGTGGCAGCTGACGCACTGCAATCTGTTCCCAACATACGAGCGCAAGGAGTCGCGTGTATTTCGCAGCAGCGCGCGTCCGCGACGCACGGAGCGCAGCATCACCGTATCGGCGACCTCTGATTCCAGAGGCACGCGGAAGGCAACTCGGCGAACTAGGTTCGGCGTTGGAAGCGTGGCTGCGTCTGCTTCGTTTGCGGCGCGCGAGGTGTCCGCCGGAAAGCGTGGCTCGTATCGCTCGACCGTGCATGCGGTCGCGAGAGTGGCGACGGCGACCGCGGCGGCCGCAGTGACCGCAGTGACCGTAATCCAGCGAATGGATGCAGACCTGAGAGCCATATCCCGATCCTGACGCGAGCGTCCTACCTTATCGGCTCTCGCGCCCTACGGCAACTGACTGGAGCCATGCAGCGGATTTGGGTCGTGGAGGGGGACATCACCACGTTCGACGTGGACGCAATCGTCAATGCCGCCAACACCACGCTCTTGGGTGGCGGCGGCGTGGACGGGGCGATCCACAGGGCGGCCGGGCCCGAGCTGCTTGCCGAGTGTCGCACGTTAGGCGGCTGTGCGACGGGCAGCGCCAAGATCACTCGCGGGTATCGACTCAGGGCGCGCCACGTGATACACGCCGTCGGGCCGGTGTGGCACGGCGGCTCGTCTCATGAAGCCGAGCTGCTCGCGTCAGCGTATCGGACGTCGTTGGAGCTGGCGCGGGATCACAGGCTCAAGACGATCGCCTTCCCGGCGATCAGCTGCGGTGTCTACGGCTATCCTCTTGATCAGGCTGCGCGAATCGCCCTAACGACAGTAAGCGCTGTTCTAGACGAGGTGCCGTCGATCGAACGCGTTTATCATGTCTGCTTCGGACCCGCGGTTCTCAATGCGTACCGCGAAGCGTGGGCTAGTCTCGGTACCTAAGAGCGTTTTCAAAAGCGGCTTACGAGCCAGACGCTACAGCCTGTAAAGGTAAGAGAGTTTGACAAAGATTCCGTCGTCGCGCCGCGTTAGGTTACGCAACCGCATCGGTTCTGCTCCAATATCCGTCGCACCGTAGCCCGCGAAGAATACTGTCCCTGGCGTCGGCTGCCAGGAGAAGAGCCAGTCGACGCGCAAGGAGTTGTTCGACTCACCCGTTAGGCGCGTGAACGTTCCGTCGCTTCGCCGCTGGAGCAGCGCGCCGCCCGTGCGCGTGTCGTCGCGCAGATCGTCGACCCAGTCCGAGTCGTACTGCCCGACAACTCGCACGAAGATCGCGCGGCTCGCCTGATATTCGACCTTGAGTCGCGGGATGCGGCGCAACCCAACCGTCGTGCGGTCGCGCCGATTGTACTCCTGATGCTGATACTGCGCGTCGACACGCAGCTGGTCCGTCGGACGCCACACGACTTGTGCCGTGCCTATCGCAATATCAGCAGTCGCCCATTCGAAGAAATTTTCGTCGCGGCCGAATATGTAGAACAGGTTCGCGCTGAAACGCTCGAACCGCGGCGTGTCGAGTCGAAATACCCAGTCGACGTTGTACAGCCGAGGTGTGCCGGTGAATGGAATCGTGTCTACGCGCGCGGGCGTGCGACGTTCGACGTAGTAGTTGGGATATAGCCCGGGGTCGTAGCCGAACGATTCGAGAAAGAACGACAGGCCGGCGGACCATCCGCCCTTGAACAGAAAGTTCTCGTTGAAATGCATCTTGCGATCTTGCGCGGCTTTTCCGTCCACAAACGCGTCGTACAACCACGTACCGTCGAGCGCGAATCCAGTCGTGAACGCCTGTATCGCTTTCTCTTTCGCGCCGAACCAACTGAGGTTGTGATCGAAGCGAGCGCCGACGATTCCGCGCCGTCCGATGAAGCCGGCGTCGGCGCGAAATGCCGAGTCAATTCCGTTCAGTCGATATGTCAGGTTGAAGCGGCGCCCTCGGCGCTGTATGACCGCGTTCCAGATCGGTGCGTTGAACGCGCGGCCGTTCGCCTCCGACCAGCTGTGCGCGTATTGGAAACTGGTCGAGTACAGATTCTGGAATACAAGACGGCCGTCCACTCCGGCGACGCGATTGTAATCGTTTCCATCCATGCGATTCGTATAGACCATACCCAAGCGCGACTGCTCGCCGAGGTCGCGTGAGAGGCGCAGGATGTTGTAGTACGGGTGATCGTTAGGGTCCGGGGTGCGCGACTGTAACTTGTCGTCGACAGCGGAGAGCACCGCGAGGTTGGTGCCTAACGCTTTGCCTGTGAGCTTGAACGAAACGTCAGGCTGTGCGATCCGCCTGGTGTAGATCAGGCTGTTCGTGACCTGGAAGTTCTCGATGCCGTCGAGGAAGAACGGGCGTCGCTCCGGAAAGAAGACAGCCGATCGCGGATCGAACTGCAGTGCACCCACATCCGCCTCGACTTGCGAGAAGTCAGGATTGACGGTGCCGTTGAGCGTCAGGTTGTTCGTGACGCCCCACTTGAGGTTGAGTCCGTAGTCGGGGCCGTCCGTCACGCGATCGCACGGCCCGGCGGCGCACTCGCGGCCAGTCTTGTAGACGATGCTGGGAATCGTCTCCAGCACAATGCCCCGCGAGAGGCCGCGCAAGCCCTTGAGGCGTCCACCCTGCGCGAGGAAGGACGCGGCGCCGCGGCGCGCCGGCGCCCAGCTGTCTTCGGCGCCGAGCCGCTGCACCTGCCTAACGACATGAAGTCCCCAGTCCTGCACGTCTTGCGATTGATAACGCAGGCTCTTGAACGGAATGCGCAGTTCCACTTCGTAGCCGAACTCCGTGAGCCGACCTTTCGACTCGAAGACGAAGTTGGCGCTCAAGTCGGCCGGATCGCGCGCTCCGCTGCCACTGCCCATCGTCCCGCTGCCGCGCTGCACACTCTGTCCCTCGTTCAGCGTGCCGTCCGCCTGAACGCCTAACGGGTTGACGGCGAACACGAAGGCCTGCCGCTGATCGTTGAACGTGCCGAGCATGATCTGCACGTGATCATCCGACGTGATCTTGTCCCTGTCGGCGAGCGTCGCGTTCACCGTTCCCGGCGGCGCGAACGCGCGGATCCCGAAGTAAATCGCGGTCGGCGAGTACCAGACCAAGACCTCGGTGGAGTCCGCGGCCGGCCGGCCATCGACAGGCGAGAACTGCGAGAATCCCGTAAGCAGCGATGCCGATGCCCATGCCGATTCCGTCAGCGATCCGTCGATCGTGACAGCGGTGTCTATGCGGCGCGCGGCAACCTCGAGTCGCGACGCTCGACCAACAAATACGCGCGAAGCGCCGTCCTGCGCGATCGCGAGCTGAAGCAGCAGAAGACCTTGGAGCAGCATGCCAATCCTGGGAACCGGCGTGCGACAAGGTACTGCTCGGGCGCGCGCTTAGCTGCGCGAAAGCGCTGCGACGCGGAATGCGCGGCGACTCCTCGCGCGGTAACCGCCTAGAAGATGAAGGGGATGAGCCGCTTGGTTCGCGCCATGTACTCGCGGTAGCCGGGAAGCAGCGCTGCGGAGTGTCGCTCTTCCACGAACATGCGCGTTACGAGAAACGTCCCCAGGAATCC
>Ga0187892_10002429_pt1 | contig 37316 bp, 35 predicted proteins | sample MA1701073metaG_FD_139345 | JGI IMG/M metagenome (GOLD analysis project Ga0187892, IMG submission 139345) | Bio-ooze microbial communities from a basaltic lava cave in the Kipuka Kanohina Cave System on the Island of Hawaii, USA - MA170107-3 metaG ... | reverse complement strand
TGAGGTCATCAATGTCGGCAGGTCCTATGAGCTGAGCTGCTCCCGAACTTGTTTTGCTCGCTCGAGCTCCCTTTCGATACCGGGTCCGTCCCCGGCCTGGATGAGCTGTTTGAGGGTCGCGAGGTGACGTTCGTAGACCGTGATCATCGTGATCAGGTTCTCTCGGTTCCAAAGACAGATATCTCGCCACATCTCGGGGGAACTAGCAGCGATGCGCGTCGTGTCGCGCAGCCCGCTGCCCGCATAAGCCAGGAGGTCTAGACCTGGCACCGCCCGTTCCTGGATTTCGATCAGTGCGTTCATCAGCGAGAAGGCCACGACGTGGGGCAAGTGGCTCACAGCCCCCAGCACCTGGTCGTGCAGAAACGGATCCATGGACAATACCGTTGAACCGGCCGCTTCCCACAGCTCGCGGATCGCTTGCAATGCCTGGCGGTTCGTCTTCTGAGTTGGCGTTAGGATACAGCTTGCCCCGCGGAACAAGGTCGCGGAACCGGCTGCGACGCCGGTCTTCTCTCGCCCAGCGATCGGGTGCGCGCCGACGAAATGTACTCGCTCCGGGATCAGACCTTCAGCCTGTCCAACGAGGGCCCCTTTGACGCTCCCGACATCGCTGACAATGGCGCCAGGCTCCAAGCAGGAAGCCCAGTCCTTCAGGTGCCACTCATAGGTGTCGACGGGCGTCGCCAGGACCACCAGATCGGCGCCGCGGACCCCTTCCTTTGCATCCGAGACATACCGGTCTATGGCGCCGAGCTCGACCGCCTTTCGTAGATTTTCCACCCGGCGGCCGATGCCAACCACTGAATCGGCCAGCCCCTGCCGCTTGAGCACCATCCCCAACGAGCCGCCGATCAACCCAACCCCAATGATCGCCGCCTGCTTAAAGTGAACAGCCACGATTCAACTTTTATAGCTCGCGCCCGACCGCCTCCGCGATCTTCTTGAGGTCAAGCATGAGTTCTTTGAATTTCGTCGGCTTGATGGACTCTTCGCCGTCACAGAGGGCGCATTCGGGGTTGGAATGGACTTCGATCAGCAAGCCGTCGGCCCCGGCCGCAACAGCCGCCCTGGACATGGGAGCGACCAGATTCCACTTGCCCGTGGCGTGGCTGGGGTCCACGATCACCGGCAAGTGGGACAACTCCTTCAGGGTCGGCACGGCAGCCAAGTCCAGGGTGTTGCGATACTGCGTTTCGAAGGTCCTGATGCCGCGTTCACAGAGCATCACGTTGCGATTCCCCCTGGACATAATGTACTCGGCTGACAAGAGGAACTCCTTCACCGTCGCGGACAGCCCTCGCTTCAGCAGCACCGGCTTATCGTAGGCCCCAACCTCCTTGAGCAGCTCGAAGTTCTGCATGTTGCGCGCGCCGATCTGGATGATGTCCGCTTTCTCAAGAAACAATTCGATGTCACGAGGGTCCAGGATTTCACTGACCACCGGCAGCCCGGTCCGCTTCTTGGCCTCCAGTAAATAGTCCAGCCCTTCGCGGCCTACCCCTTGGAAAGAATAGGGGGAGGTGCGCGGCTTGTAGGCACCGCCCCTCAAAATACTGCCGCCTCCGGCCTTCACCTCATGGGCAATTCCCACCGTCAGTTCGAGCTTTTCGACAGCGCAGGGCCCTGCCATGATCACGAGTTTCCTGCCCCCCACCTTGACACCGTTCACATCGATGATCGTGTTGTCCTTTTTGAACTCCCGACTTACGAGTTTCCAGGGCGCCAGGATAGGAGTGACGCTCTCGACACCAGGAAACGCGGTCAAGGGTTGGTTCTGGAGAATCCGATCATCGCCGATCACCCCGATGATCGTCCGTTCCTGCCCTTTTGAGATATGGGACTTTAACCCGAGTTCACGGAGCCGATCCAGGATATGGTCAATCTCGCGGTCGGTGGCTTCCGGTTTTAAGACGATAATCATGGTTTCCTCTCGGTCCTTGGACTATCGATTCAGGACTTTTTTGAGCGCCTGCAGGAATCGGCCATTCTCTTCAGGCAGACCAATGGTGATCCGCAGCATGCGACCCTCGATATGGCGGACGATGACGCTCTCACGAAGCAGCGCCTCAAACACTTTCCGGCCATCCTGTCCAACATCAACGTAGAGAAAGTTAGCTTCGCTCGGCACGGGGTGGAAGCCAAGCGACGTGAGCCCTGCCAGGACGGTGGCCATCTCAGCCTGATTCATCGCACGGCACCTGGCGACGTGCTCTTCATCCTCTAAGGCCGCCAACGCAGCCCGCTGTGCCAAGCTGTTCGCGTTGAAGGGAGGACGAACGCGGTTCAAGTAGCCGGTGATCTCGGATGTGGTCAATCCATATCCAATGCGCAATCCTGCCAGACCGTAAATCTTGGAAAATGTTCGGAGGACGATGGCGTTTCGGCTCTGCTTCACATAGCGAAGTGTGTCCGGAAAGTCTCGGCTATGCGCATATTCGTAGTACGCCTCATCAAACACCACGATGACCTGTTCCGGCAGGTGCGCCATGAGGGTGTCCACTTCGGACGCGCTCACCATCGTCCCGGTCGGATTGTTCGGGTTGCAGACGAACAGGAGCCTGGTCCGTGAGGTCACGGCATCCGCCATCGCCGGCAAGTCATGTCGCCATTCTTTCAAGGGGACCATGACCGGGACACCGTGGGTTGCCGTCACTTCCATCTTGTAGATCACGAATGTCTGATCGGCCATGACCGCTTCGTCCCCAGGCGCCAGGAACGCACGGGCAAGCAGGCCGATGATCTCGTCCGAGCCGTTGCCCAGGATCACGTGATCCGGGGTCAGTTTGAATCGGTCAGCCAGCGCGCCGCGGAGGCGGTGCGCGCCGCCGTCGGGATAGCGGTTCAGCGTCCTGGCGGCCTCAGACAGGACGGCGAGGGCTTTCGGCGAGGGCCCGAGCGGGTTCTCATTCGAGGCCAGTTTGATCGCCCGGGAGATACCGAGCTCCCGTTGCAGCTCCTCGATCGGTTTGCCCGGGACGTAAGGAACCAGCGATGCGATGTCAGGATGAACCTTCAGCGGCATGGTTTCACAACCGTTCAGCGTGAAGCGTGAAGCGTGAAGCGCGAGAAGGACGCTTTCCACTCCGCCGCTTCACGAATAACGTTTCACGGTTCACGGAATTCACGCGTGGGAAGGGTATGAGCCCAGAATTTTCAAGAAGAGGCATCGCCCCTTGACCTCCTCCAGCGCCTTTTTGACTCGGTCCTCTTCGAGATGGCCCTCGATATCGACGAAAAAGATATATTCCCACGCTTTGCGCCGAGAGGGACGAGACTCGATCTTGGTCATGTTGATACCGTGGGAGGCGAACGGCCGCAGCAGCTCGTAGAGAGCCCCAACTTTGTCTTTCACGGACAGCATGACGGAGGTCTTATCCTTGCCTGTGCGTTCGGAGGGTTTCTGCGAGAGGACCAGAAATCTGGTGAAGTTGTTGAGGTTGTCTTCGATCCGAGCCTTCAGAACCTTCAGGCCGTACAGCTGCCCGGCCAGTTCCGAAGCAATCGCCGCTCCCGAGAGGTCATCGGCGCAGAGCTCCGCTGCCCGTGCTGTGCTGGGGACCTCCGACACAGGCACATGCGGCAGATTGGTTTCTAACCAATTCCGACATTGGGCGATGGCATGCGGATGCGAATAAATCTTCTTGATGTCCTCAGGACGGCCGGCCTTCGAGAGCAGATGATGGGACACCTCCTGGAGCACCTCGCCGTAGATGAGGAGGCTGGAATCCACGAACATGTCGAGGGTGTGGTTCACTACTCCCTCGGTTGAGTTCTCGATCGGCACGACTCCGAAATTGGCTCGTCCTCGCTCGACCTCGTTAAAGACATCCTTGATGCTGTTGACGGGGACATACTGCGCGGACTCGCCAAATTTCTGAATGCAGGCCAGGTGGGTAAAGGTGGCTCGGGGGCCAAGGTATGCGACCTTTTGCGGCCCCTCCAGCGAGAGCGAGGCGGACATGATTTCCCGATACACGGTTCGGATTGCATCATTGGGGAAGGGACCCTGATTTTGACGCATGAGCCGATCTACAATCTCGGCTTCCCGTCCAGGCGTGTGCAAGTTCGCCTCCGTGTCAGACTGCTTTTTCAGCCTTCCAATTTCAATGACGTCCTTTGATCGCTCGTTCAGCAGCTTGAGGATCTCGTCGTCGATCCGATCAATTGCCTGACGGTACTGCTGAATGTCCTTGTGCGTACCCATGCGTTCTTCAACAGTCCCCAAAAACCTGCCGACTTACCGGCTCCGCTGCAAGCACACGGACAACACCCCTATTATCCGTCGCACCTCTGATAAGACAGGGAATCTTACCGGAAGAGAGACAGGATTTGCAATGATTATCAATGGGATTTGTACGATGAGCCCATCTTGGATGTGTTTTGTGTCCTGTGCCTCGTCGCGGGAGAATCAAGATGAGCTCGACTCCAGGCTGGATAGGGTCAGGAGAGCAAATCCTTCATTTTTCCAAAATGTTCGTAGGAGAGGCGGGTGGCCTGACGCCCACGCGCAGTTCGTTCCAGGTAGCCAGACTGGATGAGAAACGGTTCATACACGTCTTCGATCGTGCCCTTTTCTTCATTGACGGCGGCCGCCAGTGACTCGATCCCCACTGGCCCGCCCCCGAACTTCTCGATGACGGTCAACAGAATCTTGCGGTCCATCTCATCAAAGCCAGCCGAGTCCACCCCAAGCCAAGAGAGGGCATCACAGGCAACCTGGCGGGTAATCCGACCTTGAGCCTTGATCTGGGCATAGTCGCGCACCCGCTTGATCAGCCGGTTGACGATGCGAGGGGTCCCACGGGCTCGGTTGGCGATCTCGGCCGCGCCCTCCTGCTCGATGGGAATACCTAGTAAGCCTGCCGAACGCATGACGATGGTATGCAGCTCGGCCGGGGAGTAAAAGTCCAGGCGATTGACCAGACCAAACCGTTCGCGAAGCGGGGATGTGAGGGCCCCGGCACGGGTCGTGGCCCCAATCAAGGTGAAGCGCGGCAGGTCCAGCTTGATCGTGCGTGTCGAGGGCCCTTGACCGACCACCAGATCCAACTGGAAATCTTCCATCGCCGGGTACAGCGCCTCTTCGACGGAAGCCGGGAGCCGATGGATCTCATCAATAAACAGCACGTCTCGGTCTTGGAGATTCGTCAGGATCGCGGCCAAATCACCGGCATGGGCCAACACCAGTCCTGACGTGGACCGAATCGCCACGCCCATCTCGCGGGCGATGATGTGAGCGATCGTGGTCTTGCCGAGCCCTGGCGGACCATAGAAAATCGCGTGGTCCAGCGCCTCGCCCCGCTGTTTAGCCGCCTCCATGCAGATCCGGAGCGATTCCTTCATCCGCTCTTGGCCGACATACTCTTCCAGCGTCTGCGGCCGTAGCGTCGCCTCGAGCCCGCGCTCGTCGTCGGTCACTTGGCTCGTCATGATGCGGTCCGGCACCGGCTCACCTCCAAATTGCTCGAATCACACGCACCGTTCCTCACTTGTCCTCCTTAGGCGTAGGCAGCATCTTCGGCGGTGGCGGGATCGCACCCTGCCCCGGAGTCGGCATTTGGCCAGCACAGTTCGGAGGGCAGAAGACACCTCCCCTGTTCGGGTCCGGCAGCCCGCTTTCAAGCTTCTGAAGCTGGCACTGGCTCATGCGGCCTCCCTCTGCGTTGCCGCAGCGAGCCGGCACATTGGAGCTTCCGATCTGCACATAGCCCTCGGGACAGGAGCCACAGACCGCCAACAGGTTCATGCTGCCTATAGGCACGCATTCAACCAGGGTCGGGTCCCCTTCTTTACAGATTTCCGGGGCGGTGGTCACACCGGTCATGGCATAGCCCGACGGACAGGTTCCACAGGTCATCCTGATGCTCTTCGGAGGCTCCGGGGCGTCGGCCAGGAACACCGTCGGAGGGAGAGCGAACAGCAGAGCCAAGACCAGTCCACCGGCCAGGCTCCAGACAATCAGCCGCTGGGTCACGCGCACACGACTACAGACAGAAGCAGCCCCCTGTTCGATAGGCGAACGCATAAGGTTACCCCCTTGCCAGATCCTTCAGGGCTTCTCGGATCAGATCCCTGAGCGTCATCGGGTTTGGTCGAGTATAGGTCATGCGCTTCAGGACCTCTTTCGCCTCCGCCGCTCGGTAGCCGAGGTTAACCAAAGCGGACAGAGCGTCCTCCTGCAGTCGGTCTGTGGGACCGGACGGGACATCTGACGTCTGAATGGCAGCGGGGTGCAGCCGCGCCACTTTATCTTTCAGCTCCAACGCAATCCGACCAGCCGACTTCTTTCCGATCCCTGGCACGGTGGCCAGCTTGTCCACGTCGCCAGCCTGCACAGCAGCGATCAGGTCAGGCACGCTCAAAGCCGACAACACGCTGAGGGCCAGCTTGGGTCCGATGCCGGAGATGCCGGTCAAGAGGATGAAGACTTCTTTCTCTTGGGCCGTCAGAAACCCAAAGAGCTGGATGGCGTCATCGCGGAGATGGGTGTAAATGTTGAGAGACGTGGCTTCATTCAGGTCTGGAAGCGTGTAAAACGTGCTGAGAGGAATGAAGACTTCGTAGCCGACGCCTTGAACGTCAAGCGTGATGTGTGAGGGAGCCTTCGCAGCGAGCCGACCGGTCAGCGCGGCGATCATCGTAAAGGCAACGCGGAATGATGAATGCGGAATGCTGAATGAAGGTCGAGACTCTGCAGTTCAGCATTCATCATTCAGCATTCATCGTTAATCTAGCCAGCCGCCACGACCTTCTCCATGATCTCGTCCGGAATGTCGAAGTTGGCATGCACCTTCTGGATGTCATCGTGGTCGTCCAGGATTTCCATCAGCTTGAGCATCTGCTCCGCGGCTTTCTCCTGAAGCCTGATAGAGTTTTGGGGAACAAAGGTCACCTCGGCCAAGGACGTGTCGATCTTTTCGTCGGAGAGCACTTTCTTCACCGCTTCAAAATCGTGCGGCGCCGTGATCACTTCAAACGTCTTCTCACTGATCTTCACGTCTTCAGCGCCTGCCTCCAGAGCCAGCGAGAGGAGCCGGTCTTCCTCCACTTTGCCCTGCTCGACCACAATCAGACCCTTTTTCTGGAACTGCCAGGACACGGCCCCTGCTTCAGCCATGTTCCCGCCGTTTTTCGTGAGCAGACTCCTGATCTCGGCCACGGTGCGATTGCGGTTGTCGCTGGTGATTTCGAGGAGCAAGGCCGTGCCTCCGGGCCCGTACGCTTCCAGGGTGAACTCTTCGTAATGCACGCCCGGCAGCTCACCCGTTCCACGCTGAATCGCCTTTTTCAAGGTGTCGCCTGGCATATTGGCGTCTTTGGCTTTGACGATCGCCAACCGGAGACGTGGATTGTGGTCCGGGTCACCGCCCTGTCGAGCGGCGATGGTAAGCTCGCGGATCACTCGCGTGAAGAGTTTGCCCCGTTTGGCATCCTGCGCCTGCTTGTGCCGCTTCGTGGTGGCCCAATGGCTATGGCCGCCCATCTTCCCCCTGCTGCTGCGACCGCAAACCGGTCCAGACGCGTGGCAAAAAATTTCCAGAATTGTCTGATTTGTACGGTGCTTCTAACACACCACAAGAAGGGTGTCAACGCTGGGAAGAGGCTGGGTTGACGAAGGGCGGAGAGGGCGGCCTGGTTAATCCCCTGTGCTCGCAGAGTGCGCACGCTCAGAAGGTGCTCCCTCGATGCGCGCAGTTGGGGATCAACCAGGCCGCCCTTGCAAAAGGGAACTGACAATGGAACCATCACTGCCCATTCGTTCCAACCCAGCCGAGGGAGAGAAAGAATCGGGAGGCGTGTCAGTACAGGCTGCATCAAGCGTCCTTAGTGCGGGGACCTCTTGGCGGAGCGGGCGGCGTCCACGACGCTCCAGACCGCAAGGGCTAGGAGAAGCAGCATGAGGATGGCAAGTTGCCCAATGTTGTCAACCGGAACACCCGAAGCGGCAGACTGTTGAAGCGCCTGCGGATCAACCGAGCCGATCAGAACTGAGGCCAGAACCAAGAATCCCAGCAGAAATCCTCCGCCTTTTCTCCACTCGCGATTGTAGAGCTGCCCCAGGCCCGGCAGCAGAGCCGACAGCAACGCTGCCAGCGCTGGCCTTCGTGAATGCCCCGTCTCCATGGCGCGGAGTATTAGAGAACAGCCCGCCAATGTCAAGGCATCAGGTACACCGTCGGTAGGGTAAAGCTTCAATCCGGGAGAACGGATGTTCTGCAGGAGTCCTCACTCGGAGTACGCTAACAACTGGATTCCGATGAGCAGGATAAAACCAGCCCAGGCAATTCCCCACGAGCGGCCCGCCAGATTTGAAAGGTCTGATTCCTTCGTGGTTGATGCCCGTTGCATCGTCCATCCGGACACAAGCTTGGAGGAACCGGCAGTGATCGCCATCCCCCCCATAACTGTGTGGTGCAACGCGATCTTGTGGGCGGCAGGATGAGCGCCATGACTGTGCAGGAACAGCATCAACCCACCAATGACGGCAAAGATGGGGAGCGGTACTTTCCAGATGGCATGGCCAAGGCGCCCCATCCGTTTCAGCAGCTCGATCGTTCCGACGGCGAGGGACAGGATCGCATAGACCTTGTGTTGCAGGATTTCCCAATCGCCGCTAAAAAATGTTTGGACAAAAGTGAGGGAGCCGATCGGCCAGGCCTCGTGATCGCTCCAAATCATCAGAAAGGTTCCGGCTCCTAGCATCCCCACCGGCAACAAGAAACGCGCCCGGGCTAGCAGGGCAACGGCTAGGGCCTCACGGAGCTCACTCAATCCGATGAGCAGGATAAACACCCCAGCTATGTGGTGGTTGAATTCCGAATAGGTCTTCCCTTCCCGAGATCCTTCCCAGATTTCACTAGCCACGCCAGTTTGATGAGAGGGATCATGTTTATGCGTCGACTCGTGGCCGGTGCTTATATGCTGGGCAACCGCAGGAGCTGAAAGCAAGACAGCACAGGCCACGACAGGGACTAGGGCACCTAACCATAGGCGCTGCTTAGGTCTCATGAAGAAGTTCTCTCTGACATCCCACAAGAAAAGGCCCATCCGGCTGACCGGATGGGCCTTTTCTTGATCACAGGACCCAGGTCCAGTTACATGAATTTCATGAACTTCTCTTTAGCCTCGTCCATCACCTGAGCCGTGATGGTCGTGGCGCCTCGTTCTTTCGCCAATCGCTCGATCTCACGACGAGCCATGGGTCTGATGAAATCAGGAATGTTCTCCAGCCGCTTTTCGGCGTCGGGCGTCCAGGCGACCCCGTTCGAGTCGTTCTTTGAGTCATCCATGACCTGCAAGGTGATGGTCGTGTACCCATGTCTGCGAGCATAGGCCTCGATGCTGCTCTGCACCATCGGCTTGACGAAGGAAGGGAGTCGCTCCAGTCGTTCCTTCGCGTCAGGAGTCCAGGTGAATTCCGATTTGATCGAGCTGCTGCCGGTCTGGCTTCCCGATGAGGTCAGCCCCATCTGCGCGACCATCGTGGAGAACGGACAGCCCCCTCCGGATTTCTCTCCCTCTTTCTTCTGAGCGCCCGGAGCGGCGGTAGTCACCGATGCCGAATCTCCAGCCGGCTGGCCAGCCTGGATCTTTTCGTTCAAATAGGCGGCCATTTGCCCTTTGCCTGCAAGGGCCTCATCCTTGAGGGTGCCGCGTGTCATTTCAAACGGCTCCGCTGCGACTGTCCGTCCACCCAATTGGACCCCCAAGGAACTGACCATCTGGGTCTCACCCGGGTTGGTCACCATGGAGAACTTGGCTCCGCAGGAGGGACAGCCGAAGAAAACGCCGAGCGAGCCCTCGGCCGGCTTCTCCACCTTTTCGAAGCTCATGTAGGTTTCACAGTTCAAGCAGACGAATTTCATAACGACCTCTTTTCAGTCAGAGCTTCTCGGCTAGGACTTTCCTATAGTCTAAAAGCGCGCTGACCCGTTCCGCAATCTCCTGGTAACGCCGGATGGTCGGATACTGCTCGTCAAGAAGCGGCGCACCCTTATCGAACGTGCGAGCCAAGGTGCGGTCGAATGGAATGCGGCCCAGCAGCGGGATATCCAGCGCCTCGCACATCGCTTCCGTGTTGCCATCGAACAGCTCGTGTTCGGCTCCGCAAGACGGGCAGCGATACTGGCTCATGTTCTCGATCATGCCCAGGACCCTGATGCCCATGTCCCGCGCGTAGGTGACTGACTTCTGTACCACATCGGAGGCCACTTCGGAAGGAGTCGTGACAACAATAGCGCCGGCCAAATCCGGGATGAATCCCGCCATGACCGGTGGCTTGTCGGCTGCGGCTCCCGGCGGAAGGTCGGTCAATAGGAAATCGAGCTCGCCCCAGATGATATCAGCTAGGAACTCTCGGATGACGTTCATCTCCATCACCCCGAGCCAGACCGGGCTCAGGTCCATAGGCCCTTTCCATCGGACCGGAGAGGCTGCCTGGAGGAAGAAATCCATCGAGGCGACCTTGACACCCAGAGGCCCGACCGGCGGGATCGCACCCTCGGGAGTCATTCTGAGTGACTGCCCATGTATGCCCAACATACGAGGGACACAGGGGCCGTTCAGATCCACGTCCAGCAGACCGACCCGATAGCCTTGGCGAGCAAAAGCCAGGGCTAGGTTGACCGTGGTCATGCTCTTCCCGACCCCGCCCTTGCCGCTCATTACGACGAGCTTGTGTTTAATGCCAGCCATGCGGGCCTGGACCTGCTTCATCTGCTCGGTGATCTGCTGAACCACCTTCGCATCGTCGGTGTACTGCAGCTTCCCCAAAATCGCTTTCAAATCTTTGCCTGGTGCCATATGCTTTCTCGTGAGGTGTGAGGCGTTAGGCGTGAGGAGTAAGGGTTCTGCTTCCCCTGACGCCTCACCCCTTACGCCTTACGAGTCGTCCAGCAAGGTAACACAGGGGTTTCCAGCGAGTCAAACCGCGCTGATGGCGATCTTGAAGGGCTTATGGCTTATAGCGAGAAGGTGACAGCTCTGGCCAATTGCCATTCGCCATCGGCTCTGCTGGCTGCTCTGGCCATTCGCTCTTCGCTAGATCGAATACTGGAACGTCGGCTTCGCGCCAATCGCATGAGCCAACACGCCCCGGCGCTTCAATGCTTCAATGATCTGCCTGGCTGCCTCATCGAAGTCCTTGGGGCCGGCGAAGATCAGATCCGTGTTAGGCGGCGGCTCCTCCTCGGTTTTGCTCATATGCACAGCGATCACCGGGGCCGGATGCACCAGGGTCCGAATGGCCTGGTGATCGGCCTGGCCAAAGGTGTTGGTGGTCGAGACCACGATCAGCCCTGTGTCGATCAGGAGGCGGGCGACCTCGCCGAAACGCCGGACCATCTCGGCTGCGTCTTCTTCCACGATGTCCCTGTCGAGGCCGCGCCGGAGGTTCTCGCCGTCCAGTAGGTAGGCGTGGCGGCCATCAGCCACGAGCCGGACCTCGAGACGGCGGGCCAGGAAAGACTTGCCTGTGTGGCGTCCGCCGGTGATCAGCACCAACGCCGCACGATGGCCGTATTGAGCCCCCCGATCATCCGGGCCAACATCACCCTTGACCCAAGCGATGTCCCGCCGACGGGCCTCCTCGCGCCAGACCGTTTGCTCGTCCCGGATCCCTTCGGTGATGATGCCGCCGCCGGACACGTCATACTGGTCCACGAGGACGAACCGACCTGTGACCTCGAGGTCGCTGTAGAGATCGAAGGCAAGTGGGTTTTTGGTACGAATCGTCAGTTCGGCCACTTCGTTCCTGCCGACGGTGCTCTGGGTCTGTCTGGCGGCGAGATCGCCGGCATCAATGATCCGGTGAATAGCGGCGACTTCGCACTCGACCTCACGGGTCGCCAGGCGCAGCACGTACTTCTTGTTGGTCTCCAGGGGACGTTTCCCCATCCAGAAAAGATTGCAGCGGAAGGTGGTAGAGACCAGCGGCACCGAGTCATCGAGCGAGGCGACCTCGCCTCTTTCGATGAAGATCTGCTCGTCGAGCACGACCCCGGTGGACTGGCCTGCCCTCGCTTCCGTCGCAACCGGTTCCACATTGAACCACTCGATGGACTTCACGTTCGCCGATTTATTGGACGGGGAGAACACGAGTCGGTCTCCAACCTTGATCATCCCCGAAGCAATGCGGCCGGCGATGATCCGTCGGGCGTCGAACTTGTAGACGTCCTGAACAGGAAATCGCAACGGTTGATGTTCCTGCTCGGTCTCTTTCCGGAAGAGGTTTAGGGTCTCCAGCGCGGTCGGGCCGCTGTACCAGGGCATGTTGGGACTCTGCTTCACGATATTGTCTCCCAGCTTGGCGCTGACCGGCACAAACCGCTCCGGCATGACCTTGAGCTGCGCCAGGAACTCCCGGTAATCCTTTTCGATGGCTTCATAGACGGCCCGCCGGTAGCCGACCAGGTCCATCTTGTTGACAACGACGGCGACTTGTCGGACACCGAGCAGTGAGAGAAGATAGCCGTGTTTTTTGGACTGCTCCTTCACGCCTTCCTGCGCATCAATCAACAGCAAGGCTGCCTCCGCGCGCGCGGCGCCGGAGATCATGTTCTTGAGAAACTCCTTGTGCCCCGGAGCGTCAATAATGATGTATTGTCGCCCGTTCCAGGTGAAGAAGGTACGCGCCGTGTCGATCGTAATGCCCTGTTCCTGTTCCTCCAGGAACGTATCGAAGAGGAACGCGTATTCGAACTCCTTCCCTTGCTGGCGACAGATGGCCCGAACCTTGTCCAGCTTGCCCTCGGGAATAGAGCCGGTGTCGGCGAACAGACGGCCGAGCAGCGTGGACTTCCCGTGATCCACGTGGCCGACGATGACGATGTTGAGATGCTCCGTAGGCGCGGTGAGTGCGGTGGTCATACCGGATTAGCGGTGTTAGCGGGATGCTCAAAAAGGCCAGCCAACGAGGCCGCAAGGATGCGAGGACCCCTTACGGCTTTCACCCGTTGCAATTCGCAGAGCAACGGGTACCCGGTACGTTGGTGGTTCGACGGGTACCCATTGCCCAGCTTCGTGCAATGGGTGGTGAGAACAAAGTTGGGGGCCTTTTTCAGCATCCCGTGCGTCACATATAGCCGTCTTTGCGCAACAGTTCCATACCTCGTCCCTCATCCTGAGCACGACCGGACCGCTCGGCGACGGTGGTTTGACGGAGCTCCTCGATGATGTCATCAACGCTTCGCGCGGAAGATTTGATCGGGAAGGTGCAGGGGGCGCAGCCGAGGCTCCGGTACCTGGTCCCATCGCCACGATCGAGATAGAGGTCAATGAAGGGAATGTTCTCCAGCTTGATGTATTCCCAGATATTGATCTCGGTCCAATCCAGCAAGGGATGAATGCGGATGTGCGTCCCCTCAGGGAAGGTGGTCTTGAACTGGTCCCACAGTTCCGGCGGCTGCTCGCGGAAGTCCCAGTCTCCGTGCTTATCCCGCGGAGAAAAATAGCGCTCCTTCGCCCTGGTTCCCTCCTCGTCGGCCCGGACACCTAAGATGATCCCTGTGTACCCCTTTTCCGCGATCAGATTCTTGAGACCGTTAGTCTTCAGCGCAGTACAGCAGGTGACTCGTCCGAGCTGGTGGTTCATCCCGCTTGCGAGGGCTTCCTTGTTCTGCCCGATCACGAGGTTCAATCGCCACTCGCGGGCCAGCCGATCGCGGTATTCGATCATGGCCGGGATCTTGTAGCTGGTGTCAATATGAATCAATGGAAACGGAACATGGCCGAAGAAGGCTTTCCGCGCCAACCACAGCAAGACCGTCGAATCCTTACCCATGGACCAGAGCATGGCTAGGTTGTCAAAGTGCTTGTACGCCTCCCGAAGGATATACACGCTCTGGTCTTCCAACTGACGGAGGTGTTTCATAAGTCTTGCTAATGGCTGATAGCTGTAAGCTGCGAACTATGTGCTAATTCACTCAGTTTGCGCGCCACGGCTCCTGACTCTAGGGTCTGTTGAGCCAGCGGCACGCAGGCCGAAATTGATGGGGCCTTGCCAGCTGCGTACAGCAGCATCGCCGCGTTCAAGATGACCCAGTTGCGCTGGCCACCCGGCGCTTGGTTGTGCAGAATACGCCGAAGTAACGACGCCTCCTGGTCCACCAGGGTGGGAGAGAAGCCCGCCATCTCCCGGAAGGCCCCGAGGGGCAACCCAACATCCTTGGGCTGGAGCGTCAGCGGAACGATGCGCTCGTCTCTGAGTTCCAGCAGCTTGGTGACGGACGCGATGGAGAGCTCCGGGTCTCCTTCGACTCCTCGCAGGATCAACGCGCGGCGGCATCCCAGCATGGTGAGCGCCTCGGCCGTTTTCTCGAAATAGGCTGGATGGGTCAGGCCGATGACCTGGGACTGGGCCCGGGCTGGGTTCAACATCCTGGCAACCGGGTGAAAGAAGTTCCGCACACCGAGTTCCCGCCTGAGTTCCAGAAAGCGAGCGATCGGCGGGTGGTAGAGCGCGATATCCAGGTAGGCAAACCCCTTCGCTGCGAGTTCGTCGGCCGCCTGCTTGGGCATGAGGGCGATGGGGATACCCAGCTTGGCCAGCACGGCCGCAGTCCCGGGCCGATCCGGCACTCCCTCGTACCCGTGCATCAGAATCGCAGCGCCGCCTGCTGCGGCCACGATCGCCGCGCCGACCGAGACATGGAACGTGTCCTGCTTCCCGGCATAGGTCGGGAGGTCCACTAGCGACAGATCACGAGGGACAGGAAGCGGGGAGACATACTCGCGAGCGACGGCTGTGAAGGCAGCCAGTTCGGCAACGGACTCCATCTTGATGCGCATGGCGAGCAGAAAGGCTCCCACCTGAACCGGCGTGGCCTGCCCCTCGATGAGCAATCGCATGGCCTGTTTGGCCTCGTCCCAGGTCAGGTCCTTCCAGGCTTTCTGTCCCTTCCCGATCTTGGCGATAAATTGTTTCATAAGAAGCGCTGAGCGATGAATGCTGAGTGCTGAATGGGACATTGCCCTCGATTCATCATTCCGCAATTAGCGTTCAGCACTCATTTGTGCAGGCCGCACTCGGTCTTCGCAAAGTTTTTCCACCGGCCTGACCGGGGATCTTCTCCCGGCAACACCGGTGCAGTGCAATGGGTGCACCCGATGCTGGGATAGTTGCGGTCGTGCAGTTCGTTGTAGGGGACCTCGTGCACCTGGATATAGGCCCACACATCAGCCCAAGTCCACTTGGCCAACGGATTGACCTTGACCAACTGGAATTTCTTGTCCCATTCCACCAAGCCAGCATTGGCGCGGGTGGGAGCCTGGTCTCGCCGGATGCCGGTGATCCAGGCCGAATATCCATTGAGCGCGCGGGCTAACGGTTCGACCTTGCGCAATTGACAGCATTGATCAGGGTCACGCGCCCAGAGCGCTTCGCCGAATCGAGTTGCTTGCTCTTCCGGCGTGAGCAAAGATTTGATCCGGACCACCTGATCCGCGAGCAAGCCGTACTTAGCCACGATGCGATCCCGCACCTCGTAGGTCTCCTTGAACAGAAAATCCGTGTCCAGGTAGAAGAGTGGAATCCTCGGGTTGATCCGGTAAATCATGTCTACCAGCACCACATCCTCCGCGCCAAAGCTGCAGGCGAGCACGATGTGTGGGGCATGCCGCTCCAGCGCGTAGCCCAAGACATCCTGCGGATGCTTGGCTTCGAAGGAGTCGCTGAGGGCCTTCAACTCTTCGTCGCTGGGCCGTTTCGGCTTTTGTATCTGCTTATCCATGCGCTACCCGCCAGAGTTACTTGCCACGCGTGGGAGTGTATCGCTTATGACAAGAAGGTCGATTTCATCCATCCATTGGCCATACGCCATTAGCCATTAGCTCTCCACTTTCTCCACCAGCACCTTGAAGTGCGCCGCTTCGGGTTCCAACGGTTCCTCAGCCAGAATCTTGTGGCCGTCGTTACGAAGGCTCATCGGCACGTTCTTGATCGGATCGCCCGCGTCCAACCAGACTTCCAATCGTTCGCCCGCCTCCATCATCTCCAGTTTCAGCTTGGTCTTGACGTAGTTGAGCGGGCACATGACGCCCCGAAGGTCGAAGACCGTGATGCCAGCGGCCGATTGAGCAGTCTTCTGCGGCTCCTGGGTTTCCACGGTCTGCTTGTCGGCTCCTTCGGCCTTTCTGGCCTGCGCAAGTTTGAGATCCTTCCCCATCTGTTCCGTGGCGATCTTACAGACCTCCACGAACCGGCGCGCAAAGGCAATCTTCGAGTGAGCAAATTCCGGCGTTGTGTCCTTGGGTCCCAAGTCACCGATCTGTGAACCCAGGTTTCGGTATGAGCTCGGCACGATTCCCTTGTCCGCCAGCCGACGGTCGAACTCCACAAGCGTCTCGGCATCCGTGGCCGGATCAATCCCTTCGGTGACCAGCAAGGCCTTCGCTCCGGCCAGCACGGCTCGGTACGCCTTATTGACCGAAACCGAATACTGATGCTTCTCCGCTAATAAGCGGGCCTGATACAGTTCCTGTTCCGCTTCCAAGATGCGGTTGTCGATCATCTCCAGCGCGCCGCCAGCGCATTCACCCGGCCCCAAATCCTCCAGGATAAATTCTTCCTCACCTTCCCAGTCATAGAAATAGCTGGGATCCTCCTCAAAGGTCGGAATAATCGTGTAGGGGATCATCTCTTCTTTGAGCTTGGCCTTACCAACCCTCGTGATGAAGGCAGGTAGGCTCTCTCCTGTTTGACGATCGCGGCGGTACACCGTGAGCAGGTGCGAGATCGCTGCCGGCACGTTCTTGGCCGGAAGCTTAACCGTCATCTGGCCGATCTTGGCAGTCCCGTTCACCTGGCCACCCAGGTGCAGTTCGTAATGGGGCGCGACATGCTCGCCCACACGCTTACCCACGCCATGGAGACCGATGGTAGCGATGTGGTGCTGGGCGCAAGAATTGTGGCATCCGCTGATCTTCACACTCACGCCCTTGAGATCCTCCGGGACCTTGCCTGGCGGAAAGATCTCCGCCATCGCGCGCGCCAGACCTTTGGACGACGTGATGCCGAGGCCGCAGGTATCGGTGCCGGGACAGGCAATGATGTCTTCCACCAGTTCGGCGCCAGGATCAGCCAGGCCATGCTGGACTAATTCAGCGTGGAAGTCTTCCAAACTGGATTCAGGAATCCAGCGAAGGATCAGGTTCTGATTGATCGTGGTCCGGAGGTTGCCGTTCGAATAGCTCTCGGCCAGATCAGCGACGAAGAACATTTGGTCCGATGTGATATCCCCCATCTGCAGCTTGACGACTGCCGCGGCGTAGCCTGTCTGTTTCTGCCGGACCACATTGGTCCGCTTCCACATTTGATACGGAGATTCGTGCTGCACGCCGTTTCCACTGCCGTCTCCATTGCCACCAGCCATGCCGGCGCCTGTGCCCTTGGTCGAAGCCGGCATGAGAAGCGGGGCCGGCTCATCCTGGTGCTGGAGCAGCTTGATCGGCCCATGGTCAGGGCGGGCATGACCCATAGCGACATAAGCCCCCTCCCAACGCCGCTTGAACTCCTCGAAGCCCAGCTTCTCGATGACAAACTTCATCCTGGCCTTGTTACGGTTCTTGCGATTGCCCAGGGTATCGAAGACCTTGATGACGGCTTCGATCGTCGGAACCAGCTCATCCATAGGGACGAACTCCCGCAGAACTTGGCCGATGCGGGGTGCAGCTCCAAGCCCACCGCCCACGGACATCCGGAACCCGATCGTCCCATCCTCACGCCTGGCCGCCAGAAGCCCGATATCGTGAATAGGAGTGAGGGCGCAGTCGTGGCGGCAACCGGAGAAGGCGATCTTGAACTTCCTCGGAAGGCTCTGATTCAACGGGTTGCGGAGCAGATGCAGCGCCACCGTCTTGGCATAGGGCGTGACATCAAAGACCTCGCCCTGGCAGACCCCCGCGAGGTGGCAGGCCGTGACGTTGCGGACCGTGTTGGCACAAGCCTCACGGGTCGTGAGACCCACCTCTGCGAGCCCCCGCATAATCGTGCCCACATCCTTGAGTTGAGCGAAGTGGAGCTGTATATCCTGGCGCGTCGTGACGTGACCGACTCCGGTTGCGTAGATGTCAGCCACCTCCGCAATGCGCCGCAACTGATTGGCCGTCAGCCCTCCAAAGGGAATTTTGATCCGGACCATCTGCACGCCGGGCTGACGCTGGCCATAGATACCATGCTGGAGACGAAAAGGTTTGAAGATATCGCTGGAGACCTCTCCTGCATTCAAGCGCTGCACCTCTCCCTCGAAGGCTTCGATTTCCTCCAAGATCTCGGGTGGAATAGGGTTGGTTCGGATCTCTACTGGGTGAGTCGTCCTGAAAGGGGTCATGTCAAACCTCTTTGTCCAAAACTTGTTAGATCTCAGATGTGATACATCAAGGTCCGCTGCTGCTCGATCTCTTGGTGACGTTCCGCTAACTCCTTCAGCGTGACCGCGCTCAGCACATCGAATTCCGCTTGTCTCACCCGCTCCCAGACGCTGGTCAGCAGCAATTCCGGCTTGGCTATTCCCCGAGTACGGCGAGTAGCAGTCCCTCGCTTGGGGGAGGGGGAGAGTGGGCCGTCAAGCGCTTCCACGATGTCGGCCAGAGAAACTTCCGCTGGCAGCTTGCTGAGCAAATAGCCCCCTTGCGCACCTCGTAAACTGTCTACCAACCCAGCCTTCTTCATGGCATGCAGGACCTGCTCGAGAAACCGAGCAGGAATCGCTTGCCGACGCGCAATGGATTTGGCCCGGACAGGCGAGGTGCCGTTGTGCAGAGCCAAGTCCAGCGCAGCGATGATCCCGTATGTCGCCTTGAGTGAGATCTTCATTGCCTAGTATTCCGATAGGAATTAAGATATGTAGAGTAAACATATACACCCTTGCGCAAGAGAGTGTCAAGCGGTTTTTCGGACAAGCCCGTAATGCTGAGCCACTGTAGAAAAACGTAATTTGCTTGCTGCTTTTTGAAGAGTGCGTATACTTTTCCACGTAGATGCAAAGTGCGCGATGGTCCGAGCAAATTCCCTGATCATTGCAGCGATCTGCCCAGATTTTTCCGGACAGTGCGTGACTCGGATCTCCCCACAGCCACCTGTGCCAGTATCCAAGCTCTATAACGCACGACCGTCACCAAAGGTCGGGGCGATGTTGTCACGAACGAATGCTGGTTACCCAAAGGTAGGAGGCGTGCTTTGACACGCCCCTCAAGGTCTCTCCCAACGCCAGATTTCCGTGCTCTATTTGAGTCAACCCCGGGCCTCTATCTGGTCTTGACTCAGGATTTGACCATCGTAGCCGTCAGCGATGCGTACTTGCAGGCCACGATGACCAAGCGAGAAGAAATTCTGGGCCGCGCGCTCTTCGACGTATTTCCTGACAACCCGGATGATCCGGGAGCCACTGGAGTCAGCAACCTGAGCGCCTCGCTGGACCGGGTGCTGCGAAACCGGAGCTCAGACGCCATGGCGGTGCAGAAATACGACATTCGCCGGCCTGCATCCGAAGGCGGCGGATTTGAAGAAAGGTGCTGGAGCCCTGTCAACTCCCCGGTCTTCGGGAAAAAGGGAGAAGTCGCTTATATCATCCATCGCGTCGAGGATGTCACGGAATTCGTCCGCCTCAAGCAGGTAGGCAGCGAGCAACATCGGATCATCGAGCGACTGCGAACGCGCGCGGCTGAAATGGAAGCGGAAATCTTCAGGAGAGCGCAGCAGATCCAGGAGGTCAACAACCAACTGCGAAGGGAGTTGGACGCCCGCAGGAAGGCAGAGGAAGCGCTGCATCGAGCACATGACGAGTTAGAACGGCGTGTGCAGGAACGGACGGCAAATTTGGCAACAGCCAACAAAGAGCTGCAGGCGGAAATCACCGAGCGCAAGCGGGCGGAAGAGGAGCTCCGACAGAGCGAGGTTCGCTCGCGCTCCGTGCTCGATTCCGCCCTCGACGCGGTCGTCGGCATGGATGCCGACGGCCTCATCACCGATTGGAACCCCCGCGCAGAAACCATCTTCGGCTGGAATCGCGCGGAGGTGCTGGGGCAACCCCTGGCCGGGACCATCATCCCGCCTCAATACCGTGAGGCGCACCGACGCGGTCTGCAACACTTCTTGGCCACTGGTGAAGGACCCGTCCTCAATCAGCGCATCGAGATCACTGCCTTGCGGCGAGATGGGACAGAGTTTCCGGTGGAACTTTCAGTCACGCCCTTGAGGATTCACGGGTCATACCAGTTCACTGCCTTCGTCACAGACATCACCGAACGGAAACGAGCGAAGGAAGAGATTCTCCGGTTGAATGCCGAGCTCGAGCAGCGGGTCAGGGAACGCACCGTACAGCTCGAAGCTGCCAATAAAGAGCTGGAAGCGTTCAGCTACTCCGTCTCGCACGACCTCCGGGCGCCGCTACGGAGCATTGACGGCTTCAGCCAGGCCCTACTCGAAGACTACACCGACAAACTGGACGCTGAGGGCAAAGATCATCTCCAGCGCGTGCGGGCCGCCGCCCAAAATATGGGGCAGCTCATCGACGATCTGCTCAACCTCTCACGCCTGACACGAAGCGAGATACGTCGTGAGCCGGTTGACCTAAGTGCGTTGGCGCGGACAATTGTCGCGGACCTACGGAAGAGAGAATCGGACCGCCAGGTGACGTTTGTGATTGCCGAAGGACTGGTCGTGAAAGGAGACGCCAACCTGCTGCGGCTGGTCCTTGAGAACCTGCTCAGCAACGCATGGAAGTTCACCGGACAGCATGCCTGTGCTCGGATCGAATTCGGGGTTACCCAGCGCAATGGGACCTCCACGTATTTTGTGCGCGACGATGGGGTCGGCTTCGACATGGCCTATGTCGGCAAACTCTTTGGAGCCTTCCAGCGCCTTCACGATAGATCCCAATTCCAAGGCACTGGGATCGGCTTAGTGACCGTCCAGCGCATTATTCACCGACACGGGGGCCACATCTGGGCTGAGGCTGCCGTGGAACAGGGCGCAACATTCTACTTTACAGTAGGCGCGGAAGAGACCGTCGCCGTTTGATGAGAGGATGCCCATGGATCAAAAGCTTATTCTGCTGGTTGAGGACAATCCTGATGACATCGCGTTGATTCTGCGAGCCCTCAAGAAAAACAATATCCTCAACAAAGTGGTAGTGGCGCGAGACGGCGTCGAAGCGCTGGACTACCTCTTTGCCACAGGGACGCATCGTGGGCGCGATCTGAACGAGATACCCCAGGTGGTGCTGTTGGACTTGAAGCTGCCCAAACTCGACGGGCTGGAAGTCTTGAAGCGCATTCGAGCGGACGACCAGACAAAACGTCTGCCTGTAGTGATGCTCACGTCGTCCAGAGAGCAGCAAGATCTGCTCGCCAGCTACGATTCCGGCGTCAATAGCTACATTCAGAAGCCAGTAGACTTTAACCAATTCGCGGAAGCTGTTCGAAAGCTCGGTCTCTATTGGATGGTCTTGAATATCGCGCCTCCTGGATAAATGACAGGCAGGGGTATGGGCAAACCGCTTCATGTCCTGATTATCGAAGATTCCGAAGACGATGCCGCGCTAGTTGCCCGCCACCTTCGACAGGGCGGCTACGACCCGAAGGCTAAACGGGTGTGCACCCCCGGAGCCATGAATGCCGCCCTTCGTGAACAGATGTGGGACCTCATCATCACCGATTGGTCCATGCCGCAGTTCAGCGCCCCCGCGGCACTAGAGTTGCTCAAAAGCATGGAACTTGACCTGCCGTTCATCATCGTGTCGGGGACAATCGGGGAAGACATCGCGGTCGCTGCCATGAAAGCCGGAGCAGACGACTACCTGATGAAAAACAATTTGACTCGGCTGGTCCCAGCCATCGAGCGGGAGTTGCAGGAGGCGGAGGGACGACGGCAGCGTAAACGAGCTGAAGAATCCTTGCGCCAGAGTGAGGCCAGGCTGCGAGCCGTGCTCGATTCGGCGTTGGACGCCTTCGTCGGAATGGATGTTCATGGACTCATTACCGATTGGAACCCTCGATCCGAAGCCATCTTCGGCTGGACTCGAGCGGAAGCACTGGGACGCAACCTCGCCGAGACCATCATCCCACCCCAATATCGGGAGGCGCACAGGCGCGGCCTGCAGCATTTCTTGGCTACTGGTGAAGGACCGGTCCTGAACCGTCGCATTGAGATTACCGCCATGCGGCGCGACGGAAAGGAGTTTCCCGTAGAACTCTCAATTTGCCCCTTGAAAGTCGGGGCGTCGTATCGGTTTACCGCCTTCATCGCCGACATCAGTGAGCGCAAACAACTTGAGGCCCAGCTTCGCCAAGCTCAGAAGATGGAGGCTGTCGGGCAACTGGCTGGGGGCATCGCTCATGACTTCAATAACTTGCTCACGATCGTGACGGGTCACAGCGACCTCCTTTTGACAGACTTCCCGCCTCTCAGCCAGGACCAGCGTCAGAGCATTGAGCAGATCGCACAGGCAGGCAAGCGGGCGGCTTCCCTGACTGCTCAGCTCTTGGCCTTCAGCCGTCGGCAGATCCTGCAACCAAAAGTCTTGGATCTCAATGCCTTGGTCGCCAATATGGAAGAGATGCTCCGTCGGCTAATCGGTGAGACAATCGAGCTAGTCACGATCCTGACCCCATCGCTTGGGCCCATCACCGCTGACCCGGGTCATCTCGAGCAAGTGCTCATGAATCTGACCGTCAACGCCCGCGACGCGATGCCACAAGGTGGGAAACTGACCATTGCGACCGACAATGCCGAGTTGGATGAGTCCTACGTCCGGCAGCACGCCGGAGCCCGACCTGGCCCGTATGTCAGACTCGCGGTTAGCGACACCGGCACCGGAATGGACAAGGAAACGCTGTCTCACATTTTTGAGCCCTTCTTCACCACCAAAGAATTGGGCAAAGGGACGGGGCTGGGCCTTTCCACCGTCTATGGCACCGTCAAGCAAAGCGGGGGGTACATCTCTGTGGACAGCGAGCCAGGCTGCGGCACGACCTTTATGGTGTATTTGCCGCGGGTTACCGATGCGGTGGCGGCGGCCGAGTTTGTCCAAACCGCGGTCGAGAGTCCCCTCGGTTCGGAGACCGTGCTTCTCGTTGAGGATGAAGACATGGTCCGAGCCATTGCACATAAGGTCCTGCAAACACACGGCTATAACTTGCTGGAGGCTCGGGACGGCATTCAGGCCATGCGGCTTTGTCAAGAATACGCAGGCATCATCCACCTCATGGTGACTGATGTCGTGATGCCAGGAATGAGCGGACGCGCGGTGGCCGATCATCTCTCGTCTGGGCGCCCAGGCATGAAGGTGCTCTATCTGTCTGGCTATACAGACAATGCTATCGCCCATCACGGAGTCTTGGATACCGGCACAGCCTTTTTACAAAAGCCCTTTACGCCTGCCGAGCTTGCGCGCAAAGTTCGCGAAGTGCTGGATAGAAAGTAAAGATCTGCCGCAGACCTCAGTTAGGTAGTGACCTTCCGATCTTGCACAACCTCGTTGCTGCTTCGCTCTGAATGCAAAACCCGACACTCTGAACAAAATTCGCCTAGGCCGAAAAGTGGCGCCCATAAAGAACCAGGAGCCATCTCAATATATGACGCAGTTCACTCTCGCCTGGCATTCTCGTTGCAAACAAAAAAATTCAATCGGAATGATTTTTCTGATTGACATCGTTTGACCGTAGCGAGATAATCCCGCCCTCTCTTCACCGCGGAACGTTCATACACATGCGGTCATCTGTTTTTAGTCTTCTTCTGCTGACCGGCGATCCTGACCTTCAAGCCCAGCTCGAGCAGGACCTCAAGAAGGCTTCGATTCCCGCCACCATTACTGTGGCCAAGGACATGGGATCTTTGCAGCGAGCGATCGCCAAGCGCACATTTGACGGCGTGATCCTCGAGACCAAACGATCCACGGTCAAATATCTGGCGGAGGTACAGCGCGAAGTTGACCCGTCACACACCTTCATCCTGGCTGGGTCCCGTTCGGTGCTCCGGCAGACGGTCGGGACCGTGCAAGCGAGCAGGAACGGGGCCGGACAGTCTGCCGGCTCAGCCGGTCGCGAATTTTCCCTTGAGGACTATCTCGAGTCCAAGCTCTGTGCTTTCGTGAAAGGCATGAAAAACGGCTCGGCTCGGAACCTGCACCCGATGCTGATCAGGGCGGTCGAGCGACCACTCATCAGTCATGCCCTCAAGGAAACGAATGGGAATCAGATTCAAGCTGCTCATTTGTTGGGGATGAACCGGAATACCCTGCGGAAAAAAATCACTGAATTACACATCCCGGTCAAACGGGAAAAGGCGCAAAAGGCCTGACCCTACACAAAGGTCGGACCTAGTAAGAGCTCGGAAGTCTCTGATGCGAACGGCCATACGGTCTGGATGACCTATTATCAACTCTCTAACTAAGGAGTACGCTATGACAAAAGAAGAGCTGATCGCAAAGATGGCATTATCGGCAAGTATTACCAAAGTTGCCGCAAGCAACGCGCTGTCGGCGTTTACCGACAGCGTCACCGCTTCCCTCAAGAAAGGGAGGCGGGTCAGCTTGGTCAACTTCGGCACCTTTCTGGTTGCCAAGCGAAAAGCACGAATCGGCCGCAATCCGAGAACGGGCGAATCCCTGCGCATTCCCGCCGCTCGAGTCCCGAAATTCTCCGCCGGGAAGGCCCTCAAGTCCGCCGTCAAGTAGCGGCTCCGCCTGAGCAGTAGCCTCGCAAAAGAGCGCAACGGCAGCACGACGAATCGTGCTGCCGTTGCCTGTGCGATTCTTGACAACCCCGCCTGGGCTGGATTAGCATGGCCGCGGACGTTAGGCGCGTAGCTCAGGGGGAGAGCGCTACCTTGACACGGTAGAGGTCGACGGTTCAAGACCGTCCGCGCCTACCATCCCGCCAAGGGCATCGGACCGCCTAGGCGGCGGTTGAGATGCCTTTTCTTGTTTCCAGCGAATGCCGATCGAAACTCACCAGATCCAGATTACGTTGCCCGACGGAACCAGCCGGAAGACCCCGGCTGGCTGCACAGCCGGGGAGGTGCTGCGCAGGACCAGCGGGGCGCTGGCTCATGACGTACTGGCGGTCAAGGTCAATGGCGTGCTCAGAGATCTGACCGCGATTTTGACCGAGGATGCGTCACTCGAACCAGTGACCTTTGCGTCACCGGAGGGCAAGGAGGTGTATCGGCATAGCAGCACTCACATCATGGCCCAGGCTGTGAAAGCAGTCTTTCCTTCTGCGCAACTCGCCATTGGCCCTGCCATCGAGGAAGGGTTCTACTACGACTTCGCCTTCGATCGTCCGTTTACCCCTGAGGATCTTGAGAAGATCGAGGCGCGGGCCCACGAGATTGTGAAGGCCGACCATCCGTTCAAGCGGATGGAGATGCCTCGGCAGGACGCTATCCGATTCTTCAAGGAACGGGGAGAGATCTACAAAGTTGACATCCTGGAACACATCGAAGATCAGACAGCATCCCTTTACAGCCAAGGGGAGTTCGTGGATCTCTGCCGAGGTCCCCATGTCCCCTCAACCGGCCGGATCGGCGCACTGAAGTTGCTGTCAAGCGCGGGAGCCTACTGGCGAGGCGATGAGCGGAATCCGATGCTCCAGCGGATCTACGGCACATCCTTCCCAACTCAGTCCGAGTTGGATGCACACCTGGCTAAGCTGGAAGAGATCAAGCGTCGGGACCACCGCAAGCTGGGGAAGGAACTGGGCCTCATCACGATCCAGGATGAGATCGGGCCCGGCCTGGTTCTCTGGCACCCAAAGGGCGCCCTGATTCGCCTGCTGATTGAAAATTTCTGGCGGGAGCAGCATCTGCAACAGGGTTATGAACTGGTCTATTCCCCGCACGTCGCGCGTCTCGACCTCTGGAAAACAAGCGGGCACGTGGAATACTACCGAGAGAACATGTTCGCCCCGATGAAGGTCGAAGCGAGCGAGTACCTGCTCAAACCCATGAACTGCCCGTTCCACATCATGATCTACAAGTCCCATCTCCGCAGCTACCGAGACCTGCCGATCCGGTATGGCGAGTTAGGCACCGTGTACCGCTACGAGCGGACCGGGGTCCTGCATGGACTCCTGCGTGTGCGCGGCTTTACCCAGGACGATGCCCATCTGTTCTGCCGACCGGACCAAATCGAGGTAGAGGTCAGCCGCGTGCTGGATTTCACCTTCCTGGTGCTCCGCACGTTCGGCTTTTCCGAGTTCGAGGTCTATCTCTCCACACGGCCTGAGAAAGCGGTGGGGTCCCCAGAGCATTGGGCCCAGGCTACCGTGGCGCTGGAAGCGGCGTTGAAGGGACGGGGAGTGGCCTACCAGATCGATCCCGGCCAGGGCGTGTTCTACGGCCCCAAAATTGACATCAAGATCAAGGATGTGCTGGGTCGGGCCTGGCAATGCTCGACCGTGCAGATTGATTTCAACAACCCAGAGCGATTCGGGCTGGCCTACACTGGTGAGGACGGCAAGGCGCATCAGCCAATCATGATTCACCGGGCGCTTATGGGATCGATTGAACGATTCTTCGGCATCCTGTTGGAACACTATGCGGGCGCCTTTCCCACCTGGCTAGCCCCGGTCCAGGCGATGGTGCTCTGCATCACCGACAAGCAACGAGACTATGCCGAGGCCGTGACGGCTCAGCTCAAAGCCGCCGGCTACCGAGCCGAGGCAGATCTGCGGAATGAGAAAATCGGGTTCAAGATTCGAGAGGCGGAGAAGGCCAAGATTCCCTTTATGCTGGTGGTTGGCGACCGCGAGATGCAGGCCGGCACTGTGTCGGTCCGCGGGCGAAGCGGCACAAACTTGGGCAGCCTGTCGGTCCCGGCAGTCATCGACCTGATCAGGGCCGACGTCTCGCAGGCTCTGCGAGCGCAATAACCCTTCAAAAGAGGTGCGGTATCGTCCCTAAGTTGCGTGTCAATCGGGAGATTCGGGTTCGGGAAGTTCGCGTGATCGGCCCGGAGGGCGAGCAGTTGGGTATCCTGCCCACGCCTGATGCGTTTCGGAAGGCCCAGGACATGGGCTACGATCTAGTGGAAGTGGCGCCGACTTCACAGCCGCCCGTCTGCCGGATCATGGATTACGGGAAATATAAATATGAATTGAGTAAAAAGGAGCATCAAAGCCGCCGGCATCAAAAGTCCACACAGGTCAAGGAGATCAAACTGCGGCCAAGGACCGACAAACATGATCTCGAAATCAAAATTCGGCAGATCAAGGGCTTCCTGGCGGAGGGCAACAAAACGAAAGTCACGGTCAACTTTCGTGGACGAGAAATGGCCAATCAGGAAATGGGGCGGGCGATGATCAACACAGTGATCGAACAGTTGGCAGATTCTGGCACAGTTGAATACGCGCCCCGCATGGAAGGCCGGAGTTTGATCATGATCGTCGCCCCGAAAAGCTGAAGGAGTGAGAGATCCCTGGGCTGACCTCCGTGCTCGCGCACCGCGCACACTAAGAAGGTGCCGGGGTACCCGTTGCTCCTATGTCGCAATGGGTCGATGACGCGCGCAGTAGAGGTCAGCCCAGGGACCTCTCGTAGTCGTTGGAACTGACAAGAGAGAAGGGGAAAGAAATGGCAAGAGTCAAGCTGAAGACTCACAGTGGCGCCAGCAAGCGATTTAGCCGAACGGGTAGCGGGAAATTGCTCCGGCGCAAGGCCGGCAAGCGGCATATCTTGACCAGCAAGGCTCGCGATCGTAAGCGGAGGCTCAAAGGAACGACGACCGTGGCACCTGGCGAGAGGCATTCCGTGAGCCAGCTCCTGCCGTACAACTCGTAGCAAAGGAGTGTATCATGCCCCGCGTCAAAGGCGGACCGAAGACAAGACAACGGAGAAAGAAGCGGATCAAATTAGCCAAAGGCCAGTACGGTGCAAAGAGCCGGCTGTTCCGCAGCGCGACCGAGTCGGTAGACAAGGGCCAAACCTATGCCTATGCGGAGCGGAGGAAGCGAAAGAGAAATTTTCGACGCCTGTGGATAACCCGCATCAGCGCGGCGGTCCGCCAGCACGGGCTGACCTATAGCCGCTTCATTAATGCGCTGAAGAAGGCCAATGTCCTGCTGGATCGGAAGGTCCTCTCTGATATGGCCATCAGGGATCCGGCAGGATTTGACCAACTCGCAACCCTGGCGAAGCAGCAGCTCTCCCCAGCCTGATGAAGAGCAAATGGCTGATGGCTTATGGTTGAGTGGAAAAGACGTTCTGTCCGGTCCTGACCATTAGCCATTGACCACATGCCATCAGCTCTTGCGTTCTTCGGCTAACGCATCCACCTCCAGTTCGAAGGCCACCGCCGGCACGCTCACCTGCCAGTGCTCCAGCGTTTCCGGATGCAATTCGCCAATCAGACCCAGGGTTCGGCCTTCAGACACAATGCGCCCGGCCCGGCCCTCGAGGAACGACGGGTGGCTCATGAGTTCCAAGGTGTAGGGCTGGTTCAGATAGAACAGCAGGAGGTCCAAGCAGGAATGGACCTCGGAGAAGTTTGCGCCAGCGTGGGCAATCAGCGCACCCAGGACTGTGAGAGTCCGTGAGCCCATCTCATCCGTGGGATCCGAAACCGCCACCTCACCGACTTCGAACAACCGGTGCGGATAGAACGAGCGGGTTGACGCCGCTTCCACTCGAAGCAGCGAGGGGGTAATCCACTGCCTCAGACAGGCATAGCTCTGGGACATGACGTTCTCCACCTCGACGAGCCGGCCCCACTCGCTTCCGCCAAGACGCATGCTCTCGACGAGCTCCAGCCGCGACGCAAGAATGTTCGAGACAATTTCCTGAAAGCCGAACCCGACCATCAGGTCTCGAATCCTGTCGGAAACCTCTTCTAATCGAGACAGGCCTCCCACCGTGAACTGGGTCGGCATCTCCGGCGCGAACCTGTCATAGCCCAGGCTGATCGCCACATCCTCTGCCACATCCACCGCGTGCATCAGGTCGTTCCGGTACGGAGGGGGCTTGACCGACAGCTTCCTCCGAGCGGCCCTGACTTCATAGCCGTACGAGCGCAGAGCCGATTGCATTGTCTTGGCGTCAAACGACTGACCCAGAGCGACCTCAATGGTTTTGATCAGGATGGATTGAGGTTTTCCAAAGTCTAGAGGAGTCCGCACTGCCTTGCCAAGTGGGGTGGCAGAAGGATAATTCACCTCCACTGGCTCGATCGCAGCCCCTCGATCAGCCAGATTGACAGCCAGGATGTTCAGTGTCAAGACGACCATCAAATGATCGGTGCCAGTGACTTCCACGAACAGTTCTCGATCTCCCACCAGGACTTCTCCGACTTCCCGACTATTAATGATCGGTGGCAGCGAGAGGACATGGCCTGCCTCGTCCCTGAGCAACGGAACCAGCTCGTGCCCAGCCAGGATCGGACCATACTCTAGCCCCTTGGGATGCACAGCTAGGATCTCGCGCAAGGACATGTCCTGCTCGAACCCCAGGGGTGTGAAGCGGACTTCATCTGGCTTCACCAAGTCATAATGGACCGGGAACACAATCTGTGGAAGCCGGTAGAGTCCGATCGAGACCGTTCGACGCTTCCGTCCGAAGACATCGGAGAGTTTTTCCTGCACCTGGATGAGCTGTGCTAATCCTACGTCGGTGACCGCATAGCCAACAGCGGTGCAGGCGGCAACGTAGGGCCGCACTCCGTCGAGACCTCGTGAAACCAGCAAGCGACGAGTCGGACGTCCAGTGGATTTGAAGAACGGATAGGGTGAGGTAGCTCCAGCCAGTTTGATCCGAATTTGACGCGCAATCCCTTCGCACGACCAGAGGTCAGGGCGGTTGCTATCCTGGAGCTCGATGCGCAAGTCTCCGGCCTTGCTGTCCTGCTCCTTTAACCCCCCTTTGACCAGTGGCAGCCAGGCGGCAAGCTGATCATCGGTGGCCGACTGGCCAATGAGCTGTTCAAAATCCTTGCGATTGATCGAAATGGTTGGCATGGTTGGCGGCCAGATGCCGCGATCAGAAATGACCGCGTGTCGTTCGGATCATCTCCAGGTCGGTGGAGAACAGGTCCCGGATATCATGGATATCCAGCGCCACCATCGCCATACGGTCCAGCCCCAGTCCCCAGGCAATCACGGGCACATCCACGCCAAGTGGCAAGGTGACCTCCGGTCGAAAGAGGCCGGCTCCACCTAGTTCGATCCAGCCTAAGCGAGGATGACGCACATGCAGCTCGACCGATGGCTCCGTGAAGGGAAAATAGGCCGGCAGGAACCGGCTCTCTTTGGCCTGCGCCACTTCGCGCGCGAACAAGTCCAGGAGACCCAGCAACGTGCGGAACGTAATGTCCTGCCCCAGCACGATCCCTTCGATCTGAAAGAAATCGGTGGCATGGGTGGCGTCCACCTGGTCATAGCGAAAGCAGCGCGCAATCGAGAAGTACTTGCCCGGCACCCGTGGGCCTGCGGCTAGCGTGCGGGCGGATACTGCTGTGCCCTGACTCCTTAGCACTAAGCGGCGGGCGCGGGTCTGATCGTAGTCGTACCCCCATCCGGTGGACCCAGTCTCCGCACCATTCCGGTGTGTTGCGGCGACTCGAGAGAGGAAGGGTTCGTCAGTGGTTGTCGCATGAGTCGGCTCTTTCACAAAGTACACATCATGGATTGCCCGCGCCGGATGGAACTGAGGCATGTACAGGGCATCCATATTCCAGAACTCCGTCTCGATCAGTGAGCCTCGCATCTCCTGAAACCCCATGCTCACCAGCTTACGCTTCACCTGGTCGAGAAATTCGCGGTAGGGGTGACGCTTGCCAGCGGCGAGGCGGGGCGGGCGCAGGCTGATCGTATATTTTCTGAACCGTTTGGTACGCCAGGCTCCGTCCTTGAGCAGCTCCGGCGTCAACTGGGACACTTCGTCTGCAAGTCCCTGTTGCGCAAGGGCTTGCACGGCTTCCTCACCTTGGGGAGTCAACAGGTACCAACGTTCGATTCGTTCGTCAATGCGAAATGGCTCTTGGGCATTTCCCCGCCTGACGGCGTACTGCTCAATCACTCGACGCATCGCCTCCGGGAATGAGTCGAGCTCGCGTGTCGAACCTCGCAGATCGCGGAGCAGCGCGCGCAACGATTCCGCCGTGGGACTGGGCGATCCTGTTGCTTCCACATACCCCCCCTGGACGATCCGGATCGCCCCTTCTTTTTTCAGGCAGCCGATCGCTCCGCTCATCTCGGTTGGCTCCAGCCCCTCGCTCGCTTGGATATCGTGGATCGTGAGACGTCTGCCGGTCTGCTTGGCATCCCGGGTGACCGACAGGATCCGCTCCAGCGGCGAGTATTTTTCGAAATACCGCTCCCCGACCTTAGTCAGCGAGACAATCGGCGTCACTTTCTCGGAGTCCACCCTGATGAGGGACTTGGTGAGAAGCCACTCAACTGCCATACTCAACTGGGACGGCTCCATCGAAGCACTGTGTGCGATCTGTTCTTCCTGGAGCGCCCGTGACGAGGAAGACAAGGAGGACAACCGGTGCTGATTGAGTGCGGTGAGGACCTTGATTTCAAGCGGGTGCAGGCTGCTCGTAAGCGAAGAGGTGTCCGCCATACCTCACTCTACCGCCGGGCCGCGGCGGCTCCGGCACCCGGCATCGCCTTGCGCACGGCTTGGCGCATGGCTTTGATAGTCGCACCGTAATCGGAACTGGAAAAGATGGCCGACCCGGAGACCAAGATATCCGCTCCCGCCTGGATAATGCGTGCGGCATTCTCCACCTTGACGCCGCCATCTACCTCGAGTGCGGCGCGGCTGCCCGTCCGGTCAATGAGCTGTCGGGCTCGAGAAACTTTTTCGAGAACGGACGCAATAAAATGCTGCCCCCCGAAGCCGGGGTTTACGGACATCACGAGCAGCAGGTCCGCATCAGGGATGATCTCCTCCACTGAACTGAGGGAGGTGGCCGGATTGAGGGTCACTCCCGCCTTGACGCCCCGTTCTTTGATGGATTGGATGGTCCGATGCAGGTGCGGGCAAGTCTCGACGTGGACCGTTAAATAGTCAGCCCCCGCTTCTGCAAATTCCGGAATCAGCGAATCCGGATTCGTCATCATCAGGTGCACGTCGAGCGGCAGTTTCGTCACCTTGCGGAGAGCCTCCACGATCGGCGGACCAACCGTCAGGTTGGGAACGAAATGCCCATCCATGACGTCAATGTGGAGCAAATCAGCCCCTCCTGCCTCGACGCGCGCGACTTCCTCTGCAAGGCGGGCAAAGTCTGCCGAGAGGATGGACGGGGCGATGAGGACGCTCCGGCGAGTCATACAGCATCGGCCTTTCGGAGCCGAGCGGCAAAAAATGCGTCCATAGGATAAGGAGCACCCATGGTCGAGAGATCCCCCTGGGTATTCAGAAGAGCACAGGCCGTTGGCGGCAGCCTGGACGAGACGGGCTCGCGTCGGAACTCGGCGTGGGCGTTGCAGAAATGCTCGATCACATCCTCGTTTTCATCAGGCTCGGTCGAGCAAGTACTATAGACCAATATCCCGCCTGGTCGCAAGAGGCGACCTGCCTGTTCGAGCAGCTGGATCTGAGTCGCCTGATGCCGAACCAGAAGGCCCGCAGTCTTTTGCCATTTGCCCTCCGGATGTCGCCGCAGCACCCCGAGCCCGCTGCAAGGAGCATCCAGCAGAATGCGATCGAATGGTTGGTGAAAGAGTCCTCCCCCCATTTTTCCTTCTTCCCTAAGACCCTGTGTCATATCAGCCGTCACCGTCGTGATAATCCGGATGCCAAGCCGCCGACAATTTTCCTCGAGCAAATGGAGGCGCTTTGGGCTTCGATCAATTGCCACAATCTCGCCACGGTTCTGCATCAGCGCTGCCAGATGAGTCGCCTTCCCGCCGGGGGCAGCGCAGGCGTCCAGCACCCGCTCTCCTGGCTGAGGATCCAGGATGAGAGGGACCAACTGCCCTGCTTCGTCCTCCACGTAAAAGTCGCCGGCCCGGAATTGCGGAAGTTCTGTGACTGGTCCGCACTTCTCCAGAATAAGGCCGACAGGACTGACCGTCGTGGGCCTGACCTGATACCCTGCCCGGACGAGATCAGCCTCCAGCGCGTCGCGGGTGAGGCGGAGAGTATTGGTTCGGATCGTCAACGGCGGAATTGTGATTGTTGCGCGACAGAGCGACTGGGCGGCGGCTGAGCCAAAACGATGAAGCCACCGCTGGGCCAGCCATGTCGGGCAGGAATACCGGACGGACAATGCAGCCACCGGATCTTCCGCTGGATCAGGCCAGGGAGGTGCTGGCTCCCGGATCAGCGAGCGGAGCACAGCGTTCACGAAGCCGGTCCAGACCTGCGACGGTCTTGGCTTGCCCAACTGAACGAGGTTGACCGATTCGTTCACGGCCGCTGAGGGCGGAATCTTCTCCAAATAGAGGAGCTGGTAGGCACCGAGTCGGAGTGCCATCCTCACCAACGAAGGAAGACGAGCAATCGTTCGATCCGTCACATGATCGAGCCGCCAGTCGAGGGTGGCCCTGTGACGGAGCACTCCATAGACGATCTCGAATACCAATGCTCGATCACGAACATCCAGACCAGCACGGCTGAGGCTGCGATCCAATGCGTCATCGGCGAACATTTCCTCTCGCTCGATCGCCAACAGGGTTTCAAGCGCCACCCTTCTGGCACCAGGTCGTAGACGAGAAAAGCGGAGCGATGAGGACTGAGCACTCATCACTCAGCCCCCGGTGCTCGGACTTGGGCTAGCGCCGAGGACCAGTCCTGGCAACAAGGCATGTCCGGCCAGGTACTGGGCGACGCCCATCCGACGGCTGTTGACCGGCTGGAGCTCTGTAATGGCCAGCAGCCCGTTTCCCGTCGCGACCAGGATTCCCTCTTTGCGCGCTTCGATAATGGTGCCCGGAATTGCCGTGCTAGGCGGCCGGCCAGCCGGTGCTGCTCTCCAGATGATCCATCGATCATCCCCTGCGTAGGTGTAGGCTCCTGGCCAGGGAGACAGACCACGCACCCTGTTCCCGATCTCGACCGCTGCGAGTTTCCAGTCGATGAGTCCGTCCTCTTTCTTGAGAAGTGGAGCCAGCGTCGCCTGAGTATGATCTTGCGGACGAGGGGCTACAGTGCCGTCTTTCAGTCGGCGGATGGTTTCGACCAACAGCCTTCCTCCGACTTCTGCCAGTCTGGCTGCCAGCGAGCCGGCTGTGTCCTCCGGCTGAATCGCGACAAGTTCCTGAAGAAGAATGGCCCCGGTGTCCATCCCCTCGTCCATCAACATAGTCGTGATGCCGGTTTCCCGTTCACCGTTGATGAGTGCCCACTGGATTGGTCCCGCCCCACGATACTTCGGAAGCAGAGACGCATGCACGTTGACGCATCCGCGTGGGGGCATGCCAAGGATGACCTTTGGCAGGATGCGCCCAAAGGCGGCAACGGCGATGAGATCCGGCTGCCAGGCCCGAAGCGCTTCCAGGAAGGCCGGATCCTTCATCTTGACCGGCTGCAAGATAGGGAGACCTTTCCGCTGACAGACCAGCTTCACTGGCGCAGCCACCAAAATCTGCCCCCGTCCTTTTGGTCGATCCGGTTGAGTCACGACACCGACCACTGAATCGTCAGACCGCAACAAGGCTTCCAGTGACAGGACCGCAAACTCCGGAGTGCCCATGAACACAATTCGCATGGGGCGTGCTTTAACACGCGGCCAGCTGGAAATCAACTTGGGCAGGTCCTTCGCCCATGCCCTTCATACCTGATAGGACGTGACTGATGTCATCCATCACGTCGGCGCTGCCTTGACTTGGTCTACCCCCTTTGTTACTATCCCGACGCGGGGTGGAGCAGTCTGGTAGCTCGTTGGGCTCATAACCCAAAGGTCGGAGGTTCAAATCCTTCCCCCGCAACCAAGAAGAATAGATGCACAGGGAAAGGGGTTAGCCGCCTGGCGGGCTAGCCCCTTTTCTTCTTCCCGCAGTTGCGCAATGAACCGTGTTCAGCAGGGCAGCTGTGCCTACGTCAGCCTGAGCCTGGCTTTTGTTGCCTTCAGCCTGCTCGCCTGTTCCACCAATCCTTACACCGACCGTTCCCAGCTTCTCCTGATTTCACAGTCCCAGGAGACACAGCTCGGCGCGCAAGCCTATGAGCAGGTCCTCAAGGATCCTAAGGTGAAGATTTCGCAAGATCCTCGAGAGGTGGAACCCGTCAAGCGGGTCGCGAAGCGCGTGATCGAAGCTGCAAAAACGTCCAAATACGCTGAGACGGCCAAGCAGTTTGAATGGGAAGTGAACGTCATCAAGGACGACAAGACCTTGAACGCCTTCGCGCTGCCTGGCGGTAAGATCGCCGTCTATACCGGCATCTTCCCGATCGCGAAGAATGAGGCCGGCCTTGCCGCCATCATGGGGCACGAGGTGGTTCATGCGTTGGCCCGACACGGCGCTGAGCGTATGAGCCAGAATGTGCTCGCTCAGATCGGTATGGAGGCGGCCAACATCACCCTGGCGGTTGCGGGGGTTGATCCTATTTTGAGCCAGGGCGCCATGACGGCGCTTGGAGTCGGGACGAATGTGGGCATCCTGCTGCCGTTCAGTCGAGCGCATGAGTCCGAGGCGGACTATATCGGCCTGCTCCTGGCGGCACAAGCGGGATACGATCCGCGAGAGGCCGTGCGCGTGTGGGAACGGATGGAACAGGTCTCCAAAGGGCAACCGGCCGAATTTCTCTCCACGCATCCGAGTCACGGGACGCGCATTAAACAGCTTGAGGAATGGATGAACGAAGCCCTCTCCTACTATAAACCCCAACCTGGGACTGCCGCTGACCTCCCTTCACTGTCGGTCCGATAATCTAACGCAGGTCTACCGAACGGCTAAAGGCCTGAAGTTTCTGCACTCGAACGAAGGAGAGGAAAGAGAGCTTAGTTTATATATAGATATATATGTCAAAATATCTATAGACATCATTAGATAATTGAGTTATCCTAGGCCGCGATGAAAGAGAAGTCTGACTCGGAAAAAACCGGCACCTGGATCGTCCGGCAGATCCCTGCTGACCTTATGCGCCGGACGCGCATGGCATCTCTGGCTCAGCAGAAGACCGTTCGGCAACTGCTTATAGACCTCGTCGAAGTCCACCTCCAGGAACTTGAGCGAAAGGGGATTGTGCCCAAGACCAACCGTTAGGTCCGTGTCAACGAGGGGGCGCTGCCATGAGGTATTGGGACTACTACATTGCGCTGGAGAATGACTTGCTAGCCTGCAGGCGTTATGTCGAATTCGATGCTTCCAATATGGGCAGTTATTCGGTTGAATTCATGCGCCTCTTGCTTGCCACATGCAGCGAAGTCGAGGTGCTCTGCAAGCAGCTCTGTCGGCGGATCAGTCCCGAAGCCAAGCGGGAACACATGGCGCATTACAGAACGACGCTTGACCCAGTCCTGTCCCTTTCTACTTTCCAAGTGGAGGACCTGCAGACGTTACGGCAGTTCCCACCCTTTGTGAGCTGGATACGCAGAGACAGCCCACCGTGGTGGGATGCCTACATCCAGTTGCAGCACGACCGATCGCGCCATTACGAAACGGCCACGTTGGAGCACAGCATCAATGCCCTGGCTGGCCTCTATGTCCTTAATCTGTACTACCACTCCGGCGCCGTCGTGGCGGCCGAACTTACACCTGAATCACGGTTCTTCAGACCTCATGCTCTCGTGAGAACAAAACTCTTTCACGCGGTGGCCGGCTACGTGTTGCCCAACGTGGAGAAGTTATCCCCCCTTGGCAAGGTGTCTTCTCCATTCAGTCTCCGATGAAGGGTCGGAAGGACCTGCCCGAATCGCGAACAGGTGGGCGACCGCTGTCTGATAGACTGGTGAAAGAGAAAAGGACTCCTCGTCACAGTCCAAGACAACTCATTGAGCGTATCGATGGCGACCCGCCGTGGAGCTTTGCTTACTCTCGCGATAGTCTGGCTGCTGGGCTGTGCCCATGAGGTACGCCTGGTCAACCTCAGCGATGGCGCCACCATCGAAGGAACCTCCAAACTGTGGGATCAATCCATCACCCTGACCATGCCCTCAGGAGAAATCGTGGAAGGCCACTACGTCTCGCTGGCTTCTGCGAAGATCGGTCCCGACTCGCTCTTTTATCGAGCGAATATAGGCAAGATGCTGGGTGGGCACGTCAGTGGCCGTTTTCACGGCTATGCCCTTCTAACGGGGCAGAACGGGACGATCATCGAGATGGTCTTCGCGAGCGAGTGGACCGGACACGGGTATGGAGTTGCCCGAGCCAGCTCCGGTGTGGAGTATCACGTGACGTTTTAGCCACTGCAACAAATGTCCTTAGGAATTCTC
>Ga0187892_10002427_pt1 | contig 37322 bp, 39 predicted proteins | sample MA1701073metaG_FD_139345 | JGI IMG/M metagenome (GOLD analysis project Ga0187892, IMG submission 139345) | Bio-ooze microbial communities from a basaltic lava cave in the Kipuka Kanohina Cave System on the Island of Hawaii, USA - MA170107-3 metaG ... | reverse complement strand
CATTCCCCATTTTGATTCAGAAGATTGACGCAGAGCGAGTTGGAGGGTCACGCTCCGTCGTGACCGTCCCGCGAAGCGGGAGACGCGACAGAGCGCGTCCCTCCAATTTGGGGAATTTCTGAGCGTCTGACAGAACGTTCACGGAACGCTTACGCGTTCGGCTCCGAAGGGCGTGCGGAGCGGGAACCCCGACAGCGGATGTCGGGGGGCACGGCAACGATTCCGTCCGTTTTGCTGGCGCATTTGGAACGCGCCAAAAAGTTCGACACGGCATATCGCCCCATGGAAACTCTCCGAGCATGATCCTTGTCGTCAGCCTTTCGCCCGCGTGGCAACGCACGCGGGAGTGTCCGCGTCTTGCGCTGGGCGCAGTCAACCGCGCGGTTCGCGTCACGAAAACCGCGTCGGACAAAGGCGTCAACGTCGCGCGCCCTGGGTCGTGGTGAGCGACGGCGCGGGCGATGTCGTGGTCGTTTCCTGCGAAGGGCGCTGGACAATCCAACCGCCCGCGATTCGCGCGGTGAATTCCAACGGTTCAGGCGATTTGATGCTGGCGGGAATCGCGCGGCGCGCGTTTCGCGGCTGAAATTTTTCAAAAGTCTGTGATAGACAATGCCCCCGCATTTGTTTATGAATATGCGCTTGCCCGACGGGGCGCAGGCGTGCCGCGCTTTTGCGGCGTCGCATCACGGCTCATCAATGCGCCGTCACCCGCGTCGGGACTGAATCTCAGAAAGGATTGCAGCATGGCAGCAACAATTCGATTGAAGCGGGTTGGCACGAGGAACCTTCCCATTTACCGCGTCGTGGTCGCCCCCAGCAGGGGCAAGCGCGATGGGCGGTTCATTGAGGAGATCGGCACCTATGCGCCGCGCCAAGCCGCCGACAATTTCAAGGTCAAGCCCGACCGCATCCAATACTGGCTCGGCGTCGGCGCGCAACCGACCAACACTGTGCGCACGTTGTTGAAGCGCGCGCAAAAAGCCGCCGCGAAGGCGTGAGTAACGCGCCTTGTGCGCGGAAAATTTGTTTGAAACTGGGAAAGGCACGCGATGAAGCCGTTTGTTGAATATGTCGTCAAGGCGCTCGTGGATCACCCCGACGAAGTCACGGTGACCGAGGTCGAAACCGAACGCGCCGTCATTTTTGAACTGCGACTCAACCAGACCGACATCGGAAAGGTCATCGGCAAAAGCGGGCGCACCATCAACGCCATCCGCTCGCTGTTGATGAGCGCCGCCGCCAAGCACGGCAAACGCGTGATGGTCGAGATCATCGAGCCTGAGGGACGCGGACGGCGTCCTGCCGAGTTCACGCCCGCGGAGGAACCCGCGCCGATCAGCGAGGGCAACGGCAACGAAAACAATCCGCCGACGGCGCAGTGATCTTTTTTCGCAGGACGACAATCACGTCCGCGACTTTGTTCGCATAGCGAAAGCAGACAATTTTACAGGAGCGCCACCGAGCGTCAGCAAAAAATGATTGTGGATGTCCTGACGCTGTTCCCCGCGATGTTCCGAGGTCCGCTCGATGAGAGCATCCTCAAGCGCGCGCAGGAAAACGGACTGCTGAAGATCAGCGTCCACAACCTCCGCGATTTCACGCACGACAAACACCGCGTGGTGGACGACAAGCCGTATGGCGGCGGGCAGGGGATGCTGATGAAGCCCGAGCCGATTTTCGAGGGCGTCGAGAAGTTGCGCCGCGAAAATTCGCGCGTGGCGCTGATGACGCCGCAGGGCAAGCCGTTGACGCACAGCGTCGCCAAGGAGTTGTCAGGCGCGGCGCATTTGATCGTGATTTGCGGGCATTACGAGGGCGTGGACGAACGGGTGAGGCAAGCCCTCGTGACGGAGGAGATTTCCATCGGCGATTACGTGCTGACCAACGGCGCGCTCGCCGCGATGGTGTTGGTTGACGCGGTTGCGCGGTTCATCTCTGGCGTGCTGGGTGATGAGCAATCGCCGCACGAGGAATCGTTCGCGTCGGGATTGCTGGAATACCCGCAATACACCCGACCGCCCGAGTTTCGCGGGATGAAGGTTCCCGACGTGTTATTGTCGGGCAATCACGAGGAAATCGCCCGCTGGCGCAAAGAGCAGTCACAACGACGCACGAAGGAACGACGACCCGATTTGTTGAAATAAAATGATGGCATAGGCGTCCCGCCTGTGCTCGTCGAAAAAATGGACAGGCGAGACGCCTATCCCACCATCCAGAAATTTCAGGAGACCACAACATGAGAAGCCGAATCCTCGACAAGATCGAATCCGAACAATTCAAGAAACATCCCGCGTTCAAGGTCGGCGACGCCGTGCGCGTTCACACCCGCATCCGCGAAGGCGAAAAGGAGCGCATCCAGATTTTCTCGGGCATCGTCATCGCGCGCAAGGGCGCGGGGCTGAACGAGACCTTCACCGTGCGCCGCATCGCCAGCGGCGTCGGCGTCGAGCGCGTGTTCCCGATGCACACGCCGTTCATCGAGAAAATCGAGATTGAGCGACCTGGCGACGTGCGCCGCGCCAAGCTTTATTACCTCCGCGACCGCATCGGCAAACAGGCGATGCGCGTGACCGAAGCCGAAGGCGCGGTGACGGGCGGAACTGCCGCGCCGTCGAAGGAAACTTCGCGCGAGCCAGCCGCTGCCGCCGCGGAAAAATAGTTGGAGCGGCGCTTCTGTGAAGCCCCGTTGAAGGTCAAGGAAGGTCTGCGTTTCACGAAACGCAGTCACACTATGGGCGGGAACGTGCCAAAGCGCGTTATAATTCCAAACGCTCCGCGCTCTGCGCTTCCGCGCACCCCTGTCTCTCCCGACCTCTGGCATTATGAAAAACTCACCGCGCGCAACGGTTTTCGTTGCGTTGCGGGTGTTGACGAAGCGGGGCGCGGCCCTCTGGCGGGTCCCGTCGTTGCGGCTGCGGTGATTCTCGCGCCGCCGCTCCACAAATCCCTGCGCGGCCTCAACGATTCCAAACTACTCACGGAAGCCGCGCGCGACCAGTTTTTTGCCGCGTTGACAGAGCAATTGAAAGTCCCCTTTGGCATCGGCGTCGTTTCGCACGAGATGATTGACCAGATTAACATTCATCAGGCGACCCATCTCGCGGTGCAACAGGCGCTTGACGCGTTGCCCATCCCCCCCGATCACGTGCTGGTGGACGGTCTGCGTGGGCGAACGCTGAAAATTCCATACACGGTCATCGTGGGCGGCGACGGGCTGAGTTATTCCATTGCCGCCGCCAGCGTCATCGCCAAGGTCACGCGCGACCGATTGATGCGGGAGTTGCACAAAGAATTTCCGCAGTATAATTTCGCCCAGCACAAGGGCTACGGCACCGTCGAGCACATCGCGCTTTTGAAGCAGCATGGCTACAGCCCCGTTCACCGCCGCAGTTTCAAGCCATCTGCGCTCGCGTGAAATTATGTTTGTCTCGGTGCGGGTGTTTTCCCTATTGTCACTCTGAGCGGAGCGAAGAGTCTCAGTGGTCGCCCAACAGATGCTTCTCCCGCTTCGCGGGATCAGCATGACAAGCATGGGGAGTTACCACTAAAAAATGAGCAACCTCATCAAGATCGCCGAACTCGCCGAACTGAAGCCTGGAGAGTGCAAGACCGTTTCGGCCAACGGATGCGAACTGGCGCTTTGCAACGTGGACGGGAAATTTTTCGCCCTCGACAACACCTGCCCGCACCACGGCGGCCCGTTGGGCGAGGGTTTTCTCAACGGCAACACCGTCACCTGTCCCTGGCACGGCTGGAGCTTCAACGTCACCACGGGTGAATCGCCCGTGATGTCGGGACTCAAACAGAAAACCCACGAGTGCGTCGTCGAAGGCAACGACGTAAAGGTGAAACTCGAATGAAGTTGGAAGCACGGGCCTTCGTGCCTGTGTCTTTTAACCTCTTTAACCCTTTTAACTTATTTTGACCATTCCCATGGCCATCAAATCCGCCTACGAACTCGCGATGGAACGCATGGCGAAACAATCGCCCAGGTCGTCACGCAAGTTGACCGCGAAGGACAAGGAAAAACTCGCTGAACTCGACCGCATCTACGCCGCCAAAATCGCTGAAGAGGAACTCGCGTTGAAACCGAAGATCGCCGCCGCCCGCGCCAGCGGCGATTTGGATGGCGCGCAGAAATTGGAGGAAACGTTGCGCGCGGAAATCTCGAAGCTGCGCGAAAAGTTGGAGACGGAAAAAGACAAGGTGCGGCGCGGTTGATGTAGTCGCAGTTTTTACGCCTGCGTTCTGAAATCTACAAGTCACGCAGGCATACAGCCTGCGGCTGCATTTCTAAATTCGCTTCCCGCTCTCCGCGCTCCTGTGTTATCACTTTACACATGGCTTACGATTCTTTGCGGGATTTCGTGAATCGGCTCGAAGGTGCGGACGAATTGAAACGCATCCGCGTCGAAGTTGACCCCATTCTGGAAATCACGGAAATCGCCGACCGCGAGATGAAATCTCCGAATGGCGGCAAGGCGCTGCTCTTCGAGAAATGCAAAGGCGCAACGTTCCCGTTGCTCATCAACGCTTACGGCTCGAAGAAGCGCGTGGCGCTGGCGTTGAGCGTGGACAACGTGGAGGACATTGCGCGCGAGTTGGAAAGCCTGCTCAAGGCAAAGCCGCCGACTTCGCTGAAGGAAGCCATCTCATTGCTCGGCACGGCGATGGAGTTGCGTCACGCCAAACCGAAAATCGTCAGGAACGCTCCCTGCAAGGAAATGGTTTCTGAAATGCCGCCGCGCAGCGACAAGTCGCGCGAAGTGAACGTTATCGGCACAATTCTGGTTGAGAAAGGCGTGACGACTGATTCGCCATCGCACTGGCCCACGCCGCCGCTCGAGCTCGATGGGATTCCCATCCCAAAATGCTGGCCGCAGGACGCGGGGCGTTTCATCTGCCTGCCGATCGTCATCACGCGCGACCCCGACACGGGCGCGCGCAATGTCGGCTGTTATCGGATGCAGGTGATTGACGGGCGCACGACGTTCATGCACTGGCAACTGCACAAGACGGGCGCGCGTCATTGGCGGCGTTACATGGAGAAAAAGCAGCGAATGCCCGTCGCCGTCGCGCTCGGCGGCGATCCCGTGTATGCGTTTGCCGCAACCGCGCCGATGCCCGACGGTCTCGACGAATTCATGCTCGCGGGTTTTCTGCGGAAAAAATCCGTCGAATTGGTGAAATGCGACACGAACGATTTGGAAGTGCCCGCCGACTGCGATTTCGTCCTCGAAGGGTATGTCGAACCAGAGGAAAAACTCGCGCTCGAAGGCCCCTTCGGCGACCACACGGGTTATTACACGCTGCCCGAGCCGTATCCGAAATTTCACGTCGAACGCATCACGCATCGGCGCGACGCGATTTATCCGAGCACCATCGTCGGCATCCCGCCGATGGAGGATTTTTATTTGGGCTTGGCGAGCGTCCGAATTTTCCTGCCCGTGTTCAAAATGAATTTCCCCGAACTGGTGGACATGGCGCTGCCCGCCGAGGGCGTGTTTCACAACCTCGTCTTCGTCTCCATCAAAAAAACTTTTCCCTATCAAGCGATGCGCGTGATGCACGGCTTATGGGGAATGGGGCAGATGATGTTCACGAAAATCATTGTGGTCGTGGACGACGATTGCGACGTGCAAAACACCAGTGAAGTCCTCTTCCGCCTCTGCGCCAACATTGACCCCGCGCGCGACATCCTCACCACCAAAGGTCCCGCCGATGTTCTCGACCACGCCACGCCCGAGTTCGGTCTCGGCAGCAAAATCGGCATAGACGCCACACACAAAATCAAAGGCGAAGCCAACTGCCGCGAGTGGCCGCCGATCATTAAGATGGACGACGCGGTGAAAAAGCGCGTGGACGAGTTGTTGAGGGATTTGGCAAGCCACTAGTCCACACGAAACGGCACGAATTATTTTTTGGTTTGTGCGTATTCACGGTTGAAGAAGTCTTCTTGAAGTTACTTGCCCGTTTGTTCTCGAACGAATGTGTTCACGTGCTGCAAGGTGCTCGCCAGGTCTTTCTCGATAAGAAAAGTTTTCTGAAAAGTTGTTCCCTTGGAACGCCCGAACACTCTCACCTCTGCCGCTGCTGGGTCGTAAATAATTTTCACCGCAGATCCCCTGCCGCCGTTTGGCCATTTCTTCTCCCATGCTTCCAACGCGCTCGCGGTGGAGAAGTTTTGAACGGGATTTCCCTTCGACATTTCTTGGAGGAGTGCCGCCTCATTCGGGTCTGTGCCGCGAGTGCCGCCCGTCGTGTCCAGCATCGCCACTTGAATCACAGTTTCATTCGGCGTGTGAAAGACCGTTAGCGCCACCACGATTACCGCTGCCACCGCCGCCAAACCCAACGCCCATCGCCAACCCAACGCAAGGCTTAGCCTCGGTTCTTTCTCCGTCGCTGGACGACCGAGGGTTTGTCCCACTTTCGTTTGCAACCGACCTTGTGCGTAGGCAGGCAAGTCGCCCGTTTCCGACTGCGTCGCGTCCACGAGTGGCAACACATTTTTCGAGACTCGGGCGTCCTCTTGAAGCCGAGCAAACTCCGCGCGCAATTTGGGTTCACGCGCCAGCAACGCACCAAGTTCTGCGCGTTCCGCGTCGGTTGCCTGACGTCCAATGACCTTCATCGCTAGGTTCAAAAAACTTTCGTTATTCATTGAGTTCATCGCAAAATATCGCTTGGTTCTTTCAACTATTTCCCTTCTTCTGCCAAATCCCTCGCAACGCCTCTAGTCCGCGTTTCAACGGCGAGTGGGAAAAAGGACTGAGTGATTTTGTTGACACTGCAACACGGCGTCGGCGTTACATGGCGGCACAAATGCTGTCCCCCGCGAAGTTCCTCGTCATTCCGAGCGGACGATACACGTTCCACGTCTGACGGCTTTCATTCGCTTTTTCGCTTGGCACACGGCTCGTTGTCGGCATCGGCAGCAGCCACGGGTGCGGAGCAACTCGCTCTCGGCAAAGCACTCATTGAAGAAGTCGAAACCATTGCCGCTCGGCTCGCAACCGATGGCCAACCTCGGATTCGAGAATTGTTGGCGCAATCAGAGAACATTAGAAACCGAATCAGTGCGCTGACTCGCTCTCCCGATGTGACAGCGTGGTTACAGGAAAGAATGGCATGGCAAAATTCTGAAAGAGACAAGCTGGAAAAGGAATTGAGTGACGTTGAGCAGAAATTGGCTACAGCCAACGAATCAGTTGCTCAAGTAGTTCGCGAACAGTCGCTTTCCCTTCGTGACATCGCACAGAGTCTTCCGCAAGACTCTGTGTTCATAGATTTCATCCAGTATCGCCTTTACGATCCAACGGCGAAAACGAACCAGTGGAAAGAGCAACGCTACGCCGCATATCTGACTTTCCCGTCAGCAAAAGATTCCGCAGAAGTTGTCGTCGAGCATGTGGATTTGGGTGACGCCGCTCCCATTAACGAAGCCGTAGAACTTATCTGCAAGCGGATGTCTGCGGGACAATTTGCCGCCAAAGATTTGCCGCCCGCTTTCAAACGTTTGAGCGATTTGGTTTATGCGCCGCTCTCCAAACATCTCGCTAACACCTCACACCTTATCATCTGTCCCGATGGACAGTTGAGCCGCATCCCATTTGAGGCGTTGCCTGTCGGCAACAAATTCTTGCTGGAAGAAAAGACCATCAGCTACGTCACGAGCGGACGTGAAGTCGTTCGGCTGGCAGCGAAAACAACAAAAACGGAGAACTCAAAATCTCTTGTGATGGGAAATCCCGACTTCGATTTTGACCTCGCAAAAGCGCGCCCTTCAAATTCAGCCACTCATGCCACAGAGACAGCGCAACTTCGCTCATTGAGCCGTGATTATCGCGGTTTGAAATTCAAACAGTTATCAGGTTCAGAAGCTGAAGCGCGGAGTGTGGCGAAACTTCTTGGCGAAGACAGCGTGTTACGTGTCGGAGCAGAAGCGCGAGAAACAGAATTGAAAACGGTGAAATCTCCGCGCGTGCTGCATCTAGCCACGCACGGTTTCTTTCTTTCCGACCAAGAGTTTAAGCAGGCGAACTCACCTGCGTTCAATTTTTTGCAATCCGCCAAGGCCGAAACTCAAAATGATTGGGAAAATCCAATGGTGCGTTGCGGCATCGCGTTGGCGGGCGCAAATCGCGCGCAAAAAATCACCAACGCCGCAGAGGAAGATGGTGTGCTTACGGGATTGGAAGCGTCACTCTTAAATTTGCATGGAACTGAGCTCGTCATCCTAAGTGCGTGTGATAGCGGCAAAGGCGAAGTGAAGATTGGCGAGGGAGTAATGTCGCTGCGGCGTGCATTCAGAATTGCGGGAGCGCAATCAGTGTTTGCGAGTCATTGGCAAGTAAGCGACAAAGCCACTAATCAGTTAATGACCGAGTTCATGCGCCGTTGGCAAGCAGGTGAACCACGCGCAAAAGCTTGGCGTGAAGCGCAGTTGTCACTTCTCCGCTCAAAAGATTTTTCCAACCCGTATTTTTGCGCCGCCTTCACGCTGACTGGTCAGTGGCGTTGAAGTTACGGCGAAGTCGGCTTGTCTGTCGACTTCAGGTGTCTGCGGCAACGAAGAATGACGCCGCGTTTGAAAGTTCGCAGGTCGGGCTTGGGAATAGCCAAACTGTCGTAGAGGCGCGCCACTTCTTGATCGAAAAGCATTTCGGCTTGGTCGCGTTCTTCGGAAAAGGGGTCAAGAGCATTGGCAAAACGGTCGTAGAGAACCGCCAATTGCGGGATGACTTCGGCTGGAACAATGCCTAGCTGTGCATCTTCTGGAGACGGAGACATTTGGTGCGCAATTCCAGAACGCGGTCGTAATAATGCTCCGCGCCACAATCAGGATGCGCTATGACCAGAGCGCTTAGACGCTTCGCGAAATCATCGCAGATTTGAACCATCGTGCCCCACCAGTTGCTCACGCGGTCCAAGTCCTCTTCGCGTTTCGTGCACATGACGACAACTCGATAAACCGTGAGCAGCTCGGCCTCGAGTTTCCCTGCCGCCTCAAAGAAAGGTGCGCAAAGGTCTTGTGGAATCCCGGCCACCTGTTGCTCGAAGGAATCCAATGAACCTTGCGATAACTCAAGCAAATCTGAGTGTGTGAGGCATTCTTTCATGTCCAAAGATTACGGCAAAATTCATTCGAAGCCAAGTTGCAAATCGGTACTCCTTACAACAATTCCTTCTGCGCCGCCGTCATCACTACTCCGAGTTTCTTGTACGCCGTTTCCGTCGGGACGCGGCGCTGCGGGGTGCGTTTGAGATAGCCCTCCTGAATCAGATACGGCTCATAGACTTCTTCGATGGTGTCCGCTTCTTCGCCGACGGCGACGGCGAGGGAATTGATGCCGACAGGTTTGCCGCTGAAGCGATGCACGAGCGTTTCCAGAATCCGTTGGTCCATCTCATCCAACCCGTGCTCATCAATGTCAATTTTCCCGAGCGCGGCATCCGCCACTTCCTTGGTGATGCGGTTGTTGGCGCGCACTTGCGCGGAATCGCGCACCCATTTTCAGCAAATTGTTCGCGATGCGCGGCGTGCCGCGCGACCGTTGCGCAATTTCCATCGCCTCCGCGCCGTCAATCTCCTGTTTCCAGATCCTCGCCGAACGCAGCACGATGAATTTCAAATCGTCGGCGGAATAATAGTCCACACGGTTCGTCATCCTGTATCGCGAGCGCAGTGGCGCGCTCAACAACCCCTGCCGCGTCGGCGCGCCGATCACCGAGCGCGGCGTGGAAAACATGAAAATCGAACGCAAGACGTTCGGCTCGGAAAAAACGCGCAACAACATTGACACGATCCATTTCAATTACGCGGCGCGCTGCTGGGTGCGCGGCGTGGAAGGGGTACATTGCTTCGGCGCGCACGTGACTGCGACGGGCAGCGCGCAAATCAGCGTGACGGGGGGTTGTTATTTCCATCACGCGGCGGATTACGACGGCAGCGGTTCGGGCTGGCGGGCAGGGAGCATTTCGAGCACGCCAACAACACCGCCGACGGATTGCGTCCGCCCAACACCAACTCGCTCAAGGATGTTTCGTATTACCTCGGCAAAGACCCGCAACAGGCGGTCAAACCGAAGTTCTGGGACATCAACGATGAGTTCCCGACCATCGGAGTCCCGCGCGAATGGAAGCCCGAGAAAAACATCCCCGCCCGCGCCCGTTTTCTCTCAGGAAAAAATTTCACCGCGGGGAAGTGACAAGGCGCATCTGGGGTTGGTGCTCCACGATTTTCCTGAGAAGGTGGACAAGCCGAAATTCCTCGGCATCGTGCAACGCTTCGGGCTGATGGCGAAGTGGAAGCGTTTCACCGAGTTTCATGGGATTTCTGTTTAGAACCTATCCTAAAACCCCAATCCTAATAATCGGTGGCACGGGCGTCCCTGCCCGTGTCAGCCACAGGCACGGAGGCCTGTGCCACCAAGTTTTAGGATAGGCTCTTAGCCACGGATGGACACGGATTTTCACAGATGTCGCTACGAGCGTGAGCGAGTGGAAGAAACTTTCACCGCAGAGGCGCGGAGGGCGCGGAGGTTTTTGGACAGAATTAACAGAATTTTACAGAATTATTTTCTTGGCCACAGATGGACACGGATTGCTTCGCGTCTCACAGACTCGGCTTTCACGGACTATTTTTCACCGCAGAGGTGCGGAGGACGCGGAGGTTGGACAGAATTAACAGAATTTTACAGACTTTTTCTTACCGACGGGGCACTGTTGGATTTAGAATCCTCTCCGCGTACACTGAAGAACTCACTTGTCATGGCAGCCAAACAACCTCGCTTTGAATCACTCGATGAAATGGCAGCGGCAACCGCAAGCGCGCTGAGCGAAGCGGCAAGTCACGAAGCGTTCGCGCTTTTCTCGGACAAAAAGTTTCGGCGGCTGGCAAAATTTGAATCCATTTCGCAGGTCGAGCAAGACCGAATCTTCAACGAACTCGTCGTCGCCTGGCACTTATTGATTCGCCTGACCTTGGAAGCACCTGATTTGCGCGCTGACGCTGACCTCAAGCCGTTTCTGTCGGTGCTCTCTTCGGAAATCGCGCCCGCCTACGTGTCCGCGCTCGCGAAGTTGGGTGTGCCCGACAAGAATTGCCGTGAGTGGGAGGCGCTGTTGGAAATGCGCTACGACGAATACGTGCGAGACCGTCACAAAGCGCGCACGGCAGCCATCGAATTGGAGTCTGCCGAAAAAGAAATCACGTTGGATGACCTGAATCGGTTGCAACTTTTCGTTCCCGTGTCCACGGTCGCCATTGGCTGCCATCATCATATTTGCCGTGGCGAAACCGAAGGGCGCGACGAGCTGTTCCAGGCAATCCTGCGTCCACTGGCGCGTTTCTACGTAGATGCCCGTCTGCGCTTTGAAGGCGTCAACCCAACTAGCCCGCTGTCGAAGATGCGCATTTCGCTTCGCCGATTGTTGGGTGGATGAATGAGCCGAAATTCCTCGGCATTGTGCAACGCTTCGGGCTGATGATGAAGTGGAAGCGGTTCGCGGAGTTTCATGGGATTTCTTTTTAGCCACGGATGGACACGGATTTGCACGGATTATTTTTCACCACAGAGACGCGGAGGACGCGGAGGTCGGACAGAATTTATTCGGAGAGTTTTGGAGTCAGGATTAACATAACTGGAAGGATTTGTTCGGTAGGTGTGACGAGGTCACATATTGTACAACACTAATGACTGACCCTTTCTCGATAGTGAACCCCTCAAAAGTCACGCTTACATCGCGCGCATGTGTTGATGTGTTGCCTGCATCCGTAAAATCCAATAATCGCCAAAATAGGCGACAGGAACATAGTGCAGAAACCTACGAACACGAACATCAGCAGCACGCTAACGAACAGATTCACGAGTGCTCCGATGTAAAGAGTCCAACCCAATCCCGTGACCTTCCGTCTCCCGAAGAATTGGGTAGAACCACAATGTGGACACCGAACGACCATGTCATGAGGGATGCCTTGCCCCTGTGGGAGGGGGGGAGTCCGCGAGGAGGACATAGGTTGAGATGGGTTAAGTTCTGGGTCAGGGTGCATTGCAAGTCTTTCGGTGCGCGCTATTTGCGCTCTTCGACTTTATCTTCGATGGTTTTGTCGACAAAGATTTGTTTGTCAACGGCTTCCCAGACCATTTTGTAATATGTTTCGACTTCTGCGGGGTAATACACGTCTGAAAAACGCAATTTTACCTTGGTCTGATTGTCAGACATCTTAATGAGTTGAAAGGTGAGACTTTTTTGCATTTTGTCATACTTTGCCATCATGCCATCGGTATCAATCATTTCGCCCATTCGTCTATAAGCGGCTGTGTTAAATTTCTTGTCGAGAACCGACGCGTCGAAACCGTTCTTGGCACACCAATCGAGCACGGCTTCGCGCCTCATCGTCTTCGCCTCAGTGGGCGGTAACGTAATCCCAGATGCCGTGATATAACCCGATTGTCGTTCCATATTGTTAACCCTGAGTTCCATTGAGGCCATGGCTAAAACGAGCGAATCGAAAACGCGGGCGAAATCCTTATCAAACACACGGTCTCCAAGCCCTTTTGCCATGTCCTGTCGTTGGGCATACCAAGCATCTGAGTCAGGGCTATTATTAAATTTATTCGTGATTTTTTGCTGCTGTGCCATAACCTCTGCGTCGCTGTTGGATTGGTGAGAGTAAATTGCTTGTCCCGCAAGAGGGATTAAAGCCGCCGCAACGCAACCAGAGAATGCGGCAGTCACAGCCAGCAAGAGAGCCGCAAAAAACACATGGCGATATTTTATAATGAACGGCATAAGGGATGAGATTTTTTTCATGGTAGTAGTTAGTATTTCGATTGACGGACGGCGTAATCCTTTACGGTTTTGTCTTGGTTGAATTTGATAATGAAGGTGATTGTCTTGGACGAGCGAGTGACGGTATTCGTTCCTTGTGTCTCTTGCGTGCCTTGCGATTGCGTGCTCGCCTTTCCGCCTCCAACGCCTGCGATAAAGGGTATCCCTAAAAATCCTGCCATCACGCTCGCTTGGCTTTTGTCGGCTTGAGTACTACTTGAAGCTTGGCTTCCTGATACAGTGCTGGTGCTTTTGTCATACATCCAGACTTCTGTGCCGTCCTTGTCAGTCGTCATAACGTCAGGACCGCCGAAGAGTTCCAAGAGTTCACTTTGGGTAGTAACGCCCTTTTTCACGAGTCCCTTGGTCGCGCCGTAGGTAAGATTGGTAGTCTTGACTTCTGCGGGTGCGGCGGGCGTTGGTGTGGAGGCGTCAGAACTTTTAGCGATCTCTCCTGAATCGGTCTTTGGCTTGAGCATGGCATTCAATATTTTTTCGCTCACGCCTTTCTTGTTGAGTTCGATGATGGCATCCGTTGAAGTGTCGAACTTCACTTCGCTGGTTTGGATTTTGGAGATTATGACGCTCTCAGGAATTTTATTTTCGAGCATCTTGACCACTTCCGAGTTCGTTAGCGGTTTGCCCTTTTCTTGGGCTGTTGCGGTTACGGTAATAAGCGTTGCAGCGAATCCGCAAAGGAGAAATGTGGCAAATCGATGATTTCTAAATTTAACCGTGCTCATTTTACCTCCGTCACTAGGTTGAAGGTTTCGTATTGGGTGATGTATGTAACTATAGTGGCATCACGTGTCAAGAGCTTTTCCATTAATGGTAAGGCATGTCACGAGATAAGCTACGACAAGCCATATCATCCGAGTTGGCTCGTATTCTGCGCGAGGAGCGTGTGAAGCGCAGTCTCTCGCTGAATGTCTTATCTGAACGCTCGGGCTTGTCACGCCAAATGGTAAGTTATATAGAGCAAGAGGAACGAAATCCGAGCGTGGACACCTTGCTGCGGATTGCGGATGTTTTTGAGACGCCTCTCGATGTCATCATTCGCCGTGCAAGGATTGCTGCATCCAAGCGTGTGGAGCATTCGTGACTAAGGAGTTTTTCCGCTCGAATGCTTTGCTTCGCATGAAGTCTCGCAATCTCGGCAAGCGGTCGCGCCCTACCTAGAGATTTAGTTTTTTGACGCTTTCGCGGACGTGGTTGGCGCTGGCTTGGAGTTGGGCTAGCTCGGTGTCGTTGAGTTTGAGTTCGATAATCTTTTCGACGCCGTTTTTGCCGAGGATGCAGGGGACGCCGACGAACATGTCTTTGACGCCATACTGTCCTGTGCACCAGGCGGCGCAGGGGAGGACGCGTTTTTGGTCTTGGAGGATGCTGGCGACCATTTCGGCGACGCTGGAGGAGGGGGCGTAGTAGGCGCTGCCTGTTTTGAGGAGGGAGACGATTTCGGCGCCGCCGTTGCGGGTGCGGGTGACGAGGGCGTCGAGTTTTTCTTTGGGGAGGAGGGCTTCGACGGCGATGCCGTTGACGGTGGCGTAGCGGACGAGGGGGACCATGTCGTCGCCGTGGCCGCCGAGGACCATGGCGTCGACGTCGCGGTGGGAGACGCCGAGTTCGAGGGCGAGGAAGCAGCGGAAGCGGGCGGAGTCGAGGACGCCTGCCATGCCGAGGACGCGGTTTTTGGGGAAGGCGGTCTTGGCTCCCGCGAGGTAGGTCATGACGTCGAGGGGGTTGGAGACGACGATGACGGTGGCGTTGGGGGCGTGTTTTTTGATGTTGTCGGAGATGCCGCCGACGATGCCTGCGTTGATGTTGAGGAGGTCGTCGCGGCTCATGCCTGGTTTGCGGGCGACGCCTGCGGTGATGACGATGAGGGCGGAGTTGGCGCAGGCGGCGGGGTCGATGCTGCCTTCGATGGTGACGTCGAAGCCTTCGAGGCAGGCGGATTCCATCATGTCGAGGGCTTTGCCTTTGGGCATGTTTTCGGTCATGGGGGCGTCGATGAGGGTGACGTCGGCGAGTTCGCGTTCGGCGATGCGTTGGGCGGTGGTGGCGCCGACGAAGCCTGCGCCGAAGACGGTGACTTTGGGTCTCATGGTGGGGATTGGGGTGATGGGGTTATGGGTTAATGGGTTAAACGGTTGATGGGTTAAAGGGTTGATGGGTTAAAGGGTTGATGGGTTAAAGGGTTGATGGGTTTATGGGGTGATGGGCGAGCGGGTTGTCCTCTTTAACCTCTCAACCCATCAACTCTTTAACCCGTCTGAGTGGGCGGGCATCATAAAAGTTTTGGGCGGTTTGCCAAATGAATTTTTAACCGCGAATGAACGCGAATAGACGCGAATGGGGAGGGCGCTTCACGGAAGCGCCGCTACAACGCTTGTTTGCATTCTGCCACTCTGATAGTTTGAAATGCACACAGGCGGGGACGCCTGTGCCACTTTTGGATTTATGACTTGGGCGGAATTACAACGGCAGGATTTGCGGAAGATTCAGGCGGAGCAACTGTATCGGTTTCTCAACGAGACGGTGTATCCATTTCATCCGTTTTATCGGCGGATGTTCGATGAGCAGAAAATTGACGTTCGCAAAATCAAGTCGGTCGCGGATTTGAAGGCGATTCCGTTCACGTCAAAGAAGGACTTGCTGCCGACGGATGAGAATCCGCAGAAATTCCGCGAGTTTGTCATCACGCCCGACCCTGCGGCGTTGCGTAAACGGGCGCGAACGATTGTGCGGGCGGTGTTGCATGGACGGGAGTTTGTGCGGCGGGAATTGGAGAAGGAGTTCCGCCCGATTTTCATGACGGCGACGACGGGACGGTCGTCGGCTCCCGTGGCGTTTTTTTACAGCGATTATGATTTGAAAAATCTGCGCACAGCAGGCGAGCGGTTGATTGAGACGTTTGAAGTGGCGACGGAACAACGCGGGGTGAACATGTTCCCGTTCGCGCCGCACCTGGCGTTCTGGCAGGTGGCGCTCGGCGCGATGGAGTACGGGGTTCTCATTGTGAGCACGGGCGGCGGGAAGGTGATGGGGACGGAAGGCAACATTGCCATCATTGACCGCATCAAGCCGCACGCCATCGTCGGCATCCCGTCGTTTGTGTATCACGTGTTGCGGCTCGCGTCAGAGGAGGGGAAACAGTGGCCGCACATTTCCAAAATCATCCTCGGCGGCGAAAAAGCGCCGCAGGGGATGCGCCGCAAACTGGTCGAGCTTTGCCAGAAGATGGGCGCGGGCGACGTGTCGGTGTTGAGCACTTACGGGTTCACCGAGGCGCGGATGGCGTGGGGCGAATGTCCCGCGTCGCTGCGCAAGGGCGAAAACGGCGCGATTCATTCGAGCGGGTTTCACCTGTATCCCGACAAGGAAATTTTCGAGGTGGTGAACCCAGAGACGGGCGAGTGCGTTGGCGAAGGCGAATCGGGCGAACTGGTTTACACGTGCATTGACGGGCGCGGGAGCGTGGTGTTGCGGTATCGCACGGGGGATTTTGTGGACGGCGGCGTGACGTGGGGGCCGTGCCCGTTTTGCCAACGCACGGTGCCGCGCATCATCGGCGGGATTTCGCGCGCGTCGAACGTCAAGGGACTGAACCTGTCGAAGGTCAAGGGGACGCTGGTGAATTTCAACGATCTGCAATCGCTGCTCGATGACGTTGCCGAAATCGCGGAATGGCAGTTGGAAATCCGCAAACGCAACGACGACCCGTTGGACGTGGACGAACTGGTCCTGCATTTCGCGCCGAGCGACAGCGCGAACGCGAAGGCGTTGGAGCAGCGGATTCGCACCCTGTTCGCGCAACGTTCCGAGGTGACGCCGAACCGCATCGAGACGCACACGGTCGGCGACATGGTGAAGCGCATCGGCGTCGAGACGCAGTTGAAGGAAAAACGCATCGTGGACAATCGCCCGAAGGAGTGAGGATCGGTTTTCTTGTTTAATCTTGTTTCACCCTCTCGCGTCGAGTAAAAGGGCGCACGATGCTCGGTCGAAAAATTGCCGCCTTATTTTTGCTGTCGCTGCTCGCGGTCTTCGCCACGGGATGCCTCGAATACCATCAGGAGGTGACGATTGCGCGCGACGGGTCGGGCGAGGTGAAGGTGCATCTGGTCGTGACGAAGGCGTTCATTGAGATGCGCGACAAGGCGCGGCGCGAAGGGTTGCGATTGTCGCCGCGCGCGGATTTGCCGATGAGCGAAGAGGAAGTGCGCAAGCAGTTCGAGTCCGAAACGGAGATCACCGTCAAGGAAGTGAAAATCGCCGCGGCGGACGGCAAACATCACGTCCTGTTCACGCTGGGATCGAAGAATCTCGCGCGGCTGTTTCAGGTCTGCGAGTTGCCGCACATGAATCTTGAGAAGGATTCGCAGGGCAATTACATGCTCTGGACGAAACGCAAGGTCGCGGAGAAACGGAAGCTCACACCCGAGGAACAAGTGGAAGAGGATGAAATGCGACGGCAAGCGCAACGAATGCTGCAAGGTTTGAAGGCGTCCCTGAAAATCAACCTGCCCGCCGAGATTCTCGAGACGACGGCGCACGCGAAGACGACGAACGCGGCGCAATGGAGTTTCGACATCGAGCGGGACGCCGCGTTTCTCGACGAGGAACCAGAAATCCGCGTGAAGTTTCGCGGGCTGGGATTGCAGTTGCGCGAAATTCGCAGCCTCGCGCCCGATGAAGCGGCGGAGTAGAATCGCGCGTTCATTTCGCAGAACACTAGGGAGCCACGGAATGTTAGCCGACCTCAAGAAAATCCAATTCCACGAAAACATCCTGTCCACCATCGGGCACACGCCGCTGGTGCGCATCAACAAGATCAACAAGGGACTCAAACCGCTGATTCTGGCGAAGGTGGAATATTTCAATCCAGGCGGCTCGGTCAAAGACCGCATCGGGTTGGACATCATTGAGGAAGCGGAAAAATCGGGACGGCTCAAACCAGGCGGCACGATTGTCGAGTCCACTTCAGGCAACACGGGGATGGGGCTTGCGATTGCGGCGGCGGTCAAAGGTTATCGCGCCGTCTTCACGATGCCCGACAAGATGAGTCAGGAAAAAATTCGGCTGCTCAAAGCGTTTAAAGCCGAAGTCATCATCACCCCTACCGCCGTGCCGCACGATTCACCTGAGAGTTACACCGAAGTCGCCAAACGCATCGTGCGCGAAACGCCGAACTCGATTCTCGCGAACCAGTACTTCAACCCCAAAAATCCTGAAGCGCATTACAAGACGACGGGTCCTGAAATCTGGGAGCAGACGGGCGGACAGATTGATTATTGCGTCCTCTCGGTCGGCACAGGCGGCACGGTCAGCGGTATCGGAAAATTCCTGAAGGAGAAAAATCCCAAGATAAAAATCATCGGCGTTGACCCGAAGGGGTCGGTGCTGCGTGAATATTTCTACACGAAGGTGATGCCGCACACATTCAAGACCTACAAAGTCGAAGGCATCGGTCAGGACTGGCTGCCAGGCACGCTCGATTTTTCCGTCATAGACGAAATGGTCGAAGTAAGTGACAAGGAATCCTTCGCGATGGCGCGGCAGATGACGCGCGAGGAAGGAATTTTCTGCGGCGGCTCGGCAGGTTCGACGATGGCGGGCGCACTGCGCGTTGCGGAAAATCTCACCGAGAAACACGTGATGGTCGTGTTGCTGCCCGACACGGGCGAGCGTTATCTGAGCAAGATATATAATGATGATTGGATGCGCGAAAACGGCTTCCTCACGCCCGAACGCATCACGCTGCGCTGGGTGCTGCAAAGCAAGACGGGCAAAATCCCGCCGCTCGTTTCGATTGATCCGCTCACCACCGCGCGCCTCGCGCTCGACCTCATCAAGAAACACGACGTCTCGCAACTGCCCGTGCTCGACAACGGCAAATGCGTCGGCAGTGTCAGCGAATCCGCGTTGATGGGCGCGGTGCTCAGCGACCCCGCGAAATTCGACAAGCCCATCCAGGAAGTCATGGAACGCCCGTTCCCGATGCTGCATCTCGACGACGAACTGCAAAGCGCGATTGATTTGATGGCGAAAAAGAATCCCGCCATCCTCGTCGAGGACAACAACAAAGTCGCGGGCATCGTCACGCGGCACGATGTCATCGAATACGTGACGCGGTAAAAATCCGAATATCGAAATCCGACATACGAAGGAAACCAGAATGCGGAAATTAGAAATCGGAAAAAAGAGCCAACGCCAAAACCAAGCTTAGCTGTAAAGGCATCTCGTTTGGTTTGTGGCGCAAAAGAAAAATCAGCGGTCTGCCTACGAAAATCGGTTTTGGCGGGAAAGATAGCGTCGATCGTCGGGTGCTTGTTGCTTAAAAACTTTTCCTTCACTAGAATTGCAAAAAGGAAATGGGATGAAAGAAATCAAGGCTGATATCAGACAAGGAGACTGTGGGGAGGTTCTCAAAGAATATTCTGATGCCAGTTTCGACCTGATTTTTACGTCTCCGCCCTACGCTGACAGACGCGCGAACACCTACGGAGGAATCCGCCCCGAACACTACGTCGAATGGTTTCTGCCGCGCAGCGAAGAGTTTTTTCGCGTCCTCAAGCCGACGGGCGGTTTCATCCTGAACATCAAGGAGAAAGCTGAGGACGGCGAGCGGCACACATTCGTTATCGAGTTGATCCTCGCATTGCGAAAGCAGGGCTGGCTTTGGACGGAGGAATTCATCTGGCACAAGAAAAATTGCTACCCAGGAAAATGGCCTAACCGTTTTAGGGATGCGTGGGAGCGGTGCTTGCAGTTCAACAAGTCCAAATCCTTCAAGATGAATCAAGAAGCCGTGATGGTCCCGATGGGCGACTGGGTTGAAAAGCGAATGAAAGCGTTGGGAAAGAACGACGTGATTCGATACGACTCGCAAGTGGGTAGCGGATTCGGAAAGAACATCGCGAACTGGATTGACCGTAAGATGGCTTACCCGACCAATGTCCTGCATCTCGCGACGGAATGTGGCAACAAAAATCACAGTGCCGCGTTTCCGCTCTCGCTGCCCGAATGGTTCATCAAGTTGTTCACCGACGAGGGCGATTGGGTTCTCGACCCGTTCGTTGGTTCAGGAACGACCTGCAAAGCGGCGCAGCAACTCGGACGCAATTCCGTGGGCATAGACACAGTCGCTGAATACTGTGAAATGGCACGCGCAGCCGTGCAGCCTGTTGAGCGCCAGCTTTTGGAAAAGAAGGCCAAATATGGGAAGCGTAACGGAAGCCGAAATCACGAAATACATTGAGGAAAACATTCCGTCGTTTCATCTGCGGCGGGTGGGAAGTCTTGGCGGCTTGCGCCTGAAAGAGGTTTTGAAGCGTAAAAATCCCTACCTTTTCAAAGCGAAAAACGTCAACACAGCGGCAGACTTGGTGAAGGGAATTCTCGACGCGCATCTTTCGTCTCAAGAGGAAACAATTTTTGGAGACTTCCTCGAAGGGTTGGCAATTTTCATCTGCGGGCGGGTCTATGGCGGGCGCAAATCCGCGGCTGAGGGGATTGATTTGGAATTTGAAAAGGAGGGCATCCGCTACATCGTCACCATCAAGTCGGGTCCGAATTGGGGCAACAGCAGCCAGATTAACAAAATGAAGGATAGCTTCAGGAAAGCGAAACGCATTTTGGGGACAAATGTTTCTGCGAAGAATATCGTCGCGGTCAACGGCTGCTGTTACGGGCGCGAGCGAGGCGAAACGAAAGACGAGTATCTGAAATTGTGCGGGCAGCGATTTTGGGCGTTTGTCTCAGGCAAAGAAAATCTTTATACCGACATTATCGAGCCGCTCGGCGATAAAGCGAAAGAACGCAACGAAGAGTTCCACGTCGAATACGGCAAAGTCATCAACCGATTCACACGCGAATTCATAGATGAGTTTTGCGAAGCGGATGGCACAATACTTTGGGAGCGAGTCGTGAAGTTCAACTCGGCAGCCCATGAACCAGGGGGACAACCATGAGCTATACATGCGAGTGCGGAAACAAAGACGAATTCTTGGAAACCTTCGACATTGCGATTGACGTGGTTGACGGCAAGGGCAACTTCGTGCGATTGAAGGATCGCAATGTTTCGGTTTATTTGTGCGCTCAGTGTCGGAGAGAAATCAGCTATGAGGAATTCTGGGCGGAGGATTTCAGTTCGCGCACAGATGGCGATGCTCCGCCGCCATAGCCGCCGCTACAGTTTGCTGCATTGCTGCCATTCGAGATTGGAAATTCCCTCGGATTGCACTCGCTCGTCGGACTCGGCTCGCCCGTGCGGGTCGCCTACGGCGCTGCATCTCGCTTCGCTCGGTTTCGGATTTTGATATTCGGATTTGAATTCGAGACCGAGGACGACGACGAGGACGATTGCGAATCTGACAACTCAGGTTTCAGGTTTCATCCCTCCGCCCTCCCTTTAACCCATCAACCCATTAACCCACTACCCTATGCGCTTCTCCACCAAAGCCATCCTCGTCGAGGACAACAACAAAGTCGCGGGCATCGTCACGCGCCACGATGTCATCGAATACGTGACGCGGTAAAAATTCGAAGCACCAAATCCGAAATCCGAAGGAAATCCCAATGCGGCAAAACGAAAAATCTCAAACCACTACAGCGGCAACCTGCGACCGCCGCCCGTTCGGAGTCCAAACTTTAGTTTGCTTCGTACTGGTCGCGCTTGCGTGGAGCGGTGTCGCGGTTGGCGGCGAGATTCACGATGCCGTCGAGAAGGGCGATTTGGAAAAAATTAAGGTATTGGTTACATCACAACCTGAGTTGATCGAAGCCAAGGACAAGTACGAAGCGACGCCCTTGCATTTGGCAACGATGTCAGGACAAAAAGAGATCGTGCAGTGGCTCTTGTCGAAAAACGCAAATGCTAACCCGAAAGCAGACAAGAAATTGACGCCGCTGCACATGGCGGCGGCATTGGGTCACACCGAAATTGCGAAGTTGTTGGTCAACAGCAAAGCTGACGTGAATGCCAAGGCGGACGAGGGGCTGACACCCTTGTTCGTGGCAGCGATGGAGGGCAGGAAGGAGATTGTTGAACTGCTTCTCGACACGGGCGCGAACGCTTCCGTTGCCAACCAAGATGGCATGACGCCACTGCATATGGCGGCAAAGAATCTGCACAAAGAAATCGCAGAGTTGTTGGTCATGAGGAAGGCAGACGTCAACGCAAAGAATTCCAAAGGGCATACTCCTTTGCATTGGGCGGCCCAAAGCGGCAGCGAGGAAATTGTCGAATTGCTACTCACCAATAAAGCCGAAATCAACGTGCGGACAAAGGATGGAGCGACGCCACTATACTGGGCGGTCTGGTTTGGTCGGGTAGAAGTCGCAAAAAAGTTGATTAACCACAAGGCGGACATGGCTCTCGCTGAAAAGGGTGGTGCGACACCACTTCATATAGCAGCGCGCAAAGCAAACAAGCAGATGGTCGAGTTGCTTCTGACGAACAAAGCCGACCCGAACGCCAAGGACGATAATGGGGGGACTCCCATATTTGATTCGGCGCTTTATGGCAACAAGGAGAGCGCGGAGGCGCTACTTGCTCACGGTGTTGACCCCAATTCAACGGCTGAAGGTGGGATGACGCCCTTGCATGTGGCGGCACTGGAGGGACACAAGGGCGTAATTGAGTGCTTACTAGCCCAAAAAGCCAACGTCAACGCGAAGGTTAAAGGCAGTGGCACGACTCCGCTTCATTGTGCAATAATGAAAAAGCGCGTTGAGATTGTGAAGTTATTGCTCTCGAAAGATGCCCATGTGACGGCTCGAGCGGATGGGTTAACACCTCTGCATTTTGCTGTCATGTTGGGAAGCAAAGAAATCACGGATTTGCTAGTCGCTGCGAACGCCGATGTTAATGCTAAAGTTGATGGTGGTGAAGTGACGGAACTAGTGGGGAAAACACCTTTAGACCTCGCGATGAAATATGGGAGAGCGGAAATCCTCGACCTTCTGATCCACCACGGCGGTGGAATGACCTTTGATGTCAAGAAATTGCAGAGTGACGACTTGGTTAAAGCGAAGGAGTTGATGACTAAGGGGGTCAACGCACAAGATGAAGATGGAAGAACCCCACTGTATTTGGCGGTGAGCGCTGGGGACAAGGAACTTGTCGAGACTCTGCTTGCCAAGGGCGCTGACACGAGTATTGCGGACAAAATTATCGGGTCAACGCCGCTACTTTGGGCGATTCGCCGCAGGCACGAAGCGATTGCGGAGCTGCTCATTGCCAAAGGCGCCGATGTCAACGCGCGGGACAGACTGGGTTCATCGCCGTTGCAGTGGGGTGTGATGGGCAACCTCAAGAAAATCGTTGAACTACTCTTGTCAAAGGGCGCGGATGTGAATGTTAAAAACATCGTCGAAACGACGCCCCTGCAGTGGGCAGCTTTCGTGGGACACAAAGAAATTGTTGAAGTATTGCTGGCAAAGGGCGCTGACGTGAACGCGAAGGACAAGATTGGTCAAACAGCGCTTTCATTGGCGATTAAACAAAACCACAAGGAAATCGCCGATCTCCTCCGCAAACACGGCGCGAAGGAATAATTTTTTCGGCGGTCGCAGACCGCCGCTACAGTTTGCCGCATTGCTGCCATTCGAGATTAGAATTTGATTTCGAGGACGAGGACGACGACGAGGACGATTGCGAATCTGATAACTCAGGTTTCATCCCTTCGCCCTCCCTTTAACCCATCAACCCATTAACCCACTACCCTATGCGCTTCTCCACCAAAGCCATTCACGCAGGACAACAACCCGACCCCGCGACGGGCGCCATCATGCCGCCCGTTTATTTGACGAGCACTTACGTCCAAGCCGCGCCAGGCGACCACAAAGGGTTCGATTATTCGCGCAGCAATCACCCGACACGACTCGCGCTGGAAAAAAATCTCGCGGCGCTCGAGGACGGAAAATACGGGCTTTGTTTTTCCAGTGGACTCGGCGCTGAAAACACGGTGCTTAATCTCCTGCAATCGGGCGACCACGTTGTTAGCGCGCGGGACATTTATGGCGGGACGTATCGGTTGTTCGAGCGCGTTTGGCGCAAGATGGGCGTGGATTTTACTTATGTGGATTCGAGCGATTTCCTAAAAGTGCGCGGGGCGTTGCGAAAAAATACAAAATTGGTTTGGTTGGAGTCTCCTGGCAACCCGCTGCTTTCCATCTCTGACATAAGCGCCGTCGCGGAAATCGTGCGGATTTATGAGCGGAAATCGCCGAAGACGCGCTCGATTAAAAAGGGCGCGGCGAGCAACGGAATTGGAAGGATTTTGGTGGCGGTTGATAACACGTTTGCTTCGCCGTATCTGCAACGCCCGTTGCGACTGGGCGCGGACATCGTCGTTCACAGCACCACAAAATATCTCGGCGGGCATAGCGACGTGGTGGGCGGAGCGATTGTGGTGAATGACGAGGAACTCTACAAACAACTGAAATTTTTCCAGAACGCGGTCGGCGCGGTGCCAGGCCCGATGGATTGTTTTCTTGTGATGCGGGGAACAAAGACGCTCGCGCTGCGGATGGAACGGCATTGCTTCAATGCGATGGCGATTGCCGAGCGGATGTGCAAACACCCCGAAGTGCCGCGGGTCATTTATCCAGGGCTGATTGATTTTCCTGGTCACGCCGTGGCGAAACGCCAGATGCGCGGGTTTGGCGGGATGCTTTCGCTGGAATTGAAAGGCGGGCTGCCGCGCGCGTTGAAGTTCCTAAAGAAGCTGCAAATTTTTTCTCTTGCTGAATCGCTAGGCGGCGTCGAATCACTCGTCGGTCATCCTGCGACGATGACGCACGCCTCCATCCCGCGCGAAGAACGCATCAAGGCGGGCCTCACCGACGGCTTGATCCGTCTCTCCGTCGGCTGCGAAGATGTGGAAGATTTAATTGAGGATTTGGAGAATGCGATTGAGAAATCAAAGTAGGAGCTTAGAGCCTCTCCTAAAACCCAATCCTAACAATCGGTGGCACGGGCGTCCCTGCCCGTGTCAGCCACAGGCACGGAGTCCTGTGCCACCAGGTTTTAGGATAAGTTCTTGGCACCTCTCTTCCATTTGTCTCACCATGAAAACAAGGCTTATCCCGAGCGTCTTTCTCGTGGTGTTGTTTGTGCTTGCCTGCTCTAAACAACAATCTGCCGAGACGCGCACCGACTTGCCATTCGCGCCGCCCAGCGGTTGGCAGCAGGACGATGATAAATCAAAGGGGCTTGTTTATCGCAACCCCGCTGAATCGAAACAATTTTTTCGTTTTATCCTCGTGCGGTTTAACAAACCGCCGCGACTGACTCAGGCAGGCATTACCGAAGAGTTGAAGTCGATAACCGAGCAGGAATCCGTGACGCTGGAGAAAACTTGAGTCGGGCGCTTACTTCACAGAAGACACGACAACAGTTGACAAAGATAATGAAAAAGTTTTCCGCCGCCGTTTTTACCGCGTGGACAAAGTCAGCGCAACCACGGCTGAAATTCGGATTGTGATTTATTTTTGCCCCGTGGCGAGTACGGATAGTTCAAAAGAGATTCAGGACGCGATTCGCGATGGACTTCGCAGTGCTGTTCTCACCAAGTAACAGTAATCGATCTTCGTAAGGTGTTTGGTATGGAACTCACTAATATTCGTCAGCAATTCGACCGCGAGGGTTACGTCGTCGTGCGCGATGTGATTGACGCGGCTGCGTTGGAAAACGGCGTGATATTCTTTGGCTGCTTGGTTATACTTTCGGTGTGAAATCGGCGATACCAGAGCGATTCGCTGCGCTGTTTTGGGACGTGGATGTTTCAGCTTTGGACACGACCCAGCACCGTCCATTCATCCTCGACCGCATTCTCGAATACGGCGGCATCGAAGCGGTGCGCTGGGCGGAGCGGCGCTATGGGTTGGAAAGCATCAAGGCATATTTTCAGAGGCGCGGATACAAAACGCTTTCAGTGAAAACGCGGAGTTATTGGGCGTGCGTTTTCGGTTTGACCGACCAGAAATACTCAAAACCATACAACTCGCTCTGGCCATATTAGAATGCGCAGGCGAGACGCCTACGCCGCCATTTTTTTTGTGAATAAGCTCACAAACATCCGCCAGCAATTCGACCGCGAGGGTTACGTCGTCGTGCGCGACGTGATTGACGCGGGGTTAGTTTCGGAGACGCAGAGACATGTGGAGTGGTTGCGTGAGAAGAATCCTGGGTTGCGTCCTGAGCAGTTTCACAATCATCTCATGCAGCATGATCCGTTTTGGGTGCGGTTGGTGGGCGATGAGCGGTTGCTGGGTGTGGCGGAGCAATTCATCGGACCGAACATTGCGTTATTCGCGTCGCATTACATCGCGAAGCCGCCTCGCGACGGGCAGGCGGTGTTGTGGCATCAGGATGGAAGTTACTGGCCGTTGCAACCGATGGAGGTGGTTACGATTTGGCTCGCGGCGGATGATTCGACGCCTGAGAACGGGTGCATGCGCGTGATTCCGCGAACGCACACGATGGATTTGCAAAAGATGAACAAACGGACGGATGTGACGAATGTGTTGAATTCGGAGATTGATCCATCGCTGGTGGACGAGTCGAAAGCAGCAGATGTGATTTTGCGCGCGGGCGATGTGTCGCTGCATCATCCGAACATCATCCACGGCTCAAACGCGAACACTTCGGACAAATGGCGGCGCGGGCTGACGATTCGTTACATCCCGACGACGACGCGCATCATTTCGGAGAAGCAATGGCCCAGCGCGTTTCTGTTGCGTGGAAAAGGTGTCGAAGGCATCAATCAATATCTGCCTCGGCCGAGATACGTCGAAGGCAAGTGCATGCCTTTTCAAGGATGCGATGCGTGGCGTTCGTAGTTCGTGGTTCGTCGTTCGTGGCACTTGAGTCTGAACCGAGGGAGGGATATGAGCAGGACGAATTTCGAGAAACTGAGAGTTTATAGATTGTCCGAGGAATTGGCCGATGAGATTTGGGGCGTGGTGATGGATTGGCCGACTTTTGCGAAAGACACAGTTGGCAAACAAATGGTGCGCGCGGCGGACAGCGTCGGGGCGAATATTGCCGAAGGAGTGGGGCGGGGTTCGCATTTGGATAACAAGCGATTTGTGCGCACGGCTCGCGGCTCTTTAAATGAGACGAAACATTGGCTGCGCCGAGCCTTCCGCAGGAAACTTCTGTCTGAATCGCAAATCGCTAAAATCAAACCCTTGGTGGACAGTCTCGCCCCTCAACTGAACTCTTACCTGAAGTCAATCGGTCGCTTTGCAAGCGACACTCCCGCCGAATGAACTGAACGCTCCGAACCACGAACTACCAACCACGAACCACAAACTGTTTCCCAAATAACCTCTTTACATTGCCCCCCATACTTCCTACTATCCGCCTGTTCGACGACGAAGTTAATTCCCTCCTTTAGGCGGTGTCTTATGATTTCGGCAGAAAACAAACTACAATCCATTGAAGCATTCAAATTGCACGAGAAGGACACAGGTTCAGCTGACGTCCAGATCGCGTTGCTCACGCAGCGCATCAACGAGCTGACCAACCACCTTCAAGCGAACGTGAAAGACCACAGTTCCCGTCGCGGCCTCCTTATGATGGTCGGCCAGCGTCGGCGTCTCTTGGATTACCTCAGCAAGACCGACACGAAACGGTATCAGCAGGTGATCAAGAAATTGAATTTGCGCAAGTAACCCCGTATCGGCGCGGAGAAGACACAGAACTCGGCGAGAAACCCCAGCCCCACCGCTCGTTTCTATTCGGCTTCTGTTTTTTCTCTGCGACCTCTGGCGAACCGCATCTTTTGCGAACGCTCTCTGCGCGTTGACGCGCTCGCGTTTGAAATCCAAACCCAAGAAAAAAAAGAAATGACGACAACCATTAAAGTCCCCATCGGGGCAAACGAACTGATCATTGAAACTGGCAAACTCGCCAAACAAGCCGACGGCGCGGTCACCGTGCGATTCGGCGACACCGTCGTGCTCACCACCGCGGTCGCCGCGGCGAAACCCAAGGAAGGGCAGGACTTCTTCCCGCTCACCGTGGATTACCGCGAAAAAAGTTCCGCAGCAGGCAGATTCCCTGGCGGCTATTTCAAACGCGAAGGGCGTCCCACGGAAAAAGAAATCCTCACCTCGCGCATGACCGACCGTCCGCTGCGCGCATTGTTCCCCAGGGGTTTCTTCAACGACACGCAAATCATAGGCATACTTTTTTCCGCTGATGGCGAAAACGATCCCGACATTTTGATGATGAACGGCGCGTCCGCCGCGCTCGCCATCTCGGACATTCCGTTTGAAGGTCCCATCGGCGCGGTCCGCGTCGGCATGGTCAACGGCGAATTCATCGCCAACCCCACGCACGCGCAAATCCGCGAGAGCGCGCTCGATCTCATCTACGTCGGCACCGACGACAAGCTGATGATGATCGAAGGCGCATCCAAGGAAATTGACGAAGCGACGATGCTGCGCGCCATTGATTTCGCGCACGAAAACGTCCGCAACATCATCGCGGGCATCCGCGAACTTGTCTCCAAGGTCGGCAAACCAAAACGCGCGCTTGTGCTCGACGCGCCCGACGCGGCGCTCGTCTCGAAAGCCCGCGCGTTTCTCGCCGACAAACTTGTTCCCGCGTTGATGACGCAGGGCAAGATGGAACGCAGCGCCAAACTCGCCGTGTTGCAGGACGAACTGCAAGCCGCGTTGACCGCAGTGCATCCCAACGTCACGAAAGCGCAAGTCAAACAGTGCTTTGAGGACGCGGAAGAGGAAGCGGTGCGCCGCCAGATTCTCGACCACGGCAAGCGCATTGACGGACGCGGACCGAAAGACCTCCGCAAGATTTCGTGCGAAGTCGGCGTGCTGCCGCGCACGCACGGCACGGCGCTGTTCTCGCGCGGCGAAACGCAGGCGCTGGTCATCACCACGCTCGGCTCGCAATCCGACGCGCAGGAATTTGACGCGTGGACGGGCGGACCGACGGAGAAACATTTCCTCCTGCACTACAACTTCCCGCCGTTCAGCGTCGGCGAAACGGGGCGCACGGGCGCGCCTGGTCGCCGCGAAATCGGGCACGGCGCGCTGGCGGAACGTTCCATCCAGCAAGTGATGCCGACGAAAGCCGAGAACTGGCCCTACGTCGTGCGTTGCACTTCGGAAATCATGGAAAGCAACGGCTCGACTTCGATGGCGACCGTGTGCGGCGCGACGTTGAGCTTGCTCGACGCGGGCGTGCCGCTCAAGGCGCCCGTCGCGGGCATCAGCATCGGGTTGGTCAGCGAACCCGACGGCTCGCGCGCCGAACTCATCACCGACATCATGGGCACCGAGGATTTCTTCGGCGACATGGATTTCAAAGTGGCGGGCACACGCAACGGCATCACGGGTTTCCAGACCGACCTAAAAATCAAGGGACTGAGTTTCGACCTCGTGAAAGGCGCGTTTGAACAGGCGCGAGTCACGCGGTTGCAAATTCTCGACCTGATGGCGCAGGCGATTGCCGAGCCGCGCGCGGAATTTTCCAAATACGCGCCCCGCATCGAAGTCATCAAGATTGCCCCCGACAAAATCGGCAAGCTCATCGGTCCAGGCGGCAAGACGATCAACAAGATTGTCGCCGAGACAGGCGTGCAGATTGACATCGAGGACGATGGCACGGTCAACATCTTCTCCAACGACGGCGCCGCGATGGCGCGCGCGAAGGAAATCGTCAGCGGCATCACGGGCGAATTCGAGATCGGCAAAATCTACCGAGGCACTGTCGTCACCATCAAGGAATTCGGCGCATTCGTCGAAGTCTTCCCTGGCTCCGACGGACTCGTCCACATCAGCGAACTCGCCGACCGCCGCGTCGAGCGCACCGAGGACGTGGTGAAACTCGGCGACGTGATTGACGTGAAATGCATCGGCATTGACGACAAAGGTCGCGTCAAACTCAGCCGCAAAGCCGCCATGGCGGAAAAAGACGCCATCGCGAGGGGCGAGCCGATTCCCGCAATTGAACCCTCGCAACCGAGCGAACAAGGCGGACGCGAACCTCGTGAACAACGCGAACCGCGTCCCCGCCGCGAAGACCGTTTCGAGCGTGGCGACCGTGGAGATCGCGGTGAACGACGCGACCGTGGAGATCGCGGTGGACGCGACGAAAGACGTGACGAAAGACGTGACGACCGAGGAGAGCGCAATGATCGTGGTGGTTACAGACCCGTTGAGTTGAGGGGAGACGACGAGCCGCCCGTGGAGAAACCGCCCGTTGACATCGGCAGGGTCGTCCATGGCAAGGTTGTGTCGCTCAAGGAATACGGCGCGTTCGTGGAAATCCAGCCTGGCGTCGAGGGTCTCGTCCACATCAGTGAATGGGCGGAATACCGTGTGCGTCGCATGGAGGACGTGACGGGCGTCGGCGACGAAGTCTGGGTCAAAATCATTGGCGTTGATGAACGCGGTCGTGTTAAGCTCAGCCGCAAAGCCGCACTGTCGCAGGGCGTTTCGTAAGAGTCGGAATGCGGATGCGCGTGTCAAGGGGGCGCGTGCGATGGCGGCTTGGCTGGAGCTTTGATTATGCAGCGGCAAGCGATCGCATCGGCGTCACATCGTCTGGTTCTCGGAGTTCTTTTCACGGTTGCGTTACTCGCAACCGTGGGCGGCGCCATTGCGCAACAAGCCGATGCGTTTCGCGAGGCGCAGAACGCGTTCTTCCAGAACGACTACAAGGGCGCTGGCGAAAAAGCCGCCGAGCACATGGAGGCGCGTCAGATTGACCCCTCTTCAACGGTCGGGCTTGAATGCCGTTTCTATATCGGCATGGGTGACTATTTTGCGGGAAACTTCGAGAAGGCGGTTCAGGGATTGCGCGCGGGGCTTGAATTGCGGCAGTTGCAAAATCTGCGGGCGATCGCGGCATTTTATTTTGGCGACGCGAATCTGCGGCACGGCGAAAACCTCGCGAAAGACGCCGAAGAGGAAAAACGCGCCAAGGCGAAGGAGATGTTCACCGCTGCCGAGGCTGCGTTTTCCAATTATCTCCAGGAGTTCAAGGACGGCTGGCTGCGCAGCGACGCGTTCGTGGGACTGGCGAAAACCTACGCCAACCAGTCGCGGTTTCCCGAAGCGATCGAGATGCTCAACCGCCTCATCCAATCGTTGAGCAAACCCAATCCCGACCCACAGGAAATCGCCAAGATCGTCGAGTCCTACACGCTCAAAGGCAGCATCTCAAAGCGTTACAGGGACTTCCTCATCGCGGAAGGCAAGCGCGATGACGCGGCGAAGTTCTTGCAGGATTTCAAGGCGGACCTCGAAACCCTGTTGCGCGGACAGAGTTCCCCGAGCGTCTTCAACGACGTCGCCTTCCTTCTCGGCGACGTGCTGGTCACCACGCGGGCGTATTCGGACGCGATCGAGTTTTATCGCCGCATCAAGACGAAGGAGGAAGTCAGGGATTCGGCGAAGCGCCTCCTCGACGCGGAACGCGAGCGTCATCGGCAGACGCGCTCGGCAGCGGGCGGCGACGTGAACAAGCTGCGTGAAATCGAAGCGCGGTGGCGTCCGTATTTGAAGCAACTGGAGGATCGCGCGAAGGAGTGGGATTCGGGAACGAAACCCGACCCGTTGGTCACGGCATTCACGCAAGTCGCCTACTGTTACGTCGCCCTCAAACGTTACCACGAAGCTGTGATCGTCTCGCACCGTCTCGTTCCGCTGGCGAAGGGCGAGGACCGCAAGAAGTCGCTGAAAGCCGCCCTGTTCGCCGCCATCGGCGCGCGGTTGCCCGACGACACGGCGCGGCTGCTGGACGCGTTCGAGAGCGAGTTCAAGACGGGCGATCCCGAACTGGAAAGCATCGCGTTTTTCATCGGGCAATTTTACGAGGCGGCGGGCGAGCGCGGGAAGGCGTTGCGGTATTACGACAAGAGTTTTCGCGATTATCCGCAGGGGCGGCACGTCACGCCCAACCTGTTGCGGCTGGCGATTGTGAATTTTCACGCGGAAAAATTCCCCGAGGCGTTGCAGCAGTTCGAGGCTTACGTCAAGGCAATCGGCGAATTGACCGACCCGTATTTCTACTATCGCGGCAAGACGCTGCTGGCGCTGGGGCGGTGGCTCGACGCGGCGGAAATGTTTCGCGACTGTCTCAACCTGTATCCCGCGTTCGCGCTCAAGGAGGACGCTATTTATTGCCTGGGGGTTGCCTCCGCAAACGGCGGCAAACCCGAGCAGGCGGCGGAGGAACTGAAAAAATATCTCGACGACCCTGCGTCCGCGCAAAGCCCGAACCGCCCGAATTTCATGCTGCAACTGGGGCTGATTTACCAGCGCGCCAACAAGACCAAGGAGGCGGTCGAGATGTTCACAAAACTCTCCGAGATTGAGGGGACGCCGCTTGCCGTTTTCGCGAACTTTGAAATCGCCAAGACATTCCCCAAGGCGGAGCGCGAAAAGGCGTTGCGCGACCTCGTGCGCCCCGACACTCCGCCACAAGTCCTCGTCGAAGTCCACCACACGCTTGCCCTCGATTACTATCAGGAATCCAGGTTCAAGGAAGCCAGCGAGGAGTTTGCCGCCGTCGTCAACCAGTTCCCGCAGGACCGCCGCGCGCCACAAGCGCAGGCGTATCTCGCCAGTTGCGAATTCTCTCAGGCTCGCGGCGTGAAAAAACCAGGCGCGCTTCAGGGCGCGGATCTCGTGGACTGGGAAACGGCGGTGAGACGGACGCTGGAAGCCTACGAGAAGCTGCTCGACAAGTTCCCCACGTCCCCGTTGTGCAACGGCGCGCTGACTTTTTTCACGCAGATACAGTTGCAGCGCATCCAGGAGAAAATCGCGTCCGTCGAGGACGTTGACCAATTGTTCCGTGCCGCCGCGCAACGGCTTGTCGCGAATCTCACGACGCAGGCGCGGCTGCTCGTCGCGCTCGCCAATGTCCATACCCAGTTGCGTCCGCCCGACATGGTGGCGGCGATGAAGACTTACGGCGAGGGTTTCAAACTTTCGCAGGACGCGCTGGGGACGCTGGACAATTACAACCGTTATGTCTCACTGCTGTTGGACGCGGGGGATTTCGACGCGGCGACCCAACTGGTCAAGCAACTACAGGAGGAGAAGTTCGCCGACCCGAAGGAACAGCAAGCCGCCCCGTTCGAGGCGGCATGGTGGACGGGACAGGCGCATTTCCTGAAAAAGGAATACGACAAGGCAGGGGAGGGCTTTGCGAAGCTCAATGAAGCGCCGTGGGCGCCGCATTATCCCGACGCGCAGTTCGGGCTTGCCAGCATTGCCGAGGCAAGCGCGACGAAGCCCGAGGACCTCGAAAAGGCTCTTGAGATGTTAATCAAAATCGGCCGAAGCCCAGGTCCCGCGTCCATCCGCGCCCGCGCGATGCTGCGGACGGCTCACATTTACAAGAAGCAGTCGGACCGCGCCAAGGCGCCGCAGGATGCGCGGTTGCGCGAACAGTCCCGCACCACCTTCCTGCAACTCGTGATTCTCTACGAACGCGAGCGCGAGGCGTGCGCCGAGGCGTTGTATTGGGCGGGACAACTTTGGGAAGCCGAGCGCAAGCGCCCCGAAGCCATCCGCTGCTACCAGCAATCCGTCACGATGTCGCCCGACGGAGAGTTTGGGCTGAAATCGAAAAAGCGTCTGGAGGAATGGGGCATTCAGCCCGCTGCCGCCAGATACCCGTAGCCATTTTATCAATGCCTTCTTCTCCACGACTCGGCTACATCGGTCTCGGTCTCATGGGAAAACCGATGGCGGCACGCCTGCTCAAGGCGGGCTACCCGCTCACCGTCTTTAATCGCAGCAAGACCTCCGTCAACGAACTCGCCGCCCTCGGCGCGAAAGCCGCCAACTCCCCCCGCGAAGTCGCCGAACGCGCCGACATCATCATGACCAACCTCCCCGATTCCCCCGACGTGGAATCCGTCGTCGTGGGAGCGTCCTCCTCCGCCCCCCATTCCCCCATTCCCCCATTCCCCCATTCACCCGATTCCGTCCTCTCAGGCGCCGCCCCCGACTCCATCGTCATAGACTTCAGCACCATCTCGCCCACCGTTTCCCGCCGCATCGCCGCCGAACTCGCGAAGAAACGAATCCATTGGCTCGACGCCCCCGTCACAGGCGGCACGGTCGGCGCGCAAAGCGCCACGCTCACCATCATGGTCGGCGGCGAAAAGGAAAGCTTCGAGCGCGCGCTGCCCATCTTTCAGACCGTCGGCAAAAAAATCGTCCACGTCGGACCCGTCGGCAGCGGGCACACCCTCAAGCTCGTCAACCAAATCGTCTGCGGCGTCCACCTCGAAGCCCTCGGCGAAGCGATGAAACTCGCCCAAAGCACAGGACTGGACCTCAAGACCACGCTCGACGTGCTCAGCAGCGGCGCGGCGAGTTCGTGGCTGATGACGACGTGGAAGGACAAAATCCTCGAAAACAATTTTGCCCCTGGTTTCAAGAGCGTCCATCAGGACAAGGACCTTCGCCTGGCGCTGGAACTTGCGAGCGAGCTTGGCATCGAACTGCCCGCCGCGAAGATGTCCAAGCGCCACTTCGAGGAATTGCTCGCGCGCGGCGACGGCGAGCTTGGCACCCACGCGCTGGTGAAATTGTTTTTGAAAAACCAGTCGGCAGCGCCAGCAACCGCACCTTCAACTCTTCATGCCTAAAAAACTCAAAGGGAAGGAATACGGACTGGAGTTCGGGGCAATCGTCCTGCACTACCTCTTCAAGTCGAAGGCGCTCCACTACGGCTACTGGGAGGAAGGCGACGAGGTGGCGTTGTGGAATTTCGGCAGGGCGCAGGAAAATTACACGCGTTTCCTTCTGAGCCGCGTGCCTGTTGACGCGAAGGACGTCCTCGACGTGGGGTGCGGCACGGGTCTCATCGCCAGCCGCCTCATCGCGCGCGGGCATCGCGTCGAATGTCTTTCGCCGTCCCCGTTTCTGAACGGCGAGGCGCGAAAAATTCTTCCCGATGGCGCGCCGATTCACGAGACGACGTTTGAGGAATTCAACACGTCCAAGACTTACGACCTCGTGATGTTCGCCGAGAGTTTTCAATATGTGCAGATGGACGAATCATTGCGCAAAGCCGTCGGATTGCTGCGTCCTGGCGGACGCATCCTCATCTGTGATGCGTTCCGTTTGGATACGCCAGGGAAAAGCCCCATCGGCGGCGGGCAAAATTACGCGCAATACCTGAAGCGGGTCGAAACGTTGAATCTCGCGTGCGTCGAGGACGTGGACATCACCGCGCGCATCGCGCCGACGTTCGACCTCGTGCAGGATGTGTCGCTCAACCTGTTCAAGCCGTTGTGGGAAAATCTGGTGCGGCTTGCCGCGAGCAATCATCCCTACATTTACAAGATGGCGATGTGGAAATTCAAAAAACGGCTGCAAAAAATGCAGAAACATTTCGACCCGCGCCGCAACGGGCAGGGATTCATCGAATACAAGACCTACCGCATCCAGATCCTCAAGCCGCAGCCAGTCGCCGAAACCGTCCTCCCGCAATCCTCGCCGTCTTCGCCCGTGTCCGCCTCGCTCGCCGACCGATGAAGCCCGCGTCTCCCATTGCAGCGATTCTCAAGCGGCTTCAGCGCGCCTATCCCGATGCGCGATGTTCCCTCGACCACGACAATCCGCTGCAACTGCTCGTGGCGACCCAGCTTTCGGCGCAATGCACGGATGCGCGGGTCAACATCGTCACGAAAAATTTGTTCCGCAAATATCGCGCGGCGTCGGATTACGCGAATGCGTCGTTGCGCGAGTTGGAGCAGGACATTCGTTCAACGGGGTTTTATCGCAACAAGGCGCGCAACATTCGGAACGCCTGCCGCAAAATTATGGAGGGTCATGGCGGCAAGGTGCCCGACACGATGGAGGCGTTGCGCGAACTCGACGGCATCGGGCGCAAGACGGCGAACGTGGTTCTTTCAACCGCGTTCGGCAAGAACGAAGGCATCGCCGTGGACACGCACGTCGCTCGACTTTCGTATCGGCTGGGCTTGACGAAACAGCGCGACGCCAAAAAAATCGAGCTGGACTTGATGAGACTCGCGCCGCGCGAGGAATGGGATAATCTCAGTTTGCGGCTTATTTACCACGGACGGGCGCGATGCACTGCGCGCAAGCCCGATTGCGGGCATTGCGAATTGGAAAAGTTGTGCCCGAAGATTGGGGTCAAGGTGTAGCGGCGCTTCTGTGAAGCGCCGAACGTTTTAATGTCGAGGAAACTGCGCTTCACAGAAGCGCAGCTACAACACAAGAGGTTAAGCGATGAAAGAACTCAAAGAAGGCGACCTCGCCCCTGCGTTTGAAGCGGTGACGGGGGAGGGGAAGACGGTGACGCTCGCCGATTTCGCGGGCAAAACGGTCGTGCTTTATTTTTATCCGCGCGACAACACGCCTGGCTGCACGGTGGAGGCGTGCAGTTTCCGCGACAACTTCGCCGCGCTCAAGAAACGCGGCGCCGTGGTGTTGGGCGTGAGCGCGGACAGCGCGGAATCGCACGCAAAATTCGCGAAGAAATTTTCGCTGCCCTTCACCTTGTTGAGCGATCCTGAAAAGAAAATTGTGAACGATTACGGGATGTGGGTGCAGAAGAATTTTCTAGGTCGCAAATACAGAGGCATCGAGCGCGCCACCTTTGTCATCGGCGGGGACGGGCGCATCCAGAAAATCTTCCGCAAGGTCAACCCGAAGAAACACGTGGCGGAGTTGCTGGGCGTTCTGTAGTGCTCCGTCAAAGCTCATTTAAAGGGTTCTTGGAGGGACGCGCTCCGTCGCGTCTCCCGCTTCGCGGGACGGCCACGACGGAGCGTGGCCCTCCAAATGAACTTTGACCCACCAGTAGCCGCACCCTTGATGGGTGCGCGTCGGGTGGAGATTGCGAAGAAGCGCAGGCTGAAGCCTGCGGCTACATCTTGAATCAGTGCGCGGACGGCTCCCGCGATTCTGGGGATTTTGCCATTTCTGACTTCTCCGTGTTTTCCGACTGCGCGGGTTGCCTGACGGGTTTTTGCTCGGTGATCAGTCTGTCGGCGGTGTAACGGGTGCTGGAAGGCTCGTTCTTGAGCAACAGCCACCACGGGACGGAAAAAGCGCAGCCGTTGAGAAAAATGGTGAGCGTGAGCATTCCCGTCAGCAAAAGTTTTTTCATGGTCATTGGGTTCCTTCTTCCATCCCACTCTTGCCTCGCGTCATGGTCGGGGCGGGCGGATTCGAACCGCCGACCTCTTGCACCCCAAGCAAGCGCGCTATCCAAGCTGCGCTACGCCCCGATGAGTTGCAGCGTTCGGGACGCTGCTGGGTGAGACGGGGTGACTCTAGCCAGATGCGAGGGCGGGGTCAAGCAGAGTGCTGAGGCAGCAGAACTTCCCCAAATTGGAGGGACGCGCTCTGTCGCGTCTCCCGCTTCGCGGGACGGTCACGACGGAGCGTGACCCTCCAACTCGCTCTGCGTCAATCTTCTGAATCAAAATGGGGAATGT
>Ga0187892_10002426_pt1 | contig 37358 bp, 38 predicted proteins | sample MA1701073metaG_FD_139345 | JGI IMG/M metagenome (GOLD analysis project Ga0187892, IMG submission 139345) | Bio-ooze microbial communities from a basaltic lava cave in the Kipuka Kanohina Cave System on the Island of Hawaii, USA - MA170107-3 metaG ... | reverse complement strand
CTGCTAACATGACGAACCAGCCGATCTTCAGGGGTCGGGAATCGTACCAGAGCGACATGTCATACCCCCGGTCGCTACCCCCCCATGCAGTTGTACTCGCCATACCCTGACCTCCTTGTTAAGTGATTGAGACCCACCGCTTAATTCCAGAGAAAAATTCTCCGGTGAAACATTGCTACCCGGTGCTGCCGTTTGTCTGCGTGGCGGGAGATTAGCGGATACGGTTTCGGGATGTCAAGTAGAATATCCGAGGAGGCGGCGAGGTTCTATACTGCAAAATGCATGCAAGGATTATGCACTTAACTCCAGTTTACCGCGAGCACATTAGGAGGTGCCTGCAACTAGCCTGGAGTAGGGGAGGGGCGAAACCTCGACCGCTTGTGCCACAAGATCGTAGAACAGCTTCCAGCGGTATCGAGATGTCCGACGGTTGAATCTAAAAGTGAATTCGTCAAGATAAGAGTCCAGTTGCTCACGGGATAATGCACCTGTGTGGGCACCCAACAACCAGCGTTTCAACAAAGAGGTCACTCGGCACACACGCGGCAGCAAGGCTAATGCCGTTTTCCCGCTGGCGTTGATTAGGCGCGGTCGGTGTTTGAAACCTTCCTGCTTTAACCCTGCATAGGCCTTCCATCCGTCTGTGATGACTATGGAGCCCGGTTCAACCGAGTGTTTCACGAATGCAATGAGCTGGCTCGGAGAAGCAGAAGGAATCCGGCGTAAGCGAATGCGCCCAATCCCTTTCCCGTCGATTTGCGCGGCGATTGCTACCAGGGCTTTACTCTCCAGCTGGCGGCGGCCTCCCCCTGCCTCAAGGCTTCCCATATGCATCTCATCCACCTCAACCTGCCCTCCCAATCTGTCCCAATCGGGCAGTACTAGTGTCCGCTTCAATTTCTGTAGCCACAACCACGCAGTTCGATAACTGCCGAAGCCAAGTAGGCGCTGTAGTCCTAAGGCACTGAGTCTGCGTTTTTGGCCTGTCATCCACCACAGTGCTCGAAACCAGTCTTGCAAGGGTAGTCGTGTCCGATGGAAGATCGTTCCTGCCGTAACCGAAGCCTGATATCCGCACCGGCGGCACATTAAGAGGCATCGTGTGGTTGTCCAACTGCCGTTGGTCGTACACTGGGGACAACGAAAGCCAGTCGGCCACCGTAGCCGAGCTAGATACGCGCGGCACGCACCTTCGGTGGCAAAACGCTGTTCGAACTCAACCAGGGCCCGCATCATGTATAGTCCTCCATGCTGTGACTCCAACGTGGCCGTGGCGTGCGGGAGTCAAATACGTAGCCCGTGCGGGTAAAAAAGTATACAAGAAGGAATTGAATGTCAAGCACGCAAGAGTGTCTCTCTATGTCCGAAGTGTCCATATCAACACATATCTGGCGACTCCCACGCCTGTTCAATACCGAATTCCGTCCTTGTCCACGCTGTGATCCTTCGACTGTAATGTAGGCTTATGTAGGTTCAGTGTACATGGTCATCTGGTGGTGGCCGAATCTCTTTTTCCCGAGAGAGCTGTTCGAGCTGTTTCATTAATTCGCCGATATCTGTCCACCCTGGTCCGTCCACCGAAGGAATCCACCGTGCCCGTAAGTAGCCGTAACGGTCTATCAGGAATTCCATGTGTTTCGGAGAAGTTCCCTGACCGGCCAGATCTGGATTGCTGAGGGTTCGACGGAATAAGGCGTAGCTGCGCGCGATTTCTTGCGCCCCCTGCGTTACCACGGGGAAGGGCAGGTCTGCCGTGATTGCCATCATATCCTGCGGGCTGAGGTCGTTCACAGGCACGGCCAGCACCACGGTATTAATAGCGATGTCGTTTAGCGCTGGTGCAGCCAGTCGCAATTGATCTAGCCTCGTGCGTGATTCCGGCCATGAAAATAACACCAACAAGACCGATTTTTGTCGGCGGAAGTCTTTCAAGGTGCCGCTCATGCCGTTATGGGCCGAATAGGAGAAGTTCTGCGGGGCCATGTAGGGTTGATTGGGGGCGACGTAGGAGTTTATGAGGCGCGCCTGATAGCCGCGAGACGTAGCATGGAGAAAGTTCACGACATCCCAACGATCCTCTTCAGAGAGAATCTCAGCAAATGCCGGCATGCCCGTACCGGGAATGCCGTGGGTTAGCCAGTGGAAAAAATCGCCCGCAGTATGCAAGGCAGTGTGCGGTTCCGTAAGCAGATCCACTGGTGGCTTCGGAAAGTTCTTGGCGAGAACGCCATTGCCTTTAGCTTGGGGTCCATGACAAGGCACGCAGTTCCCGGCGAACAGAGTTGCGCCATTGGCAACGGAAATCGCATCGAACGGGACCGGCGTCTTGCGGTAGGTTTCCGGAAAGGCCGGAACGGCAAGGGGAGGCAGTGCTACGGCCAGAGCAGTAACAGCCAGTGCGGCCGGGATGGCGATGCGCCGCTTTATATCCCAGTGCTTGATCCGTCCGAAAGGAATCGCTCCGACTGCTAAGACAAGGATCACGACTCCGATCCCCGTACGGGTTATTACGGTCCAATCACCCCATGTGGCGTCAATGGAGAAACGGAATGGATAGGGCCAGTCTGTAATAATGTCATGCTTCGCCGGTACTGCATTGGCCAGCACAGTCGCCACCATCACCAGCGTCAACGCGAGCCCGAATTCGACGGTCACCCACTTTCGAAGGCCTCGTCCGCCCGCTGCAGCCGCATCAGCATTCTGGCCGAGCGACGGGACCCAGAGAAGGCGCGCGCAGGCGCCGATCACCAGAATGGGTGCGAGTAACGCGACCTTGGTATTAAGGAGCCAGCCGTAACTTGTTGCGACCAACGCGGCGTAGCTTGTATCTACCATGCGGTCAGCAACGATGATACCGGTGGCAACGACACCCACCATCACAGGCAGCGCCATCGTCGAGAAACGTTTCAGGGTCTGTATGCTGGATCGACCCACTTCCTCACCTGGTTGCTTTCCAGTGGCGGAGAACATTACCGTGAGAATGCCCGGCAGACCTCCGAACCAGACGCTTGCCAGGACAATATGAAGTGCGTATGGAAGGACTGAGATCAGAGACGGCTCTCCGGCTGCGGAATGGCTCGCAAGCGACCCAGTAGCAAGGGTGAGCGCTGCGACGGTCGCGCATAAGATATACCGCCAGCGGGACCAGGCCGAGAACCGAACGTATAGCGCCACTCCGAGCACGACAAGCGCAAGGGCTGCGCGCGCCGCCCAAATGAGTCCTATACGGGTTTTTTGTAGGAGTTCCAGCCAGGTTCCTGGGCGCCACAGATTTTGAGTCACACCAGTAGCCTGAGCTGTCGTGGTGGCGAGCAAGCCCAAGAGCCCAACCAGCAGCGCGAGCGAAAGCCAGGGCAATAGCCGTCCTAGGCGGACGGGCCATGAGGCATCGGATGCGGTGCTCGGGCGCCCGGCGATCGAGAGAAACACACAGCCGCCGATCAGGATCATGTTAGACGCAAGCAGGAGCCAGCGGGACAGCGCGCCGATGACCTCGATCATTTCTCTTGCACTTTGCCCTTCACTGTGAAGTCGAAGGACGACTCCACGACATGACCGTCTACCGACAGCACCCGAAATTTCACCGAGTACTTACCGAGCGTCAACTCCGGCAGCGGGAGGACAATAGACTTCCGATCATCCGGAGCGAGTTGCGGCTTGATCTCGGTTACGGGATGCTTCTCGGCGTCTAGCACGACCAGCGACGCGTAGTCGCCTTCGATTTCTTCGTTGAACCAGAGTTGCACCTGCGCCGGCGCCTTGGCTAAGACGGCCCGGCGCGGCGGCTCTGCTTTGACCAGCATTGAATGTGCCAAGGCCGGAGTAGCATGCACGCACATTGCCATTACCGCACTTAACAGGACAGGCTTCAGTGCGCGAACCGTCCATGATTCCATCGGTTCTCCTCCTCGTTTTCTAATCCTCCCGTCAAGCACACCAGCCTGCCATTTCGCTGTCTGGTTTCAACGTATCGTTCTTGAGTGACCAGAAGCTGGTGGCCTACGAAACGGTGCCAACTGAGGGCTTGCGACGACCGCGCAAGAAAAAAAAGATCGCCGCTCCACCGCCAATCGCCACGAGCGGGACTATCACCATGATGTAGTGCATGAAGTGCGAGACGATTCTCGACGACCCTATCGAAATCGGGAATCGTGTCACATGCTCTTGATTGCCCCCCACTGTGACCAGGCCGACGAATTTGCCAGGCTGATCGAAGTTGTATTCAAACGTGATAAAGCCGCCGGGGTAGACCTTGGGTGGCAGGTGAAGGACCGTGATGGCCTGAAGATCCTGCTCCGAGCCGGTATCCTTGATAACGCGGATCTCGACGGGCAACGAGCGAAGTTCTCCTTCGATGTAATCAAGCACCAGCACCGTACGGCCGGTCCCCGGAACGTCCGCGCAGAGTTCATGTTCACCCGTGATGTCAGGCTGATAGCCGGTAAGGTGCATACCGTAGGGCCCGACCTTGAGTGTGCAGAAGTTCTTTTCCAATTCGTGTCCGTGTTGAGCTTGTGCGGAGAGCGGGGCTACAATGGCAAGTGTCAAGAGACACACACACGCGGGTTTCAGAAAGTACAATGACATCTTCAGTATCCTCACTGTCTTAAGAGTCTCAATTTCCTTGTTGAACCAGATTCACACGTGGCGGTGCCTTGGACCGGATAGCCGGCTCTCTATGAAACGGCGCTGCTTGAAGTGTTCCGACGGCCGCGCATAGCAAAGAAGATCACCGCAACCACAGCAAGTCCCCCTGCGAAGGCGATCAAAAAATAGGAAGGGGGCAATGGTATTTTCATCTCCCCTACAGAGAACGGGAAGCGTGACACATGTACCTGCTTGTCACCTACCGTTACCAGTCCGACGAATTTCCCTGGCTTGTCAAAATTATATTCGAAATTGATCGTGCCGTTGGGGTAGACCTTGGGTGGCAGGTGAAGGACCGTGATGGCCTGAAGGTCCTGCTCCGAGCCTGTATCTCTGATGACTCGAACCTCCGCGGGCAACGGGCGGAGCGCATCTTCCATGTAATCGAGGACTACGACGGTACGACCGGTCGCTGGAATATCCTCGCAGAATTCCTTGTTGCGTGTATTGTCGGGCTGATAGCCGGTAAAATGCATGTTATACGGACCTATTGTGAGTCTACACATGTCCTCAGCCAGCGCCAGCCCCCCGTGAGCCTGGGCCTGTGTAGAAAAAAATGGCGTCCCGATTGCCAGCATCAAGACGCCGAAGCCGATAGGTCTCAAGAATTGCACAAACATCGTCAGGATCCTCCCTCTGGAATGGTGAACCGGATCTGCTTGCGGGCTAACCGCCCAACTTCTTATGATCGGAGGACGGTCAACCACCTCCGCAACCACTTCGATCGGACGAGTTTGTACCCGAGCCAGCCCACGAGTACCACACCGATGACGGGGACCCCTACCGAGCGCGCGAGCTTCTGATAATCCGTCATATGGACCCGTAAGAGATACTGCGGGCGCCGCATCAGATTCTGCTTTTCCGCTGCAATGGTTACTGTATACAGTCCCTCGTCCAGCCGGGCTTCCCCCCGGAGCACACCGTCCGGATGTGTGCTCGGCCGGATATCCGCTACAACCTGATCCTCGGTCTCCGAACTTCCGTTGCCCCGCACCACCCGCATCCCGACCAGCTCATTGCGTAGCGATGGGTCTACGAGATCCACCACCAGGAAAGTGTCACCTTCCTTAGGAATGTCCGTGCAGTATTGACCTTGCAGCTCGAACTGCGGCTGATACGCGCTGAAATGCACGAGGCGTTCCCCGACCCGACGCAGGCAAGGGTCATCTTCCCCACTTGAGGCGCCATGGGCCGCAGCGTCACTGGGATGGTACAGTGACGCAACTAGCAGGAGCATCGTCGCGGCGGCTCGGGTTATACACGTCATCATCATGGGCAGGTCCTATCACGAGATCATGCAAGGCGCTACTGCATGCGTCACCCACCGATCCCCTGGTGCCTCGGCGAGGTCAGTCCCTAGCTGCGAGAGGAACGTCATGTCATAATCAATCCCTATGATGCCACTAAAATAGGGCAAGATTCTACCCCCCATGTGCGGCAGGTGAAAAATCCTAACACGATTTTTTACGAACATAGGCGAAGTCTCCTCTGGATCCTGGATTCCAAATGCTTGAAGCGTTACCACACAGGCATTCCAGAATGAGGAACAGTGTTTGATTTTATCAAGCCGCGAGGTTGGGAAAGCGCTCGGTGGGCTCACTCTCAATCATGATGGTTTAGACCTAAGCACCAGGGACTGTTTTCCAGGGATCGTTTTCTTCTGTTGTCGAAAAGTACGACGATCCTATTGAGCAACAGGCTCGGAGAAGCGATCATACCATACTCGACCAAACCATCTTTGACTTGACGGTGTCAGATGGGCGACAATTGGCGAACAGCGGGCGGTCCTTTTCATGACATCGCAAAGTGCCTTGTCGCGATAGTGACCTTTCGGATGGGTCAGTGTCTGAGCGACGGTTCTGTTTCCATATGCAGGTCAGATGATGTCGAGAAAACGCTTGCGCACGGCAAGATCCCTTGAGCTTCGATTCTGTCACACGACTTTTCCTTCGCGCCTAGTAGGATTTCTCCGAATATGTTCCAAACCGTCGCACTGAGCGGCAGTCGCGGGGAACGGCAGCTGTTCTCCGAGATCAGTGTGACGGTCAAGCCAGGAACTCTTCTGGCGGTAGTCGGTGCGAACGGGAGTGGTAAAACCAGTTTTCTCCGCATGCTGTGTGGCCTGTTGTCCCCTGATAAAGGTGCAATTCTTTGGCAGGGCACAGACATCCGCCAACTTAAGGAGCTCTACAGAGCTCAGCTGACCTATGTAGGGCATCTCAACGGAATCAAGGATGAACTCACCCCGGTCGAAAACCTTACGATATCGGCCTGTCTCGACGGCGATGAAAGTTCCGGTGGAGCTGCGCGTAAGGCATTGGAGGCGGTAGGGCTCGGAGGACCAGTTCATCGTCTGCCAACCAGGGTCCTTTCTCAAGGACAAAAGCGACGTGTGGCACTGGCGCGTCTCTGGCTTTCCACGCGCCCGTTGTGGCTCTTGGACGAACCATTCAATTCCCTCGATTCTGCCGCCATAAGTTTCTTGACACAACATCTGCAGTCGCACCTGAGTCGTGGCGGCATGGTGGTCGTCGCCACGCACCAAGAGATCGCGCTTCCACCTGATTCCGTGCAGCACCTGAGGCTGACTCGATGAGCCAGCCCAGTATGAGTGAAGCATTGCGCGGGATTGTCCAGCGTGATCTTCAACTAGCCATGCGGCATCGTTCAGATGTGGCGATGTCCATCTTCTTCGTCGTAATCGTGGCGAGTCTCTTCCCGTTGGGGGTCGGCCCAGAGTCGGCGGTTCTGAGAATGATTGCTTCAGGTGTACTCTGGGTCACGGCCCTCCTTGCGTGTTTACTTTCGCTAGGGCGTCTATTCACCGCTGATTTTCTCGATGGCGTATTGGAACAGATGCTCTTGATACCACAGCCGCTGTCGATACTCGTCGTTGGAAAAGTTTTCGCGCATTGGGTGATTTCTGGGCTGCCGGTGGTCCTGCTTTCGCCTCTCTTAGGCTTACAATTCGGCCTGAGCGGGGAGTCGTTATGGGTGTTGACGTTATCGCTCTTGCTTGGTACGCCGACGTTGAGTATGATTGGTGCGATTGGTGCCGCGCTGACTCTTGGATTACGGGGGAGCGGCTTGCTGGTGGCCCTCCTGGTGCTTCCCCTCTTTATTCCGGTGTTGATCTTTGGGGCGGGCTCCGTCACAAGCAGTCTGGCTGGAATCGGTAGCGAAGCAAATCTGTCGCTACTCGGAGCATGTTTCTTGTTCTCTCTCGTGTTTGCGCCATGGGCCACGGCTGTTGCGTTACGTATCGCGTTAGAATAATACATTTTCATGAGCATTAATTGGTTCAAGTATTCGTCGCCGCAAGCCTTCCACCCTCTGGCCGGAAGGGTGATCCCCTGGTTTTCGGTCGCCGCGCTCGTATTGATCTGTGTTGGCCTCTATATCGGGTTCTTCGTTGCACCAACCGATTTCCAACAAGGCGACGCCTACCGTATCATCTTCGTTCACGTGCCGGCCGCCTGGATGTCCATGTTTCTCTACGTGATCATGGCCATATGGGCTGCTCTGGGATTGGGACTGAATGCGCGCCCCTCTTTCATGATGGCTCAGGCCATCGCCCCCACGGGCGCGATGTTCACGTTTCTTGCCTTGCTCACCGGTTCGATGTGGGGGAAACCGACCTGGGGTGCGTGGTGGGTCTGGGATGCTCGGCTGACGTCGGAGCTGATTCTGCTGTTTCAATATATCGGGATCATCTTGTTGCGGGCATCGATCGACGACCTGCGTCGAGCCGATCGGGCGAGTGCGGTCTTAGCTCTAGTGGGAGTGGTTAACGTTCCGATCATCTATTTTTCCGTGCAGTGGTGGAATACGTTGCACCAAGGAGCGTCTATCAGCATGACCGCGTCGCCGAAAATGGCGATGACCATGCTGACGGCGATGTTGATCATGACGCTCGGTTTCTGGATGTACAGTATCGCAGTAACGCTGGCCCGTATGCGGTGTGTGATTCTCGAGCGAGAGCGACAACCGTCATGGGGCAAGAATACCTCGATTCAGGAAGTAGCGGAGGCGCGCTGATGCAATGGGGGAGTGTCAGTGAGTTTTTGGCAATGGGAGGGTACGGGCTCTATGTTTGGATCTCGTTTGGTGTGACGGCTTTGTGTATGGTGTGGGAAGTTCTTGCTGTACGGCGTCGACATGCTGTGGCAGCTGCAGAAAGCCGTGGCTTCTCCTAGGAGGATACTGATTCGATGAAACCTCGTCATAAACGATTTGTCTTCATCGGCCTGGGTCTGGCCGCGCTGGCGGCAGGTGCGATGTTGGTCCTCAATGCGTTTCAGAGCAATCTCGTGTTCTTCTTTACGCCGACGCAGGTGGCGAACGCCGAAGCGCCGAAAGGGAGAGGTTTCCGTATCGGGGGGATGGTCGAAAACGGCAGTCTCACTCGTGAGGCTGACGGGTTGACAGTACATTTTGTCGTGACCGATATGGCGAAACGCGTGCCCGTGACGTTCAAAGGAATCCTCCCCGACTTGTTCAAAGAAGGGAAGGGAGTGGTGGCCCAGGGACAGCTTGGAGCCGATGGGACTTTTCTTGCGAGCGAGGTGCTGGCGAAGCATGATGAAAACTATATGCCGCCTGAGGCAGCAGACGCAATTGCTAAGGCGAAGGCCGCGGGAGCCCAGAGCAGCGGCACCTTGGTCGTTGATCCCCGCTAGGAGCCAACATGATTCCTGAAATCGGCCATTATGCCTTGATTCTCGCGCTCTGCGTGGCCGTGGTGCAGGGGATTGTCCCCATCTATGGTGCCGCGGTGGGAGACTCTGCTTTGATGTCCGTAGCAAAACCGGCGGCGCGAGGCCAATTTCTGCTGGTTCTCCTGGCCTTTTGTTGCCTTGGCTATGCCTTTGCAGTCAAAGATTTTTCCGTCCTTTACGTCGCGGCCACCTCGAACTCCCAGCTTCCCCTTCACTATCGACTCGCAGCCATTTGGGGGGCACATGAAGGATCGCTGCTTCTCTGGGTGTTCATCCTTACCATCTGGATGGTCGCGGTCTCTTTTTTTTCCACCCATCTGCCGGAGGCCATGCGCGCACGTATTCTTGGAGTGATGGGATTAGTCAGCGTGGGTTTTCTCTTGTTCATGCTCACAGTCTCCAATCCCTTCGAACGGTTGATCCCCGCGGCATTCGATGGTCGCGATTTGAACCCCTTGTTGCAAGACCCAGGAATGGTCATACACCCACCAATGCTCTATATGGGGTACGTAGGATTTTCGGTCGCGTTCGCCTTTGCGATTGCCGCGCTCTTGGGGGGAACATTGGATGCAGCCTGGGCTCGCTGGTCACGCCCATGGACCACCGTCGCCTGGTGTTTTATGACCGTGGGAGTTGCGATGGGGAGCGGATGGGCTTATTACGAGTTAGGTTGGGGTGGTTGGTGGTTCTGGGATCCTGTCGAAAACGCCTCCTTCATGCCGTGGTTGGCAGGGACGGCATTGATTCACTCACTCGCGGTCACTGATAAACGGGGCGGCTTCAAAGCCTGGAGCGTGCTGCTCGCCATCATGGCATTCTCCCTCAGCTTGCTGGGGACCTTCCTGGTCCGTTCCGGCGTCTTGACCTCGGTACATGCGTTTGCCACCGATCCGAAACGTGGCTTGTTCATTCTTGTATTTCTGGCCGTAGTGATTGGAGGCTCATTGATCTTATACGCGTGGCGTGTTCCGCGCGTAGGACTCGGCGGCGGTTTTTCGATGCTCTCGCGCGAAGGGATGTTGCTGGCAAACAATGTGTTGTTGGTTGCGGCTTTGGGATCAGTGCTCTTGGGAACGTTGTATCCTTTGTTCCTGGATGCGTTGGATCTTGGGAAAATCTCTGTTGGCCCGCCATATTTTGACACCGTCTTCGTCCCTTTGATGACACCCGCCATATTTTTGATGGGAATCGGTCCTTTGGCACAGTGGAAGAAAGCGAGCTTGCCGGAATTGGCCGTACGACTGCGCTGGGCCTTCGGAGTTAGTGTTGTCACCGCCATTACCTTGCCGTTTATTCTGGGCCAGTGGACGCCGCTCATCAGCCTTGGGCTTCTGTTGGCTATCTGGATTCTGACGACGGCTGCTGTTGACCTGCGTGAACGGCTTACCCATACCGATGGCAGCAGCCTGATGGGCCGACTGGCCGCGTTGCCTCGCGCTTATTGGGGAATGGCGTTAGCTCACTGCGGCGTCGCCCTGTTCATCGTCGGTGTGACTATGGTGAAGGGCTTCGAAGTCGAGCAGGATGTACGCATGAACGTTGGGGAGACGGCGACAGTGGGCGGTTACACGTTCCGGTTTGATGGAACCGAGCAGTATAGAGGACCGAACTATATTGCGGCTCGTGGGACGATTCACGTAAGTCAAGGTGGCCGTGACGTGACGGTGATGTATCCGGAAAAGCGCCGCTACTTTGTCCAGAACCAAACGATGACCGAAGCCGCGATCTCTCCCGGGTTACTGCGCGATCTGTATGTGTCATTAGGTGAGCCTCTCGAGAATGGAGCCTGGAGTGTGAGGCTCTACCACAAGCCCTTTGTTGATTGGATCTGGGGTGGATGTTTGGTCATGGCGTTGGGCGGCGTCCTGGCCATCAGCGATCGTCGCTACCGACTTGCGTGGCGCCGTAAAGTATCCGATGTGCCGGCGTCGACGCAGATGGCTCGCCAAACTGTATCATGAGCCGGTTTCTCCTCCCGCTTGGGATTTTCATCGTTGTTGTAGGGTTTCTTGCGGTAGGGCTCACGCTCAACCCGCGTGAATTGCCATCGCCATTGGTCGGAAAGGCGGCGCCAGATTTTTCGCTTCCACAACTCCACGATCCGACGAAAGTTATTTCATCGAACGATCTCAAGGGCAAGGTGTGGTTGCTCAACTTCTGGGCCTCGTGGTGCGGAGGCTGCAAGGACGAACACCCGGTGCTTAATCATCTTGCCCAATCCGGAGAAGTACCAATCTACGGCATGGACTATAAGGACCAACGTAATGAGGCGTTGGCCTGGCTCAAAGAGTGGGGTAATCCTTATTCGGTCGTCGCCGTGGATGAGCCGGGGCGGGTCGGTATTAATTATGGGGTCTACGGGGTACCGGAAACCTACGTGATCGATAAACAAGGCATCATCCGCTATAAGCAGATCGGTCCGTTACGAGAGGACATCCTGCAAGAAAAGATTTTGCCCCTGGTCAGGGAGTTGCAAAGCCAATGAGATGGCTCTTGCTCATTATCCTTCTCATCCTCATCCCGAGTTTCGCTGTGGCGGAAGAGGCCAGGCCGCTCGCTGAAAACCCACAGGTCGAGGCACGATTGAAAACGCTCGCAGTTGAACTGCGTTGCCTCGTTTGCCAGAACCAGACGTTGGCCGACTCAAACGCGCCGTTGGCCGAAGACTTGCGGAGAGAAGTGCGTGAGATGATCGCCAAAGATATGAGCGACCGTGAAATTATAGACTTTCTCGTCGCGCGCTATGGAGATTTCGTGTTGTACCGGCCTCCCCTGAAGACCACGACGACGTTGCTCTGGGTGGGGCCGTTTCTCTTGTTGGGAGCTGGAGCGGCTGGATTGGTAATCGCGTTACGCAGGAGACAGAAGAAACTCGGCGATACGACTATGACATTGTCAGAAGCCGAGCATAAGCGTGTCGCGCAGTTACTCTCAGAAGGAGTGAATCGCCCGTGACCATCATGTTCTGGCTTATCGCGTCGGCCATGACCCTGTTTATCCTCGCACTCCTGTTGTGGCCACTGCTAAAGCGAACTGCCACCGCCGCAACTGAGGAGAAGGGAAAGACGTTGTCTATTTTCAGACAGCAGTTTGCAGAATTAGGGCAGGATCGCGCAAACGGTGTGCTGACTGAAGAATTGTATGAGCAAGCACGGATTGAGCTTGAACGTCGTCTTCTGGAGGAAACGGGCGCTACGGAAATGATGTCCACGTTTACACAACGACACGTCAGTGGCAGGTGGGTGGCTTTTGCATTGGCCATTGTCGTGCCTGCTTTCAGCGGATTGATCTATTGGCAACTTGGAAATCCACTTGCCATGACGCAGCCAACGGCCGCCTCGTTGTCTGCTCAGGTGGATTCAGAGGATGCTCATTCATCCGACGACGCACTCGATGCACTGGTCGAGCGGCTAAAGCAAAAAATGGAACTGAATCCAAATGATGGTATGGGATGGGTGCTGCTCGCACGTTCATACGAGGGACTCGGACGTCACGCTGAGGCGGTCCCGATCTACGAGAGAGCTATAACACTGATCCCTCATGATGCCCAGTTACTGGCCGACTATGCCGATACCTTGGGTGTTGTCCATGGCCGCAAGTTGGACGGGAAGCCTGAATCCTTGATTCAACAGGCGCTGAAAATCGATCCGAACAATGTCAAGGCGTTGATGCTGGCAGGAACCGTGGCCTTCAATCGAAACAACTATGCGCGTGCAGCCGCAGACTGGGAGAAAGCTCGCGCAAACCTTCCTGCGGATGTAGATTCGGAGCTGACGCAGCAACTGGTGGCCGCTATTACAGAGGCCAGGAGCCGTCTTGGTGGTGGTCAAGAGACAGTGACTGCGTATGCGGAACCGGCGGCGCCGGTCCAGACGGCTGGACAACCGCGTGCGATCAGAGGCACGGTCACCGTGGCGCCAAGTTTGGCCGGCAAAGGATCACCGAACGACACCTTGTTTGTATTTGCCCGCGAGATGAGTGGCCCCGCAATGCCTGTCGCGATCGTGCGGGCGACGAAGAAAGATTTACCCTTTACGTTCCAGCTCGATGACTCAACCAGCCCGATGCCGTCCAGAAAACTTTCCGGCGCTGGCCCCGTGGTGATTGTGGCGCGTCTGTCGAAGTCCGGCCAGGCGGTGCCTCAAAGCGGAGATCTGGAGGGGACAAGTCAGCCGATACAATCCGGTATGGATGGGATTTCTGTTGTCATCGATCGTGAGAGGCCCTAGGGCTCATCCACATTTGCGTTTTCTCTCGCCACGCTGTTCTTGATCCTGCCGCGAGGCCTCTAGCAGGTGCTTTACAAGAAGCCGATGAAGTCCGATAGCAGTCTCAGCTTGCTGCAACAGCGAGGAAGTTTATGGGGTAGCCCCTTGAATTTTCCGATGCAGACTGAGATACATGTGCGCGCTGAGCTGGGCAACGCGTTCGGTGAGTCCATGAAAGTATTTCAAGAAGGAGCATTGCACATGGCCGACAAATTCTTGATGAAATGCGGTCTGCTTATTTGTGGCGTACTGCTTGCGGGGACCGTGTCTGCTTATGCAGAATCGCCTGCACCAGTCAAGTCAGCCCGACCGTCGCTCGCGATCAGCGGCAAAGTGATTATGGGACCGAACCTGGCGGGTAAAGGATCATCGACGGACACGTTATTTGTGTTCGCACGGGAGGCAAATGGCCCACCGATGCCTGTCGCGATCGTGCGAGCGACGAGAAAAGATTTGCCCTTTACATTCCGGCTCGATGACTCGGTTAGTATGATGCCCTCAAGGAAACTTTCAGATGTAGGATCGGTAGTGATCGTGGCCCGTCTGTCAAAGTCCGGCCAAGCAATGGCACAAAGTGGAGACCTGGAGGGGATGAGTCAGCCGGTAAAGCCCGGAACAGACGGGATCACCATCATCATCGATCGTGAGCGGCCATAGTCCAGGGAACCCGCAGGATGCCCACTGTTAGACATCACATCCTGCCCGTTCTGTGTTTTTCGAACACAGATTCTCAAGGTATTTAACTTGCCCAAGAATTGGGTGGAAAAAATATTTTTCACGAATCAACATTCGCGAACTCAAATCCCCTTGACATCTGCGATACGCAGAGATATATATGCGCGGCGCGTTAAGGAACGAACCTTATTGAAAACCGAAACTAAACCAGGAAGTTGCCCTGACAATATCAAGTACGGTGCACACCTAACGAAGGAGCATTCACTATGAAGCCCAAGCTTTGGGTGAGATGTGTTCTGGCCCTCACCGGCGTCTTGGTCGCGGGGACGGCGCAAGCGGACTTCCCCACCGTGCCGAAGGAAACCTTCGAGGCTCTGAAGCTCGATCGGTCAGCCAGCCCCAAGGAGTTGCACGAGGCATTGGTGAAACGATATCTGGATCCAGCCCAAGGCTTCGGGAAAGGGAAGTATGGTGAGTACTGGAAGCCCATTCCAATGAGCAAGTACTTCGATCCCGGCTCGTTCTATACTTCGCCGAAATCGGTAAAGGAGATCGCGACGCGTGAACAGTGTGTGAAGTGCCACACCGATGAGTCGCCGGGATGGGTACAGGATTGGAAGAGGAGTACGCATGCCAACCTGGACAAGGTCCGCAAACTCACACCGAAGGATGTTGGCTATTACAAGAAGGCGAAGCTGGAAGCGATTGAGGCCAACCTGCGCTCGATCGGGAAGCTCGGTCCGAAAGAGCAATTGAAAGAAGTCGGCTGTATTGACTGCCACTATGATATCAACACGAAGAAGAAAGCGGACCACCAGAAGGACCTGCGCATGGCAACCGCCGACACGTGCGGTACCTGCCACCTGCAGGAGTTTGCCGAACGGGAGTCCGAGCGCGATACGATTACTTGGCCGAAAGACCAGTGGCCTAAAGGCCGCCCCTCACATGCGTTGGACTATAAAGCCAACGTCGAGGTGGAGGTCTATGCCGGGATGTCGCAACGAGAAATCGCCGATGGCTGCACCGGATGTCACATCAATCAGAATAAGTGTGATACCTGCCACGCCCGCCACGAGTTCTCAGCATCTGAGGCGCGTAAGTCCGAGGCTTGCGGGACTTGCCACAACGGGGCCGACCACAACAATTGGGAAGCCTACAACCTCTCGAAGCACGGTTTGAGGTATCAGCGTGAGAAGGACAAGTTTAATTGGAACGTAGAGATGAAGGAGGCGATCAAGATTGGTGGGCAGAGCGTGCCGACTTGTCAGAGTTGCCACATGGAGTACCAGGGCAAATACACGCACAACGTCGTGCGTAAGGTTCGCTGGGCAAACTATCCCTTTGTGCCCGGTATTCGTGAAAATATAAGCACCGATTGGTCGGAGAAACGCTTGGATGCTTGGGTAAAGACCTGCACCCAGTGCCATTCAGAAACCTATGCCCGTGCCTGGCTTGACTTCATGGATCAAGGAACCTATTCAGGCCTCGATAAATACGATGAGGCACACGACATGGTCCATAAGCAGTACGAGGCCGGGCTCCTTACAGGTCAGAAGACCAACAGACCGGAGCCTCCGAAGCCTGTGGTGGAAGGATTCGAGCAGTTCTTCCAGATTTACTGGTCCAAGGGCAACAATCCAGCGGCGATCGAGTTGAAGCTCTTTGAAATGGCTGAGGATCATCTGGTGCAGCTGCACGTGAGCCTTGCCCACCAATATTGGGGATACACCTACACAGTTGGGTGGGCGGCCATGAACAGGGCCTATGTCGAAATCAATGACGAGGATACCAAGCTCAAAGAGAAGCTAGCGCTGCAGGAACGCGTGGCCAAGCTAGAGGCAAAAAGCGCCATGCTGGACTTGGACGATACGGGCGGTAAGATTACGTTGGGCAGTCTCGGCGGCGGCATGATGCTGGCTGGTACACTCGCGCTCGCTGGCTGGAGCAGACGTAAGAAGAACAACGGTAAGTGATAGTGAGCGCAGCGCAGACTATGGAGGGAGCGCTGACGCGATCAAACGATAGAATCCTCCCGTCGCTGGGGATAGCTCTGGTGGCGGGAGGTTTTCTTGTGTTTGGCTGGTTCGCATATCTCTGGCTCAAGCCGGAACCTGCACCATACCGCTACCAACTTATTGATGAGGGAGGGGTCGGAAAATTTGTCAATTTGGGATTAGGAGCTTGGCCGGATCTCAAAATAGGCAAATATGAAGTGCGGGTTGCATCTGTGGACAAACCCATCGCTGTTGCTTATCGCGGGGCACGAGGCGACGCTGAGCCTGTCCTGCTCAACTGGGAAAACCTCATCAGCGAACCAATTGGGTTTATCGACACCAACTTATCCGATCTGATCACAGTTGCGACAGAGATCGCCAAGCATGTGCCAAAGGATGCAGTCGTTCTTGCCTGGTGGGACACGTCACGTCAACTAGGACTCCTTGCCGGCTGCGACACATTGTTCACGTCCCATATCGGCGAACCGATGATCGCATCTTCAAGCTGGAAGGGACGCGACGACACAATCAAGAGGTATGAACAAGAGTTCTGGGGGAGTCCGGCGCCGGATGAAGAAAATCAGAAATTCCAGCGCTTCGCTGATGCACTAGCGGCGGAATCTGACAAAGGCGTGAGGCTCTTGCGCGAACTGGCCGGCGCTCGCGAAGCCTATGTAGTCGTCCATGTCACCGACCTTTATAAACTGGGGCTGATGCGTCCTGAGCGCCTCGACATCGCCTTCAAGGATTTTCCCTTAACGGGAAACGTGCACGGCTTAGCGGCGCAAGTAAAGACCTGGATGAGAAATAACGGATACGAGGCGTACACGCTCCAATCTCTTTCCGAAAGAATGGTGCGTGCCTATTTCATTCGGGAAGGCGAGAACGGCAAGACTCTTCTCTCTCAAATGCTGCCCTTCATGGACCGGACGCCTCTCGAGCTGCAAGCGTTGCGGCCTATTTATAATCACGGCGGCTATTGGGTGTACAAAATCCCGCCTGCGCAGCCACCGAGCACCTGATTCCTTTAGCATTCGAGGTGGCATTGCGGGTTCTTGTAAATCTTTCAAACTGACGATAAAGTGAAGCCGTGACAAAACATTCCCCGGCAGTTTGTCTTAGAAAGGAGATATCGTGAATCATCCCATGACATACGCACTCGCCGCTACGGCGTTGTTCGCTGTCTTAGTTGGAAGTGCTGTTGCCGAAACCCCGTTTGAGGGGAGGAAGAAATGTAGTAATTGTCACAAAAGTGAGGCTGATTCATGGCTAAAAACTGCGCACGCCAAGGCTGTGGACTCCCTCAAAGCCGACAGGGGCAAAGATAAGGACAAAGCCATGGTCAAGGCCAAACTTGACCCCAAGAAGGACTATACAAAGGACAAGGATTGCATTGGCTGCCACGTGACCGGGTTCGGGTCGGAAGGTGGGTATGAAATTTCGGAGCCGGATAAATTCCTGGTTGGCGTTGGTTGTGAATCCTGTCATGGGGCGGGTACTGACTACCGCAAGATTCATCGGAAGGCAGGTGAGGCTTTTGAAAAGTCTAAAAAGGTCACGCCGCGTGAGTCTCTCGCGGAAGCCGGACAAGAGTTTGAGTTTGTTGAAAAGTGCAGCGCTTGCCATCTGAACTACGAGGGCTCCGGCTGGAAGGGTGTCAAGAAACCGTACACGCCGTTTACTCCCACGGTAGACAAGAAGTATACGTTCGACTTTGAGAAGATGGTGCGTAACAACAAGGCCATGCATGAGCACTTCAAGCTAGTAGGCACGTTCGATGGCCCGCCTACTCCGAAGTTTCATGAGGAGTTCCAAAAGGATGCCAAACCGGCTGAGCTAGGTAAGGAGGAATAATGGCAGGCGGGTTCTCAGGCGGCGCCATACTTCTCGGTGCAGCGATTGCGGTTGGGTCGATCATTGTGGTCTTCGGCGGTGAGGCAGCCATCTCTAGGACCGAGTTCTGCGTGAGCTGCCATTCAGAGACCTACCCTTATGAGGAATTGAAGAAATCTTCCCACTGGGGAGCGCTTGGGGCTGATCCAGGCTGTAAGGATTGCCACGTTCCGCAGGGGTTGGCAAACTTTCATCTGGCCATTTGGACCCACGTGGTCGATGGAGTGCCGTTCCTGATAGATGAGTTCACCGTCGACTACTCTACGATTGAGAAATTTAATGAGCGACGTCCCGAGGCAGCCTATAGGGCGCGTATGAAGCTCAAAGGGTGGGACAGCATGACGTGCCGGGCTTGCCACAAGAATACCAAGCCGCCAGGTGCATCCGCCAAGGCCGCGCACCAGAAGATGCAAACGGAAGGCGCAACCTGCATCGATTGCCATCAGAACTTGGTGCATAAGAAAGTCCCCGAGCATGATCTTACTGCCAGTGTAGCCCAGGGCAGGATGGTCATGAAGGAAGCGGAGAAAGAAAAAGACTGATCTCACCGCCGCTCCATGCTTCATTTGTTCATATTGGGGGAAGGCTGATTCCGGCTTGAGCCTCCTCTGCCATCCCAGGGTGAACCGCTCGGTATCTCCCGCACGCATCTTCTTCATCAGCCCAAAATGGCGCTACACTTAACCGCTCAAGCTGTCGATGGGTTCAATTAAAATGTGAGCCTAGGTAAGTGTGGCTTGCCCGCTGACACGGCTGAAAAGTATGTGTGTTGTATGCTAAAAGATCCCTGCCTGATACGCTAAAATGAGAACTCCCGACTGCGGCGCGTCGATGAGAGGGTAACGTTCCATGCCGTCCAGATTGCTCCGTCATTTCCCACAAAGTAATGCCGCGTCCACTCATAACAAACGCGATTATGTGATTGCAGCCTATACGTTTTCTTGCGTGGCGATCTGTATGCTGTGTGAAGTAAGTGCGAGCTTAGAACGGCAGTATGCCTTGGGTACCATTGCACTACTCTCTCTTATTACAATGCTGCTCGGTGAAACTAAAGAAGTAAGAGCGCAAGTTGCCGTTGCTGTTGCATTTACGACAGTCGGCGAGTATGTGGCGTCTGTCTGCATGGGCGGATACACGTATCAGTTTGAAAATGTGCCAGCCTATGTACCGCTTGGGCATGGCATGGTGTATTTGACCTCCATCGCGTTAGCACGGTCCGGTCTGTTCATACGGTACGCCAGAGCAATCGCGGCTTCGGTGATATTGATTTGCGGCGTATGGTCATTGTGGGGAATCAGCGGGTACGCAGAAAAGGGTGATGCAGGAGGTGCATTACTGTTTTTCGTATTCGTCGTCTGTCTGTTTAGTGGCCGTTCGCCATTAGTGTATCTCGCCGCCTTCTTTATTACGACATGGCTAGAGTTGATCGGCACTGCAGCAGGTGCCTGGAGGTGGGCGGACGTAGACCCTGTCTTTGGGTTGTCTCAGGGAAACCCGCCAAGCGGGGTGGCGGTCTGGTATTGCTTAGTCGATGCGGTGGCTCTCAGCGGAGGACCGTTGCTATTGATCAGTCTCAAGAGAGTCGGAGAATGGTTTAAGTCTCGAGGTTATTCGGACGGTCGAGTGGGAACATTTTCAAGAGTATTCGGTTTTCAGGGGCATGCACGCGAGGAATTTGAAGCGCGGATACTCCTCACCTCCCAGGCCATAAGCACATCACTGAAAAACCAGGATCTCGCAGTTGAGCCTCTCGATAAGACGTGATGCCTGTTTCACTTCAATGAAGTGATGATGATCGTTTGGTCGGCCTTAACGCCCCAACAATCCTTTGAGCAGATCTCGGCCCTGTCGCTTTAAGTCTTTCGGTTTGGTTTCTCCCTTCAGCAGTTCTCCGACCGCTTCTTCGATTTTTTTCTGCACCTGTTCCTGAGCTTTCCCGGCCATGCGTTTCGTATCCAACCCGTACGCAGGTTCATGAATTGTTCCGGTGATTGCCAGGGGAAGACTCAAACGGCCTTCCCTCATCGCGAGCTTTGCAGCTGGCGATGCACGTGCGATCTGCCGGCTCAGGTCCTCCGACAGATTGAGATTTATAGTGAGGCCCAACGCCCGATCGAAGCCGATGGTGCCTCCCCCTGTAGCCTGAAAGTCATGACTATCCATCAATAGCCGTTGCACGTGGATGACCCCTTTCTTAATGGCAAGATCCGTCTCAATGGTGGAAAAAGCTGTCACCTTGGCGTTATCAAGCGATACGTCGATCACTTTGAGTAAGGAGATGGTTTCCTGAAGTAGATTCACGCCTTCGATCTTGCCATCTTTTACTACCACGTGCCCCAGGGCTTCCAAGGATTGCATGATGTCCGGGTTGGAAAATCCACGGCCTTGCATGGCGAGGTCGACTCCTGCCGTTCCGCTGATCGCCACCGGGGCGCTTGCAAGAACGTTAAGCGCACGACCGAGCTGCATTCTTTCAATCATCATTCTGCCGGTAAACGGCGATGTCTCTGATCCGGATGTAACCTTTCCTTCTGCTGTTACTTGTCCATCGAACAACTGAAAAGACAAATTCGGTAGCAGTATGTCCTGGCCTTGTACTTCCGCTGCAATCTGGAGAGTTTTCACCTCAATCGGGTTCTGAAGGGGAAGGGTGACAGGCAGATCGGCCGTATTGATGATCGGAGCACTGATGCGCAGGTTGGCATTTTGCCCGACCGTTTTTCCTGTAATCGTGAACTCGGTTTTTCCCAGAGCGAGCTTGAGATTGATTGCATCAATATCCGAGGATTCTTTCAACGGACCAAAGGTACCATCGAGCTTCACCGGCATACTGAACGGTTGGATCAGCATCTCAACATGGAGGTTCGGGGAATGGCCGAGTCGAACGGACCGGAGAAGGAGCGCTATATCCTGCAGAGTATACTCGGCCGGTTCGGCAGCTGACAGATCCCGATATGTCACGGTTCCGCCCGCGATCGAGACGCGATCTACCGCCAGCAGTGCCAGGATTTTAAGCGGACCTTCTGGTGACGGGATGGGAGCCCGAGAAGGAGTTTGAGGGAGGCCGACACCTGTACGCCCGATGGTCGAAACGTTCAAGACACCATTTTTGTTTTTAATGACCGTGATAACGGGATCACGGAGCGTGATGCCTTCTATTTCTAGTTTGCCGCCGAGTAACGGCATGAGTTTGACCTCGACATCCAACGACTGAAGAGAGGTAAAGAGGCTCGAGCCGAATGCCGGGTCGTCCAGCACCGTAAATCCTGCCACCCTGGCTCCGAACTGTGGCCAGATGGTCAGACGGATGTCTTGTAGCTGAACTTTGCGATTGAGCGCCTCCTCTATGAGCGGCTTGTACTGGTCTTGGTACTCGTTGAGGTTGATCAGGAAGGGGAGCGAGATTATTACTCCGACTACCAGGACGACGGCAATCAGTATACTCACGACAATTCTCATGGATGTACCCTCTACGAACCTCAGTCAGTATAGGAAAGGGTTCGACCATGGTCAATGTGAGTCAATTAGTCTCTGGAAAGCAAAAAGTGACAAGGTGCTTGTCAGGGGTTTGCAGAGCCGGCTGGATGGGCAAATCCTTGAATCCAGACCGGCAACCTCTGAACTGTGGAAGCAAGACAGGGGCGGAGAGTATTGAGTTTGTGGCCTAACAGAGCAGGTGAGCAGATGTTGCACCTGGAGGTAGAACCCAGAATTGACAGGATTCACGCAGACGAATCGACCGTAACACTATTCGGTCACGTCATTGGGGGCGCTGCATTACAGCAGGCGTTTCCGATATGTGCGATGCACTCTCGCGGGTCATGATCGGCGTTTCGGGGCCATTAGAGGGGCCTCGTTGATCGGTCTGGACGGAAGGCGTGACGGTCGATACCTCATTTGAGCAGGCACTTTCGAGGCCGTTATAGGCACTGACAGCAAAGTAGTAAAGGGTATCAGGATCTAGGTTTGTGACCGTGGCTGAGGGGGAGTCAACGGATATGGAATGTTCGTATTCACAGCTTCCCGATTGACCAGACGATTGGCGGCCGTAATAGACTAAATAGGCAGAGACTGAGGGGTCTGGAACCGGATGCCATGCGAGAGACACGCTAGCGCCTGATGCTGCAAGGGTTGGATCGCCGTCTCCACCTCCACATCCGGCCAGCAAGGGGATTACCACGAAAAAAAAGCTTGCAACAGTGGCGGTTATACCAAGCGGCATGCGAAGGTCTCTGAATCTGGGTCGCGGAGAGAATTCTGGTTTGATCAAAGCGATCCTGTGTTGCTAGAGAGAATTGGTGCTGAATAGGCAGAAAACATTTGGGAATCAGCAAGGCATGTGCCAAGGTTCCATCCAGAACTATATGATTTATCTACACATAAATGATGGCGTAGACACTTGAAAAAACAGGAGTGTAGATGTGAAGGGAAGATCATGCAGGTGTTTCTCGCTCGAAGAGCGCCATTTCATCTCTCTCCCTGCTAATCCAATTGCAGGAACCTATGTATGGGTATGAGAATCGAACAGGGGATGTGACATGAATTGGTATGGGTCGGACAATAGAACATGGAATGGTCGTTTCCGAATCACGGGAAGTGAGTAAGCAAAGTCTGCGAAGAGGGGATGGTGCTATATGAGCAGGGGGTCAATTATTCAGGGAGTAGTACGGGAGATTGAGCCATAGGCTGACAAGTGTGCCGGTTATCGTATAGGCAGCGGATGATACCGGATTGGATGTCTATGGTGACGACTTCAGTGGGCGGTGCCGATATCCCTGGCTAGGTCGATCTTCGCTATGAGCTGGTCCTGTCTCGAAAAAAGCGAAACAGTAAATAAGCATTGAGTATCATGACGATCGTGAGGATGCTGTATGTGGTGAATGCGTTGGTGAGGTTCAATTCGATGAGCACTCTGGATAGACCGAACGCAACAACCAAGGCATCGAAGGCCATGCAGACCCGCCTGAATGCCTCTGGGTCCATCCAACGGATAAGGTAGCTGCCGAGGGGGATCCCCAGTAAAACGCTCGGAACTATATAGGCCATAATCTCCATGCTGTCTGAACTGTAGAGGCCGATGAAATAGTAAGCTATTCCCGTCAAAATCCCTTCTCCCACTCGGATCACACCCAACGCAGCCCTGAAATCCTGTTTGGCGTATCCTTGATTGTTGAAAAGCAGCGCAAGGGGAGGGCCTGAAATGGTCGTAATCGAATAGAGAGTTCCGATTCCCACTCCGAAAGGGATCGCAATGGTTTTTTCGGCCCGGATGGGTTTTCTGATACCGGCCGCTTGGAGCAGAATCAACGGCAAGAGCAGGAAGTAGGTCACGAATTTGACCCACGCCGGATGAACGAGGGAGAGAATATAGCTTCCGATTCCGACACCGATCACGAGGCCGATTAGAATGGGCGCAACGCGCCACCAGATGTTCGGGATGCTCTTGCGATTAATGAAGAGGACGTATCCATTGATCACCAATTCGACGAGCACTAGCGCCGGGTTCAGAATACGATTGGTGTAAAACAGCAGCGCAACCGGGACTGTGATCGAAGAGAACCCATATCCCAGAGCGCCGTTGACCGTTGCCGCCACGAACGTGATCAGCACGAGCACGGCCAGATCCACGATCATCCTTTTCGATGCCCGGAGGCAAAGTCGTCGAGTGTGTAGTGGTCCAGGATGCCGGCAATGGCATCACGTACAGAGCCCATCGCATGTTGCACGGGGCAGCGGGTCTGGTTGGCATAAGGGCAGTCTTCGCACTTCTGGTAAGCGGTTTTGCTGACACATCCGATCGGAGCGAGGGGGCCGTCCAAAATGCGGATCACTTGGCCGAGGGTAATCTCTGTCGGTGATTTAATAAGTGCGTAACCGCCTTTCATCCCTCGACGACTGGAGAGGAGTCCTGCCCGCTTCAACGCCAGAAGAATCTGTTCGAGAAATTCGATCGGGATATGCTGGCGTGTTGCGATGTGATGGCGCTGCAGCGTCGACTTTCCGTGCACGAGGGTGAGCTCAATTAGTGCACGAAGGCCATACTCGCTTTTTTTCGATAACTTCATGGTGAGGTGAGCAGAATCATAAGTGAGTTAGTCAAGAATTATAACAATAGAGCATTGCGCCTGATTCCGTCAAGAGGCGACCCCAAACATCTTAGCCGGACTATTTACGAAATTTAATCCGCATGATCCATCTGTTCCTACACAGACAAGACGCTGCAACTCATTGATCCTAGAGGGGTTGCGCCTTGACAGGCTCCGCGCATTCCTGTTACGTTCTCCGCTCGTTTCAATGCGGTTAGCGCCCGAGTTCGGAGCTCCATAACCACGACTGGACTCTTCGTGACCTTCCAGGACCTCATTCTGACCTTACATCGATATTGGGTTGGGCAAGGTTGCGTCATTCATCAACCCTATGACCTGGAAATGGGGGCGGGCACCTTTCACCCAGCGACATTCCTCAGATCTCTCGGCCCAGAACCCTGGCGGTCGGCCTACCCCCAACCATGCCGGCGTCCCACCGATGGCCGATATGGCGAAAACCCGAATCGCATGCAGCACTACTACCAATATCAAGTTGTCCTGAAGCCATCGCCGGATAATATTCAAGCGCTGTATCTTGAAAGTCTGGTCCAATTAGGAATCGACCCCAAGCAGCATGACATCCGATTTATTCAGGACGACTGGGAGTCTCCCACGCTGGGCGCCTGGGGTCTGGGCTGGGAGGTGCGTCTCGATGGAATGGAGATCACCCAGTTTACGTACTTTCAAGAAATAGGCGGCATCGAATTGAGCCCCATTACCGTTGAACTGACGTACGGGACTGAACGCATCGCCATGTATCTGCAACAGGTGGATAACGTCTTCGATCTCGCCTGGAACGATTCAGTCACATACGGAGATATTCATCACGAAACAGAAGTGCAATTCTCCTCCTATAATTTTGAGGAAGGCGATGTGGCAATGCTCATGGCCACGTTTGAATCCTACGAAAAGGAATGCAAGCGGCTGCTGGCGAACCGCGATAAACGATTGACGCTCCCGGCCTATGAATTCTGTATCAAATCTTCGCACCTCTTCAATCTGCTCGATGCCCGCGGGGCGATCAGTGTGGCGGAGCGTACAGGGTATATCGCCAGAGTCCGCGCTCTTGCGCGCCAATGCGCCGAACGTTACGTCGAAGAGCGAGCGGCAATGGGGCACCCGCTGCTCAATCGAACGACTAGACGCGACGGTGCGAAGATCTCGCATATTCGTTCCAAGGCTGCGGCCAGCCGTTGATAGAACCGCGGAACGAGCCATGACCAAGACACAGATAGCGCGTCGTTCTGTTCCATCTGAAAAGAGGAGAACAGCCCTCTCTTCCGCGATGGCTGCTGAGTTGCTACTTGAAATCGGCGTCGAAGAACTTCCCTACCAATTCATCGCTCCCGCCCTCGCCGCGCTCAAGGATTCGGCTGAGCAGTTGTTGAAAGCTGAGCGTCTCGCGTTTCGGTCTGCCCATACATTGGGAACGCCGCGGCGCTTAACCCTGGTTGTTGAGGGCCTCGCAAATAGTCAAACCCCCATCGTGAAGGAGGCAATGGGGCCTTCCAAAGCTGTGGCATTCGATCAGGCCGGTCAGCCGACCCGAGCGGCGATGGGATTTGCCGCAGGGCAGGGAGTCGGCGTCCACGAGTTGCAAATTCGCCTGACTCCGAAAGGAGAGTATCTCTTTGCGGTCAAACAGGAGCCGGGGAGACCTGCCGAGGCGGTTCTCACCGAACTGCTTCCGCAGGTGATCGCGAAGCTCTCCTTTCCGAAGGCGATGAAGTGGAATAACACCGACGAGCGGTTCGCCCGACCGGTGCGATGGCTGCTAGCACTCTATGGTGGCACCACACTTCCGATCAGATTCGCGGGGGTTACCGCTGGTAACAGGACTGAAGGCCATCGTGTGTTAGGGAAGGCGAAGGGAAGTGTCGTTCGAGACTTCGAATCTTACTTAAAGGGGCTCGAACATCAAGGAGTCATTCCTGATCCGGAGCGTCGCCGTCGTATGATCGAAGAACAGATTGCGACATTGTGCAAGTCGGCCGGTTTCACGTTGAATGTGGACGAAGACTTGCTGGATCAGGCTGTCTATACAACCGAATATCCCAATGCCATTATCGGTTCCTTCAAGCCTGCCTATTTGAAAGTGCCGCAAGAGATCCTTATCACCTCCATGAAGGAGCATCAGGGATTCTTTTCCTTGATGAATAAGGATACGGACGAGCTTGTCCCTCATTTCATCGCTGTGACGAATAATCGAGCCAAAGACATGGGTTTGATTCGTGAAGGCAACGAGAGAGTCCTGGCCGCACGATTGGCCGACGCGAAATTTTTTTTCGACGAGGACCTGAAGGTCAGGCTCGAAGATCGTGTCAAGAAACTCGCGGGCGTTACGTTCCACCAGAAACTCGGGAACATGGAGAAAAAGCAGCAGCGTGTCAGGAAGCTGGCCGGCCTCATCGCGTCGGATATACGACCTCACGACGTGGAGTTGAAACAGGCTTGCGAGAGGGCGGCGGATTTGTGCAAAGCCGACCTCCTTACCGGTGTGGTCGGTGAGTTTCCGGAATTGCAAGGGATCATGGGCGGCAGATACGCGAAACATGACAGTGAATCGGAGGCGGTAAGTCAGGCGATCAGAGAGCAATATCTTCCGCGATCGATTGAAGGTGCATTGCCCGCGACACTGGCCGGCCAAGTGCTGTCATTGGCCGACCGCCTGGATTCACTGGCGGCGTTCTTTCATGTAGGTCTCGTGCCGACGGGCTCGGAAGATCCCTTTGCTCTTCGCAGGAGTGCTACCGCGATCGTCAGAACTATTATAGAGGGGAATCTGCGTATCAACTTGGGGCGCTACATCGATCACGCAAGAAATCTAGTTATCGGCGACGGCTTCAAAGGGATTCCGGATTCCGAACAGATGGGGCGGCGCCGGATGACAGAATTCATTTTTGAGCGAGTGAGGCACTATGGCAGGGTCGTCCAGGCTTTGCGGGACGACGTCATCGAGGCAGTGCTCAAACCAGCCCATAATAATGAACAGGACCTCGTTGAGCTTGTACTGAAAATGAAAGCGTTGGAGTCCGTAACCACGAAACCGGAGTTCGATCCATTGATCGTTGGCTTCAAGCGTGCGCACCGGCTCGTCGAGAAAGAGCAGTGGGATCGCAAGCCTGTCGACAGGTCTCGGTTCGAACATCCCGCGGAATCGGCGTTGTACCAGACCATTGCGGAAGAACGGGAAAAGATGATGTCAGCGATGACTCGTGGGGAATATGACGAGGCATTGGTTGCCATGGTGCGTCTGAAGCCTGCCATCGATGCGTTTTTCACAGCGGTCATGGTGAATGCAGAGGATCCAGTGGTCCGGAGCAACCGGTTGTCGTTACTGAAAGAAGTGGATGACTCCTTCAACTCATTCGCGGACTTTTCACAGATTGTGGTACAAGGGAGTTAGGCAGGATATGTAATCATGGCACAAGATCCCCCGATGGAAGCCGAGGCCTCAGTGACTGGTGATGCCCAGCCACACAAGGCGCTGGTTCGACGGTTTTCCAGGGTGGTGTCTCTTGTCTTGATGATTCTCTGTAACGCGATCGTTCTGATCGGGCTTTGGGCCAGCGGGATCAATCTCGATGAACTGGTAGCGACCCCCGATGTGTTCAACTCCAAACAGGATGTTTGTCTTCGGCTCGGCTGGCAGTCTGTTACAGGGGCAGCGGACCCGGTTCCTCTCTGCTCGGAGTGGATCCATCTCTCTGATCCGTCCGGCAAGACTCATCAGTTGCAACGGGGGATCAAGCTTCGGCAAGGGGCGGATGGCCAGTACTACGTGGATCGGGGGGTTGACGCGGATTATCGGTTACTCATGTTGATAATGTTTGTTATGGCAGTCATCGCGCTCGGGCTGGCGGCGAAATGGTATCTGGTCAACCGATATCGGCTGCGTCTTGAATCCGCTGCCGGCCACGGGGCGTCACTTGTCCATTGAATGGAGCTGAAGTTAACACGAAGGAGAGGGCAGCGTGGCAAAAAAATATGTGTACTACTTCGGCGACGGCGCAGCCGAAGGAACATCCAACATGAAAGAGCTTCTTGGCGGGAAGGGAGCCGGGCTTGCCGAAATGACCAATCTCGGCATCTCCGTTCCACCGGGATTCACGATTTCCACCGAGGCCTGTGTCGAGTATTACAAAAACGGCAAACAGTATCCTCCCGGCATGTGGGATGCCGCCTTGAAATCGCTCAAGCGGGTTGAGCGGTCGATGGATTTGGGGTTCGGCAATCCTGAGGGGCCGTTGCTGGTCTCGGTCCGGTCCGGTGCTCGAGCCTCGATGCCCGGCATGATGGACACGGTGCTGAATGTCGGCCTGACAACCAAGACGGTCGAGGGGCTGGCGGCTAAAACGCGCAATGATCGGTTTGCCCAGGACAGCTACCGGCGTTTCGTGACCATGTATGGCAGTATCGTCATGGGCGTGCCGCGCGAGCATTTCGAAGCGATCCTCAAACACAAGAAAGAGGAAGTAGGTGTTGCGCATGAGACTCATCTCGATGCCCGGCACCTTCGGGAATTGGTGTCCAGTTTCAAGACCCTGATCAAAGAAGAAACGAAGAAAGAGTTCCCTGATGAGCCGCTGGAGCAGCTCCGCTTGGCCATCAACGCCGTCTTTTCTTCCTGGTTCGGCGCGCGAGCAGTCACCTATCGACGTCTCTACGGGATTTCGGACTCCTGGGGTACGGCGATCAATGTCGTGGCGATGGTATTCGGCAACATGGGGGAAACGAGCGGTACCGGTGTGGCATTCACGCGCGACCCGGCCTCCGGTGACAAGAACTTTTTCGGGGAGTGCTTGATGAACGCTCAGGGCGAAGACGTCGTAGCCGGTATCAGAACGCCGCTTCCGGTTAATGCGCTCGCCAAAAATGTGCCGGCTGCCTATAGAGAGTTGGAGCACACCTACAAAAAACTCGAAAAACATTATCGAGACATGCTGGATCTGGAGTTTACGATTCAAGAGGGCAAGCTCTACATGTTGCAGACCCGTGTCGGCAAACGGACCGGGATCGCCGCCGTAAGAATTGCCGTCGATATGGTCAGAGAAGGCCTCATCTCAAAACAGGAAGCTGTGCAGCGGATCGGACCGGAGCAATTGGCGCAGTATCTCTATCCGATTTTCGACATGAAGGAAGAGTCAAAATCTAATCCGCTCGGCAAAGGGCTTCCGGCAGGTCCCGGCGCGGCAGCGGGGAAGATCGCTCTCACTCCCGATCGGGCCGTGACGATGAAAGCGGCCGGCGCCCGCGTGGTGTTGGTCAGACAGGAGACAAGTCCTGACGATATTCACGGAATGAACGCAGCGGCGGGATTTTTGACGGCGCGGGGAGGGATGACCTCCCACGCGGCAGTGGTCGCCAGACAGATGGGCAAGGTCTGTGTGGCCGGCTGTGAGGCGGTGGAAGTGCTGGACGGCCAGTCCGTTCGTATCGGAGCCAAAGTGTTCCGCGAGGGGGACTATCTTTCGATCAACGGTTCGACAGGCAATGTGTATGAGGGCGATCTGCCCGTCGTCGAATCGGAAATCATTCAAGTCATCCAAGGCAAGTTGGATGTGAAGAAATCGGACAAGTACCAGCGCTTTGCGATGATTCTGTCGTGGGCCGACCGGGTGCGGAAGCTCCGTGTCAGGGCCAATGCGGACGTGCCGGATCAGGCGAAGATCGCGCGGGGTTTCGGCGCGGAAGGGATCGGGCTCTGCCGGACGGAACATATGTTCTTCGCGGAGGATCGTATCCCGATCATGCAAAAGATGATCCTGGCGCGGACCAAAGAAGAGCGGGAAAAGTTTCTCGATCAGCTCCTGCCGTTGCAGAAACAGGATTTCATCGGGCTCTATCGCGAGATGGCGGGTTATCCGGTCACCATCCGTTTGCTCGATCCGCCGTTGCACGAATTTTTGCCGAAACGGGAAGAGTTGATGGTGGAGATCGCGCAGCTGGAGCTGACGGGGCGTGACGGAGCCAAGCTCGAGGAAAAGCGCCGGGTGTTGGCCCGTGTCGAAGAACTCCACGAGTTCAATCCCATGCTCGGGTTACGCGGGTGCCGGCTCGGAATTACGATGCCGGAGATCACCCGTATGCAGGCGCGAGCGATCATGGAAGCCGCGTGCGAGCTGGCTAAGGAGGGGAAGAAGATCGTTCCGGAAATCATGATCCCGCTGGTGGGGACGGTCTCGGAGATGAAGGCGCAGAAGGATTTGGTCCGCGAGGCGGCGCAGGATACGATGAAACGGTACAACGTCAAGCTTTCCTATCTCGTGGGTACGATGATCGAGTTGCCGCGCGCCGCCGTGACGGCCGATCGGATTGCGACAGAGGCGGAGTTCTTTTCATTCGGAACGAACGATCTCACGCAGACCACATTCGGTTTCTCCCGCGACGATGCCGCGAAGTTCATCGATTTCTATCGAACGGCGAACATACTGGAATCCGATCCCTTCGCGGTCCTCGATCGAGAAGGAGTAGGGGCGTTGATGAAGCAGGCTATCTCCGGAGGGAGGAAGACCCGCCCCGATATTAAGCTTGGTATCTGCGGGGAGCACGGCGGCGATCCCAGTTCCGTAGAGTTCTGCCATGAACTTGGATTGGACTACGTGAGCTGTTCACCCTATCGTATCCCCATTGCAAGGCTCGCGGCGGCCCATGGTGCCTTGGCCGAAGCGGGATCGAGCAGTCACGGCTCTCTGCGTAAGGCGTCAGGGCTTCGCGGGAAGACGATGGTGAAGACCACGAAGTCGGCTGAGCAGCCTCGCGGCCGATCCCGCATGACGCGCAGGAAACGGTGACTGCCGCCGCGTCGCATCACCACTTCATGACCCTGGCGCTCCGTCTCGCGGCGAAGGGCCGGGGTAAGACCAGTCCGAATCCCATGGTTGGCGCCCTCGTGGTCAGGAATGGCCGCATTGTGGGCCGCGGACATCACCGGGGCCCAGGGCAACCTCACGCAGAAATTCTTGCACTCAAGCAGGCGGGTCGACGCGCCAAAGGCGCGACGCTGTACGTCACGCTCGAGCCCTGCTGTCATCTCCTGAAACGAACCCCACCCTGTGTGCCTGCAGTCGTTCAATCCGGTGTGCGACAGGTGGTTGTAGCGATGACCGACCCTAATCCTATGGTGAAAGGGCGGGGGATTGCAGCGTTACGTCGCGCCGCGATTACAGTGACAACGGGGATCGCACGCGAAGAAGCGGCGCAGTTGAATCGCGCCTACCTCCACTGGGTCCGAACCGGTCGTCCCTATGTGACGTTGAAAGCCGGTATGACGCTGGATGGAAAGGTGGCGACAGCAACGGGGGAGTCACAATGGATCACCGGTCCGCGCGCGCGACATGATGTGCACCGGATCAGGAGTCAGGCGGATGCGGTGATCGTCGGAGTCGGCACCGTGCTCAAGGATAATCCTCTATTGACGGTTCGACTCGCCGCTGACCCGCGTAGACCTGTACCACGGCAGCCGTTGCGTGTCGTGTTGGACAGCACCCTGAGGACGCCGCCGAGCTCGACGGTCTGTGCCATGCAGGATCGAGTGAAATCGCTGATCGTGACAACGAACCGCGCATCCCTGTCTCGTCGCCGTCTATTTGAAAGGGCAGGGGTGGAAGTCGTGTCGCTTTCAACGAAGAAAGGGCGTGTCTCGCTCCCGGCGCTCATGACGATGCTGGGCAGGCGCGGGATCACCTCTGTGCTCGTTGAAGGAGGCAGCACCGTCAATGCTGCTGCGCTACAGGAAAAATTGATCGATCATGTCGTACTTTATCTTGCGCCGACTCTTATGGGAGGGCAGGACGCCAAGGCTGTGATCGGCGGCCGCAGTCCGAAGCGCCTGGCTCAAGCGCTGCAGTTACGTCACGTCACGGTTCGTCGTATCGGAGACGATGTAGTCGTGGAAGGAGATCTGTGAGACGCTGGATTCTCTCAGGCGTCCTTGTCGCAATGGTTGCGGGTCTTGCATATGGTGAAGTGGATGCGGCAGTTGCATCTCTCTCTGTTGAATTAAAGACGCAGATTTTCCATTACCTGGACAGTACGGATGTCGACGAAGCAGCCCGTACGCTGCAGACCATACTTTCCGACCCGAATGCCACGATCGAGCGGGCGATACAGATTATTCAAATCGGGCGGGACTATGCCACGCAACCGACCGGAACCATTCTCGACGAGGAAATCGACGTAAAAGGACGTGCCTATGATGTAGCGCTCTCTGTCCCTCTGACCTATCAGCCGGCAAAGAGCTATGGGTTGGTCGTGTGCCTGCACGGCGCGGGATTTACCGGTGATGCCTACCTGGAACGTTGGCAGATTCGATTGGGGGAGGAGCATGTGTTGGCTTGCCCGACCGTTCCGATGGGCGCCTGGTATACGAGGGGCGCTGAAGAGCTGGTGCTGGAGACGATTCGTTCCGTGCAACGGCGCTACCATATCGACCCCGACCGGATCTTTCTCACCGGCATGTCCAATGGCGGGATCGGTACCTGGGTGATCGGCATGCACAATGCCTCCCTCTTTGCCGGTATCGCACCCATGGCCGGTGGTCTCGACCGCGTGCTGATGCCGTTCCTGGCCAACCTCCGCTCCACACCGGCCTACATCATCCACGGAGCCAAAGATCAGGTCATGCCGGTGGAACTCAGCCGCGCGATCACGGAAGAATTGACCAGGTTGGACTATCCCTTCGTCTATCGGGAACACGATCGTGAGCATCCGATGGCGGGCGGACACTATTTCCCTAAGGAGGAGTTGCCCGGACTGGTGACCTGGTTTAACACCCAACGCCGCAATCCCTTGCCGGCGAGCATGACAGTGGTGCGCGAAGCAAGCCATTTGCAGGCGTTTGGTTGGGTACGTATCGACGCGACCGATGCTATAGCCGCGTTTTCCGAAGACCTGATCAGCAAGCGGGACGAACAGATCAAGCGTCAAGAATATGCGAGACTGGATGTCTCCATCGTGGCGCCGAATCGAATTGAAGTCCGGACCGAGCGGATCCAACGGTACAGCTTGTTCCTGAACGACCGGCTCATCGATTCCTCTAAACCGCTCATCGTGCTCACCAACGGGCAGGTGTCCTTCGAAGGCTCTGTGAAGCCGTCGCTTGAGACTCTGCTGCGGCAGGCGCGACTGCGACAAGATTCGGGGCAGCTCTTTCCCATACATCTCGCCATTCAGGTTCGGAAGCAGCCGTCATGATCTTCCGGTGGACGCGCTCGCGGAGGGCCTGTTTGCTGTCTTTGCACATCGCGATTGGGCTGAGCACGATCATCCTCTCAAGCCAGGTCCAGTCAGAGAGCTGCTCCTTACTGAACGAGCATGCCGAGGTAACCTTTTCGATTGAACACGTCGATCTCGGCTGGACTTGCCGACTTCAGGTGCTTGTCGACAATTACACGATAGCCAACAAGGTCGGCCCACTCCGAGCCGGTTTGTCAGAATCGGTGTATCGCGACTTGCTGGATCGCCCGCCTCTGGCAGCGGCCTTGATCAATCGTCTGAACCTGGGCTTGTATAAATCGGAGGGGAGAGGCCCAGACCGTTTCTGGGGCAACGATGGTGAGGGGACTGAAGGGGTCGTGCAGCTTGTTTACCGGGGCCGCACCGCTCGGATTTACTATCTCGAAGGATCACACGACAGTCGCTTGCTCCCGCGTATCACCGGCAAGGCTGTCGTGCTTTTGAAAATGGATTTGGTGAAAGATGCCGACGGGATAGAAGCGATGGATAGTACCATGGTTTCCTACGCGAGGTTAGACAATCGCATCCTTTCCGGAGTGGTTTCATTGCTGCGCCCGTTTCTGGGAGGGATCGTGGCAAGGAAGTTGAGCAAAGCGGTCGAGACTGTCGATCGGCTGAGTGTCCTCATGCGGCAACATCCCGACCATGTTCTGTTCGTAGCCATGGATCCGCCTCCCTTCCCGGATGAGGACCTAGCGTTTGTGAAACAGGCGCTTGAGAAACTCTCGCATTCCACCGACACGCCCCCATCCTGGATACCGTCACCATGACGACCTCGCGCAGCTTCACACTGCTCTGCACCGTCGGCGTATTCTGCTTTATCAGCTACAACATGGTTCGGATGCCGGCGTTGGCGCTGTTTGCGGAATCTCTGGGGGCCGGCCCTGAACGGATCGGGCTTATTGTGTCGGTTTCCACCTTGACGGGGGTATTTCTCAAGCTTCCGTCCGGCGCGTTGTCTGATATCTACGGTCGCCGATTCCTGCTGCAGATCGGCGTGGTGGCGTTCGGGCTTCCGCCGTTTCTGTACCCCTGGGTGACGGACCTCGACGTCTTGACGAGCTTGCGGTTCTTCCACGGGTTGGCCACCGCCATTTTTGCGCCGAGCGCATTGGCGACCGTGGCCGACCTCTATCGAGAACGGCGCGGAGCAGCGCTCGGGACATACACGGCATCGACGCAATCCGGCGCCTTGATCGGACCATTGATCGGCGGTTACGTGATCTACGCGTCGGGATTCCCGACCACCTTCGTGACGGCCGGCATCTTCGGTTGCATCGCTGTTGCCATCTTCTACACCCTTCGCCTCGCGCCATCTCCCCCGCGTGTTCAAGAAAAGGGGTTTGGCCCGGTAGTGGCAGAGATGTGGAAGGGCTTCACGTTGGTCGCCAGGAATCACAAGGTTCTCATCACCAGCTCCACCGATGCAGCCAAGATGATTGCAAACGGGGCATTGATGGCCTTCCTCCCGCTCTACGGTGTCTCGGCGGGATTGAATCCGGGTGAAGTCGGGCTGTTGTTTACGGTCCAGGCCTTCACGTCTCTCGTCTCCAAGCCGATTATGGGCCGGGTGTCCGACAGCGTCGGGCGTCAACCACTCATCGTCATCGGCCTCGCGATCTGTGCGATGACGTTTATCTGTATCCCACAGGTGTCGATATTTGGACTGTTACTGCTGCTCTCGGCTGGATTCGGATTCGGCGAAGCCGTTGTTTCCTCTTCTTCGTCCGCGCTGGTCGCGGACAGCTCCGAACTCAAGACGCTCGGGGCGGGGATGGGCATGCTTGGGACGATCGGAGACATCGGCCATGCCGCCGGGCCGCTTCTGGCGGGAATTCTCATCGCGCATCTAGACTATGCCAACGCCTTTGCCATCATCGCCGGTTTGCAACTCGTCGCCGCGGCGGTGTTCTGGATGACGATGAGACGGACATAAACCCGATGCTATATAATGGGCGAATGTTGAACGCCATCGAGACCGAGAATATTGTCATCGGTACACTGGCCGGGATCGGTGTGATCGTGCTGCTCGTAATCTTTGTTTATGTGGTCCGGCTCATGTTCAGTCAGAAAGAGGAATAGGGGCATCCTTCTATGTTCACAGGAATTGTCGAAGAACTAGGCGCCATCGTTTCAATCGACAAGACACTTGCCGGAACGAGGATGACGATCCTGGCCCCGACTGTAATGAGCGATCTCAGGGTCGGGGACAGCATCAGTGTCAATGGCGCCTGTCTGACCGTGGCGAACAGAAGTGACCATAATTTCTCCGTGGAGGTCTCACCGGAAACGCTGTCTGTCACCACTCTGGGGCAGCTCACGGCCGGCGCGCCGCTGAATCTGGAACGGGCCATGAAGCTCAATGAACGGATCGGCGGGCATCTCGTGGCCGGTCATGTGGACGGCGTTGGCACCGTTCGCCATCGCCAACAGGATGGGAATGCCATTCTGTTAACGATCGAGGCCCCGCCGGAGATCCTGCGTCACTGTATCGTAAAAGGATCCATCACAGTCGATGGCATCAGCCTGACGGTCAACAAGGTGACGGATCGTGGATTCTCCGTCTCGATTATTCCCCACACGGCGAAAGTCACTACATTCGGCCTCAAGCAAGTCGGTGATCGGGTTAACCTCGAATCAGATCTGATCGGAAAATATGTCGAACGGCTGCTTCAGGAAAGGGGACAGCTTCCGGCAAAAGCAGCTCCCATCATCGACACGGAGTATCTCCAGAAGCACGGATTGATATAAGTCGACGCCGTCAGCCTTCAGCAATCAGCTCGACGGCTTGAACCAAGCTGCGCCTCTCCCAAGTAAGCATGGCTAAACCTCTCACCGTGGATCGGTTGCTTTCGAAGCTTGGGATTGCTTCTCGCAGCACAAGCCAGGACTGGATTCGTGCGGGGCGGGTTCGCATCGATGGTCGAATGGTGCACGATCCGGCCACGTGGGTCTTGTGGCCTGAGGAAGCTGTGTCGATCGACGGTCGACCGATTCAAGACTCGGTCAAACGATTGTTTCTCTTTCATAAACCCAAAGGAGTCATCACAACGCACAGTGATGAAAAGGGCCGCAAGACGATTTTCGATGTGCTGCCGGCAGATCTGGGGTACCTCCATGCCGTCGGGAGACTCGATCAGGCAACCAGCGGCCTCCTCCTGCTTACCAACGATTCGACTCTGTCGAGTTATCTCACCGATCCAGCCAATAAAGTGATGAGGACCTACCTGGTCTCCGTGCGAGGGAAATTCACCGACGCGCAGGTAACAGAAGCGATCACCGGAGTGCTCGATGATGGCGAGCGCCTCAAGTGCGACAGCGTCAAGATTCAAAAGAGTTCCGGACGCGAGTCACATCTGGAAGTGGTCCTGTCGCAGGGAAAAAACCGGGAAATCCGAAGACTGTTCAAAGTGCTGGAGCATGAAGTGACCAGACTTAGGCGCATACAATACGGTCCGTTCCAATTGAAAGATCTTCCCTCCGGTGGGTGGCGAGAGATTCCAATCGAAGATGCGAAGAAGATACTCTTTATGCCTTGTTCATGAAACGTGATCCGTCTCCTAAACCCTCAGTCTTACTGCTGGCACATAAACCAGGAGTGTCACTTGGCTCGACCAATCTGAACTAAATGGCTCCTGGCACCGTTGTCCGGCCCCATAAGCCGTCTAGGAACCACATTTTCAACAGGTTACAGGTTCGACGGAGCACTATCCGCGCTGTGCTAATGAAATGGACCCAGCCTTCTTCCCACACGAGTCTCACCGGAGGCAAGATGGGTGTTGTGGAGCGCAACCCACACTCATCGTGAAGGAGAAAGGAGGGGCTGTCATGCACATCGCG
>Ga0187892_10002424_pt1 | contig 37400 bp, 33 predicted proteins | sample MA1701073metaG_FD_139345 | JGI IMG/M metagenome (GOLD analysis project Ga0187892, IMG submission 139345) | Bio-ooze microbial communities from a basaltic lava cave in the Kipuka Kanohina Cave System on the Island of Hawaii, USA - MA170107-3 metaG ... | reverse complement strand
GCGGCTGGTTGGGATTTTTACGGATGGGTACCTGCGCCGGCGGATGGCGGCGGACGATCAAGTCTGGCGGCGGCCCATCGACGAGGTGATGACGCGCCAGCCGATTGTGATTCGCGACACGGCGCTCGCGGTCGAGGCGTTGCGGATTTTCAACGAGCGGAACATCGACGATTTGATTGTGGTGGACAGCAAGCAGCGGCCCGTTGGCATCGTGGATTCGCAGGACTTGCCGAAGTTCAAGATCATGTAGTTCGTTATTCGTTATTGGTTGTTCGTCCCGTGGGGCTCCCGCGGATGACGAATAACGAGTAACAGATAACCAATAACCAGGCGAAGCAATGGCAACAGCAAACGACATCCGAAAAGGAATGGCAATCAAGTACAACGGCGAGGTGTGCACCGTGCTCGACGTGCAGCATCGCACCCCCGGCAACCTCCGCGCCTTCGTCCAGGCGACAATCCGCCAGATCAAGAGCGGGAAGTCTTCGACGGTGCGCTTCAGTTCGACCGAACAGGTCGAGGTCGTGCCCATGAACTCGCGCCGGCTGGAGTTCAGCTACGAGGACCAGTCCGGCTACAATTTCATCGATCCCCAGACGTACGAGACCGTGACGCTCAAGGACGACGTCGTAGGCGACGCCAAGCAATATCTCGTCGAGAACCTCTCCGTGATGATCCAGTACTCCGACGATCGTCCCTTGCAGATCGAGTTGCCGCCGAACGTGACGTTGAAGGTGGTCGAAGCGCCCGAAGGCGTGCGCGGCGACACCGCGACCAACGTCACCAAGCCCGCGAAACTCGAGAACGGCATGACGGTGCAGGTGCCGCTGTTCATCAAAGCGGGCGAACGCGTGAAGGTGGACACGCGCACGGGACAGTACATGAGCCGGGCTTGACCAAGCGAAACGGCGACACGGAGAATGGGCGACACGGCGAAATCCCAGAATAGCGGGAGGCCGTCGCCGGCAAGCGACCGCAACCATCCGCAATCGGCAATCGACAATTCACCAAGCATCCTCGTCAGCGTCGTCATTCCGGCCTACAACGAAGAAAAACTGATCGCGGCGGCCATTGAGTCCGTGTGGCGCTCCGCGTCGCCCTTGGTGGGGCAGGGGAGGGTGGAGGTGATCGTCGTGGACAACGCGTCCACCGACCGCACGGCTGAGGTTGCGACGCAGGCCCGCGCGCGGGTCGTGACGGAACCGAGGCGGCAAATCGCCCGGGCGCGCAACGTCGGCGCGCGCAACGCTCGCGGCGAATTCTTGATCTTCCTCGACGCCGATTCGCAGATGCATCCCGATCAATTGCAGCGCGCGGTCGAGTTGCTGGCGTCCGGCCACGTCATCGGCGGCGGCGCGTTGATCGCGATGGACGCCGCGTGGGACTACCGGGCATTCGTCGGCGTGTGGAACTTCGTCTCGCGCATCTGTCGGCTGGCGGCCGGCTCGTTCCTGTTTTGCGCCCGGGAATCGTTCGAACGCGTGGGAGGATTCGACGAAACGCTCTACGCAAGCGAGGAGCTGGCTTTCTCGAAGGCGTTGAAGCGCCTCGGCGGTCCACAGGGCAAGCGGTTCGTCATTCTTGCCGACCTGCCGGTCAAAACCTCCAACCGCAAGGTGGTCGATCACACGCGTTGGCAGAACTGGTCCATGCTTCTGCGCCTGGCAGTGAAAGGCGAGAAAGGCCTGCGCGACCCGGCAGCGTGCGCCTTCTGGTATCCCGAGACGCGGAAATGACTGGCGCGAACGCGAGCGTTTGTCACTTCTCCTGGTGCAGATGAATCGTTTGCGTCGGGAAAGCGAAGTCGAGTCCCGCGGCGTCGAACCGGCGCTTGATCTCCAGGTTGATCTCCTCCATCGCTTGGAGAAACTCCTTGAAGACCGTGCTCTTGCACCAATAGACGACGAAGATGTCGAGTGAACTGGCCGCGTAGTCTTTCCAGTAAATCCACGCATCGTGCGTGAGCGGGTGTTTCTGGAAGATCTCGCGCAACGTGGTGATCGCCTCCTGCATTTTCTGCGGCTTCGTATCGTAGGTCAGGCTGATGGTGATCAACTGCCGGATGGTCGGGCGCAGGCTGACGTTGTTGATCGCGCTGTCGGCAACCATCTTGTTGGGGACAGTCACCACATGGCCCTCCAACGTCCGAATCCGCGTGCTCCGCAGGCCGATGCTCTCGACGGTGCCGTCGTACTTGTCGATCTGCACGCGTTCGCCCGCGCGAAACGGCCGGTCGGCCAGAATCGTGATCGTGCCGAACACGTTTGCCAGCGTGTTCTGCGCGGCCAACGCCACCGCGATGCCGCCGATCCCCAGGCCGGCAATCACGCTGGTGATGGGCAAACCGAGGTATTGCGCCGTCGTCAACGCGGCGATGACGATAATGAATACCTTCACGCTGCGGCCGAGAATGGGCAGAAGGAGTTTCGACAAGTCTGCGTCGCCGGCGAAGAACTTCGATCGCACGTAGCCGAGCAGCAGGTCCACCAGCTTTAGGATCAGATAGGTGATGATGCCCGCAATGGCGACCGTGAACAGCGTCGCGAGAATCATCTCCGCCCACTCGGGCCACTGGAACATGCGAATACCGACGTTGAGCATCACGAGGAACACCGCGGCTTTCACCGGGCCGCGCAGCACCTCCAGCAATTTCTCGTCGAGGTCGGTCTTCGTGCGGGCGGTCAGCTTGCGAAGCTTGTTGGCGAGCAGGAAGTCCAAAAACGCGGCGACGCCGAACGCGAGGATCACCCACGTCAACGATGCCACGTATTGCCATAGCGGGTAGCCGCCGACTTCGTGTTGCAGCGCCTCGATTCGGTCGAACCCAAATGTCGGTTGCGCATTTTTGGCGAGTTCCGCTATCACGCCACTGCCCATCGGGGCGGTTTCGGTCCTGGTTGTCGCATCCGTTGAGGCCGCCGGCTGCTCGGCTGTGACGATCCCGGTCAGCGTCAGCCACGCGACCACCGAGACGATGAGGCAAAGGAGATTTCGTTGGTACACTCTCATGAGTTTGCTCCTGGATTTTACCCATTTTACCCTTCAAACGCCGGGAGGCGCAAGGCTCGATTCGAGAAAATCAAAAAAAGTTTGCAGGCCGCTTGCATTCAGGTTGCATGAGCGACGGTTGCAGTTCACATTTCGTCGAGGCTCACATGAACGCTGAAGGCCGCATCCGGGATCATCTACGATTTCTTTACGGCGAAACGGCGGGCGACGCCGCTTACCAGGAGTTGCGCAAGCGGATGGACGTCGCGCGACCGCGCATCGTGGCGTTGCGGCCCGCGGGACTTGGTGAGCGCGACGCGCTGGTAATCACGTACGGCGATCAAGTGCGCGAATCGAACATGCGTCCGCTACGAATGCTCGGCGAGTTCTGCGTCAAGCATCTGGACGGGATCGTCACCGGCATCCACATCCTGCCGTTTTACCCGTACACATCCGATGACGGATTCTCAGTCGTGGATTACAAGAGCGTGGACCCGGCGCTCGGCCATTGGACGGACGTGGCGCACATCGGCCATCGGTTCCGGCCGATGTTCGACGCGGTGATCAACCACATCTCCCGGCAGAGCGCGTGGTTTCAGGCGTACCTGCGCGGCGAAAAGCCCTCCACCGATTATTTCATCGAGTGCGATCCCAAAACCGATCTTTCGCGCGTCGTCCGACCGCGCGCGCTGCCGTTGCTGACGCCGGTCGCGACTGCGCGTGGCACGAAACATGTGTGGACGACGTTCAGCGACGACCAGATTGACCTGAATTTCCGGAACCCGCAGGTGTTGCTGGAGGTTCTCGACGTGTTGCTGTCGTACGCGGCGCACGGGGCGGAATTCCTGCGGCTCGACGCAATCGCCTACCTGTGGAAAGAGCCCGGCACGAGTTGCATCCACCTCCCGCAGACGCATCGCATCATTCAACTCATCCGTGCCGTATTCGACGTGGTCGCCCCGCACGTGATGTTGATCACCGAGACGAACGTCCCGCACGCGGACAACGTCTCCTATTTCGGCGACGGCACGAACGAGGCACAACTCGTCTATAATTTCGCCCTGCCGCCGTTGGTATTGCATGCGATCCATATCGGCAACGCCACGGCGCTCACTCGCTGGGCCGCCGGGCTCTCCTTGCCGTCGGACCGCGTCACGTTCTTCAACTTCCTCGCCTCGCACGACGGCATCGGGCTGAACCCCGCGCGCGGCATTCTCCCCGACGCGGAGATCAACGCGATGGTCGAACGCGTGCGCGCGCACGGCGGCTTGGTGTCGTACAAGAACAACCCCGACGGCTCGCACAGTCCGTACGAACTGAACGTGAACTATTTCAACGCGCTCTCGGACCCGCGCAGCGGGGAGCCATTGGAACCGCAGGTGGACCGCTTCATGGCCGCACAGGCGATCATGCTTTCGCTCGTCGGGATGCCGGGAATTTACTTTCACAGCTTGTTCGGTTCGCGAGGCTGGCCCGAGGGCGTGAAGGAAACCGGCCGCAATCGCACGATCAACCGCCAGAAACTGGAGCGCGCCGCGCTCGAACGCGAGTTGGCCGAGCCGGCTTCGTTGCGTTCCCGCATGTTTCGCAGCTACGCGCGGCTTCTCCAAGCCCGTGCCGGCAACGCCGCCTTCAATCCCTACGCTCCGCAGCGCGTGATCGAGTGTGGCGACGCGGTCTTCGCGGTCCTGCGCGTGTCGCTCGACGGACAACATCGTGTGCTGTGCCTGCACAACGTCTCGAATCGCCCGCAGAAAGTGGCATTGGACTTCGACCGTTTGTTCGGCACGCTTCCCATGTCGTTGCACGATTTGAACACTCGCGAGAGGATCGGGCTGTCACCGCCGGGCGCCATCGAACTGCGCTCGTACCAGGTCGCGTGGTTGACGAACGAAGATTGATGAGCTCGAGTTTGAAACAGCAAACGGGACGTCGGATCGGATTTGTCTCGACGCGCTTCGAAGGGACGGACGGCGTGTCGCTTGAATCGGCAAAATGGGCCGAGGTGCTCGAACGACTCGGGCACACGTGCTTTTATTTCGCCGGCAAGTGCGAGCGACCGCCCGAGCGCAGCCGGGTCGTGCCCGAAGCGTTCTTCCAGCACCCGGAGATTGGGCGCATCCACGCCAACATCTTCGGCAGCGATCGCCGGTCGCCCGAGATCAGCGATCTGGCGCAGCGGCTCAAGGGGAAGTTCAAACTGGACCTGAGACAATTCGTGGATGATTTCAGCATCGAATGGTTGATCGTCGAGAACGCGCTCAGCATCCCGCTCAATCTGCCGCTCGGGCTGGCCATTACCGAGTTCATCGCAGAGACTTGTTTCCACACCATCGCGCATCACCACGATTTTTACTGGGAACGCGACCGGTTCCTGGTCAACTGCGGCTGGGATTACATCCACGGCAACTTCCCGCCACGGTTTCCGACGATCCACCATGTCGTCATCAATTCCCAGGCCGCCGAGAGGTTGAGCCTGCGCACCGGCATTTCGAGTCATGTCGTGCCCAACGTGATGGACTTCGAGCATCCGCCTCCGCCGCCCGACGCATATACTTGCGACGTGCGCCCGGCGCTCGGCATGACCGACGACGAACTGCTCTTCCTCCAACCCACGCGCGTCGTGCAACGCAAGGGGATCGAGCACGCCATCGAGTTGATCGACCGTCTCGGCTTGAAAGCGCGGCTGGTGATTTCGCACGCCTCGGGCGACGAAGGCAACGCCTACGAAAAGCGTGTGCGCGCATTTGCCGACCGACTGGGTGTCGCGACGGACTTCGAGGCGCGATGCATCAGCAGTCGGCGGGGAAGGACCGCCGATGGACGAAAGATCTATTCCCTGGCCGATGTGTACCAGTGTGCCGACCTCGTCACGTATCCTTCGACTTATGAGGGATTCGGAAACGCCTTCCTCGAAGCGGTTTATTACCGGCGTCCGATCGTCGTGAACAACTACTCGATCTTCGCCAGCGACATCAAACCGAAGGGTTTTCGCGTGATCGAGTTCGACGGATTCATCAGTGACGAAACCGTGCGCCAGACACGTGAGGTGCTCGCCAACAAAAAACTCGCGCGGGAGATGGCCGAGAAGAACTACCAACTGGCGAAACGTCACTACTCGTATTCGATGCTCGAACGCCGGCTGGAAACGCTGCTCGCCGAGTGCTTCGGCGTACCGGATTAGCGTGCGGTCGGCTTGGGTTTCCAGTTCAAGCTCCGGCTTGGAGTCCGTAGGCTCAGCCGCCGCCATTCTCGAGGTCCACGGCTTCTTTGAGTCTCTCGAACATGTCGGGGATGGCCGAGGTGACACGGTTCCAATTCGAGATCAGCGGGATGCCCAGCGGGTCGCGCAGGAATTCCTCCGCGGCGATTCCGACGCTCTTGTTGAATGCTTGCACCGCCAGCAATTCTTCGTGGCGATGAAAGGGAAGACGGTTGAGCGCGGCCAGGTCCTCGTATTGTTTCACGGCGTCCTGGGCGGCGCGCAGGTAACGCACGCTCAGCGTCCGGAAGAACGCCTCCGAGAGCATCACGCCTTCGGTGGCGAGATTGCGGAAGATGGACTTGGCGATGTCGGCGCTCATCTTCATCAGACCTTTGTCGGCCTCTTCCGCGGAAAGCAACTGATGCTTGTGTTCGTAGGTGTCGCACAACTCGACCTGGCAAACACGTTTGATGGTGCAATTGCGAAACACCTCGCACAACACGCCAATCTCCAGGCCCCAGTCCCCCGGGATGCGGTTCACTCGCGCGAGGTCGGCCAACATCGAAAATTCGCCCGCCAGCGGATAGCGAAAACTGTCGAGAAACGCCAGCAGCGGGATGTCCCGCCCGAGGATTTTTTGCAACGCGCCGAGGAGAGGAGTCACGAGCAGGCGAGTGACGCGACCGTGGATTCGATCCGAAACACGGGCGTAGTAGCCCTTGCAAAATTCGTAGTCCATGTTGGGATTGGCGAGCGGAAACACCAGGCGCGCCAGCAATTCGCGGTCGTAGGTGAGAATGTCGCAATCGTGCAAGGCGATGGTCTTGCATTTGTCGTCGGCGAGCACCAACCCGCAGCAGAGCCACATGTTGCTGCCTTTGCCCGGACCGCCGATGGAAAGATCGTTCTCGACCATCAGACCCAACAACTTCTGCAGACGAGGCCCATCACGCCACAGGATGCGTACCTCCTGGGGCAGCACGGAGAAAAACCGGCGCGCAGCATGGAACTGGGGCTCGTCGGCTTGATCCAGTCCGACCACGATCTGCCGGATGTAACGGACGTGTTTGAGTTGTTCGACGATGTGGCGGAGCGCGGGGCCTTCCAGCTCACTGTACAGGCACGGCAACACCAGCGCCAACGGACGATGCTCGGTGTATTCCGCAAGCACCGCCTCGACGGCATCGAGGTCGTACTTGCCGAACCGGGCAAACGTCGTGATGACTCCGCTCTGGTGAAAATCGCTCATGCTTGGGAACGCTCCTCTGCATTCGGGCAGTGCGATTGTAAATTAGCCCGACCGAAGGGAAGCGCGCAACACTTTTTCACGTGGGCCCAGCCCGGCCCCACTCAGATCACGGCGCGTTGCATGGCCACCCGGAAAACGGCATCCGCGCTCAAGCCATACCCTTCCAGGAAGCCGCTGCGAAAATTCGCGATCGTGTCCGGGGTGGTCCGCAGCAAGCTCACGCGGAGATGGTTGACGAATTCGCCCCAGGTGACAACGCCCTCGCGCAAGTTGCGGCCCCACTCTTGGCCGAGATGGTAATAGTCACGTTGAGACTCAGGCGGGACGCTGGCAGGAGGCGGGACCTGGACTGTGCTGTAGGAAACCGTTGTCGCGTTGACCTGAGCGGGCGGAGAGGGAACGTATGCTGGCGCATCCGCGTAATAGGCGTAGGAATCGCGCGTGACCGGCGGTGGAATCACAAGGACCCAACTGTGCGAAAAGCACGTGCAGACCTGGCACCCTCGATGGCAGGCATGCTCTCTCCTGTCTTTTGCATGACTGCGTACATCGCCCTTGGGGGGATCCTTCGGCGAGGCGGGTTTCGTTTGGATGACTACTGTTGGTCCGCTGTCGCTCGGTGGGGCGACAACCGGCTTGGCAGGAAATGACAGCGGAAGGCCGGAGGGGGGAGGGGAGATTCGGAGCTTTCCTGTTGGCTCGACCGCCCCGGTCAAGTCACGGTCGGTGGACAGGTCCATGGCCGCCGATTGCTGGCGGGCCGGCGAGGGAGCAGAAGAGAGGATCGGGCGTTCACCTTGAGCTTGGGCCAGCGCCATCATCAATACCGCAATCATTCCAGCAAGACGATACGGTGTGTTCATGCGGGCCTTCCTTTCTGGTTCCGCGCTCTTGGACGTATGAAGATAGTTTCCATTCATCCGATCTTCCAGTTGCGTCGTCGCGGGAGCCGAGAAACATGAGGTTTGCCTTGGAAATTGCTGGCCACAGGCGGGTCGTTGTGCTTCAAACACAGTTCGAAGATGGCCTCAGAGATCAACAAGGCGTTGTCTCCTGCCCAGCGCGCTGCCGACTGGATCCTGTCGCAGATGGAATCCGACGGCTCGTTGCGGGGCGCATCGAGCATTAACGAATACTACAAGACCGTCTTCGCTCTGGCCGTTGCCGGGCGCGTTGCGGAAGCGGACCGTATGCTCGAATACGTTGCCGGGCGTTTCTTGATGGACGATGGTGACCTGGACGGCACTGGCTGCCCGTGGTTCGAGCAGTTCCGCATCTATTGCCATCCGTGGATCGCGATGGCGGCGACCGTGCGTGCGCGGTTCGACATCGCCGAACGCATCCTCCGGTTTCTGGACGCGTGGCACGATGACAAGACTGGCGGCTTCTACGGTACGACGGAGCAACGGCAAAAGCGCGCCGAACAGGAGATGATGACGACCGGCATCATCGCCATCGCGATGTTGTGGGCGGGCCGAACCGAGATCGCGAAACGCACCGCGGTCTGGATGAAGAACGTCTGGGACGCACAGCTCAACCTTGAGCGCGGCCTCTGCTTCGTCTGGCACCGCGACAAAGGCCTGGTCACCAATTTCCCCCCTGACGCGGTCAAGTCATACATGGTGGACGTGACGGCACTCGCGCAGAAGTATTATCAATATGGAATCCCCGCGGCGTTTCTGTCGTCGTTTGCGAGCGTCACACAGGAACAAAGTTGGCTGGAACTCGCCCGCGACTACCTTCACGCCAGCCGCCATTGTCGCGAGGATGTCTATCGCCGGCCACAGAGCGGAAAGCTTGGATGGGGCGCGGCGTGGACGTACCGTCTCACGCGTGATCCCAAAGACCGCGAGATCGCCGACAAAGTCCACGCGGGTCTCGCCGCGGTCCAGCATGCCGAAGGTTGGTGGCCCACCCAAAATGTGTACGGCGGCGAAACGCCGGCGACGGTCACGCCCGGGCTCGATCTTACCGGGGAATTCCTCGCGCACCTGAGTTGGATCGAGAGCATTCTGGGTTCGCCCGCGGCTTGACATCCGCAGTCTCGCCGATGGAATACGCGAATGCCAACACCCCAAACCGACAGACCAGTCCGCTATCATCTGCGCATCCCCATCTTCCCGGGCTCCGGCGACGCTGAGCACCGGGCGCTCTGGAAAGTCATCCGTACCGCGCGCATCGACGAAGTGATGTTCTTCGCGCCGCACGCCGAAGACTACTGTCCCGGGCTCGGCACGCGTGAGGAGAACGAGCGCTTTGCAAAGTGGATCGAGCCGACGTTTCGCAAAATGCGGAAAGCCAAGCTCGATCCCTCGATCAATGTTTTCTGGACGCTCGGCTTCAGCGATTTTCCCACCTGCCCGCGCGGTCGCCGGAAGCAACTTCCGTTTCCCCGCGCCGTTTCCATCGACGGCAAACAAAGCCAACCACTTTTCTGCCCGCACGATCCCGCATGGCGCGCGCATGTGTGCGAGATGTACCGCACGTTCGCCCGGCTGCAACCGAAGCGCATCTGGTTCGACGACGACGTACGGGCCACGTTGCGCGCAGACCTTCATTGTCCGTGCATGTGCGAAGTATGCCTCGATGAGATGACGCGACGCACGGGCGCGAAGCGTTCCCGGCACGAACTCGTCAAAGCCATCCTCGCCGACCCGCCGAACGCCGTGCGCGACGCGTGGCTGGATTTTCAGCGCGAACTGATTTCCACGCTCCTGCAAAGCGTGGCCAGCGCCGTGCACGAAGTCAGTCCGCAGACGAACGTCGGTGTAATGGTCAGTCCTGCAGAGATTCATTTTGCGGAAGGACGCCGGTGGCACGAACACCTGGCTGCCCTGGGGCAACCGACTCCCTATTGTCGTCCGCATCTCGGCCCGTACACCGAAGGAGTCGGAGTCCAGGCCGCGGACGGATTCAACGCGACACGCATGCTTCAGGCTCTTCTGCCCGCATCGGTCCATGTCGCGCCCGAACTGGAGAACTACCCGCACTCGCGCCATGCGAAATCGGTCAAGGCCGCGCGTTTGCAGATGACGCTCTCGCAGTTGCTCGGGATCAACGAGATCACACTCTCCATCTACCGGTTCGAGGGCCGCCTTGATCTCGAACGCGAGGATGTCTGGGAGCGGATGTTGGCGGAGTCGAAGCCGTACTTCCAGGCGATCGCCGACCTCGGGATCACGCGTGACCAACTCCGCGGCATCGGGCTGTTCTGGCACGAAGACGTATGCCGGCACGTGCGCGGGGTGACCGGCGCATCGAAGCCGATTTTCCTTTATCGGCAGCGCCCGCTCGATACCGCGCTGCCCCTGCTGGGTTTTGCCACGCGTTATGGGGCGGCGGACGTGACGGTTGTTACCGCGGAACAGGTTTTCTGTCTGAACGCGAGCGAATTGGAGCAGATGTTCTCACGCGGCGTGCTGCTGGATGCCCGCGCCGCGGAGTCGCTGATTGCCATGGGCCGCGGCGAACTTGCCGGCGTCGTGCGACGGATCGAAAACGCCCGGGCAGTTCTCGAAACGGTCGAAGACAAGAGATTCGGGCGAGTTGGCGAACCGATGAGTGCGCGCTCGAATGGCACCCCTTGGCAATTCGGGTTACAAAAGAGCGCGCGGGTCATTTCCAAATTCCGCGCGTTCCTCGGCGAAGAAACCGGTCACGGCGCGTTCGTGTACGAAAACTCCCTCGGAGGGCGCGTCGCGGTGCTTCCATTCGACAGCCAGGACGACCGCGCGGCGCAACTCGGCGGCGGCACTTCGAACGCGATGCTCTCGCCGACGTTCCTCTCGTGGACGCGCCAGGCCCAACTCCTCGGTGCGCTGGAATGGGTCGGACGGAAACCGGTCGAGTTGTTCGTGCCGAACGCGCCGAGCGTCTTTCCGTTGCTGACGGAACAATCTGCTCGGCTCATCGTTGGCGTCGCCAACCTTCTCTCAGACCCCATTCCCGCGCTGAGTCTCCGCCTGCGGATGCCGTCTTTCGCCATTCGCCGCGTTCGAACGCTCACGACCGACGGCAAATGGCGTGAGTGCCCGGCTCGCATCCGCAAAATCAAGGGCGGCGCTGTGAAAATCAGCACCTCTCTCGCCGTAGATCACCTGGGTGTCGCGGTCTTACTCATCGACTGATTTCGCCGTCGCAGGAGGCGCTGGATTGCGCACCAGAACTTAAACTAATATGCTTCACTTGAAGCGAATTATTCTAAGTAATGTCTTGCACTGTCCAACGGCAAGCGACTACCTTCGATCTCATGAACGCCAAGATCTACGCCGAGGAGTTACTGTTGTTGATGACGTACGCCTTCGATCTGCTTGCCATGCCTACGTTTCGAAAGTGGGACCGGTCGTACGAGGGCTGGCTTTTTTCCAATGGTTTGCTGCAGCGGCTGCATTACCTACAGAAGCAGAAGTTGCTCGAAGGCGAGCGCGCACGAATGGAGCGCGTGTTCCGCGTGACGAAGGCGGGTCGCCAGTACGCACTCGGCGGGCGCGACCCGGAGGAGTATTGGCGGCGCGAGTGGAATGGCAAGTGGTGGCAAATCGTCTTCGACCTGCCGACGAGCGAACACAAGACGCGCTCGACGCTGATTCGGTGGCTGCGGCAAAATGGCTTCGGCTACTTGCAGGACAGCGTCTGGATCGGTGTCCGGCCCGTGTCCGATCTGGCGCAGGCTGTGAAGCGCGCGCGCGAGGACGCGGCGATGTTCACGGTGCTCGAATGCCGGTGCGCGGCGGGTTTCTCGAACGAGGCTCTCGTGCGCGGCGCTTGGCAGTTCGATGCGATTCGCGAGGAGTATCGGAAGTACCAGGAGTTCGCGAGGAGCACTGCGAAGCGGCTGCGCAAGGAGCGCCTTCATCCGGCTGAGTTGTTTGCGCCCTTGCGCAACGCGAGGGAACGATGGCTCACCGCGTTTGACTTGGACCCGCTACTGCCGGAGGAACTTTGGCCCAAGGGCTACATCGGACGGGAGGCATGGCAGGCTCGGGGCGAGTTGCTGCGCGAGGCGGCGAAGCAGGCAATGGGCGAGAAAGTTCAGAAAGCCAGTTAAAGAAAAACGCTTCAAGTGAAGCGAATTATTTTAAGTAGATGCGGGGGCGAGGAAAGCGATTGGACTTGGACTGGCGAACCGTTCCGGGTATGAGATTGGGTCATGAACAAGCAATTGGCCAGAATTCTTATTTTGTTCGGTGGATGTTTCGTTCCGAGCACGGCGCTTACGTTTGGCGCGGAGACAATCTGGATCGAGGCGGAACATTTGCACGGAGTCCGTGGGGCGTGTTTTCCGGATCTGGAACAGAAGACGGACGGCCATTGGGCGATTTCGGGGCCGGGGATCGCGCCGGAGTGGTCGCAGGGGGGCGAAAGCGAATGGCTGAGTATTGCGTGCGCTCCCGATGACGATCGCGCGTCGGCGAGTTATGAGTTCGAGGTGCCGGCGGAGGGCGAGTACCGGCTTTGGGCCCGGTACCGCGACTGGCGTGAGCAGACCGAATTGTTTCGCGTGAAAATCGAGCAGGGCGGAAAGGCACAGGAGTTCACGTTCGGCGAGAAGGCGGTCGTGGACGACAACGATGAGTTCAAGCTGCTTTGGAAGTGGGGGTTCGGCTGGGACCATCGCGCAGTGAAGCTGGAGAAAGGAGCCGCGAAGCTGACGTTGCTTGCCGCGACAAAACAACCCGGGCATCGGCAGCTCGATGCGTTCTGCCTGACGAGCGACACCAGCTATCGTCCCCATCATCGGGAGAAGCCGGCGCATCCCGCTTGGAAGGTGCTTGATGATCTGCGTGCGAATCCACAGGTCGCACCGAAGCCTTTGGCGGCGCGAACGGGCGATGCGAAAGTACCCGACACTTGGAAAGTCCGCACGCTGAACGACAAGGGTTTCGTTTATCTTTGGAACGTCAACGCATGGAAGGAAGACCTCGCTTCGACCGATCCGAAGCGGATGGTGGTGCCATTCCACACCGACCCTGCGTGGATCAAGCAATTCCGCGAGGCCTACGGCGGCAAGACCAACCTGCCGATCTTCGGCGATCCGCGCGTCGCACCCGCCTGGCACGGCGCGGGGCCGAATATTCTCGACGACGCCAACTTTGTGAAATGGCTCGAAGCGAATCCGGCGCGCAGTTGGGGGAACATGATGAACTACATCAACCCCGCTGCGATGACCGACACGGCCAAGGCGAACTGGCTGAAGTTCAAGGACCGGTACGTCGGCAACATCTCGGGCGAGAACCTCGGCTATTTCGATTACGACCACAAAGCGCTCGACGAAAAGCTCAAGGCCGCCAGGAACCGCGCGGAGGCGCTTCAGGCTTTGACCACAGTATTCATGGCCGGCAATGCAGCGAAGCAGCAGATCGTTTTCGGCGCGCCGGTCGAGCAGCATTATCAGTACACGATCCCCTGTCAGTCCACAGAGATGATTGTCTTTGCGCATGCGTGTCGCGAATGGGGCGCGCGCACGGTTGGCTACGAGAACACGGCCGTCGCGCCGTCGCTCGGGATGCGCATGGCGTTTTTGCGCGGCAGCGCACGGCAGTACGGCGGGCTGTCGGCGACCTATCGCTCGAGCAACTTCGGCGATGCGGCGACGATTTATTCGGAACAGTCGTTGTATCCCGGTCCGCGCTACGTCTATGACAACTCGTACGACGTCTGGGCGGGCGCCGGTATGACCTGGTACAAGTTCGACATCTGGCACCAATACATGTCGGGCGCGTCGATGTTTTATCACGAGCAGGGCTTCGACGAATTCTGGATGCCCGCCGGCGGGGCGACGCCGCCCAAACCGATCCAGCTTTCCCCGAAGGGACGGCTCATCGATCAATTCCTGAAACTCACGCAAAAGCATCCCGATCGCGGCACGCCATTCACGCCGATTGCGTTCCTGCTTGATCACGCGCACGGCTGGGAGCCGACGCCGAACCAACCCGGCTATTTCGCGCACGACCCGACGGTGAATCCGTCTGTGCTCCGACTCGATTCGCACGCGCGGATGCTGAAGGAGTGGTTCAAGGTTGCGTATCATCCGTACGGACCGAAGGAGGCGGAGATTAACACGGGAGTGAATCAAATCTTCATCCCCGGCGTGTTCGGCAACATCTTCGACGTGCTGGTGACGTCCCCGACGAAGATGGACGCGCTCGATAGCTATCCGGTGGTGGTACTCAATGGGAAGATCGACCTCAGCGATGCATGGGGCAAGAAGCTCGCCGAGTACGTGGAACGCGGCGGGACACTGGTTGTCAGCGCCGGTCAGTTGGACGGCCCGGGCGTAACAGCGTTGAAACTGCCAAAGCTTGGGCCTGCGGCTGAGGCCGATAAGTTCAGTTGGGCGCCGTCCAACAAGGAGATCGCGGCGCAACGGTTTCGTTACCAGCCGATATCCGAAGGCGAACCCTTTGCCAAAGCACCGAATGGCGACGTGATTGGATCAGTGATCACGCGAGGCAAAGGCCGGCTCGTCTTACAAGCCATCCCGCTCGGGTTGGGAATCGACAATTCGGCGACTCCGCTGGTGGCGTTGCTGCTGGCGCACGCGCGAGAAGGTCTGTTGCCGCTCGAAGTCGAGGGCGAGGTCGAATGGCTGCTGAACCGCACGGCAAAAGGTTGGCTCGTGACGCTCCTCAATCCCGCTGGCTCGAACAAACCGCAGCACGGCATGGTGGTGACGGATTATGCGCAGCAGCGAACGGCCCGGATTCGTTCGAACACGAAATGGCAGCAGGCTATTGAGTGGTTCGGCGAAGAAAGGCCGACTGTGTCGCGCGAGAAGGATCGATCTGTTGTTGAGATTACGGTGCCCGCGGGAGGACTGCGGATTGTCGAACTTCAGTGAACCTTCTATTCCAAGCCGTGGTGGCGTATTTTGTCCGTGACAGTTCCGCAGCGAGTTGCTGATCGGATTCCGTCAGATTTGCTTCGATCCAGGTCGCGCCGAACCCGTTGTAGAGAGCCCGCTTCAACTCCGCGATCGGTCGTCGCAGCGACGGCGGAAGCAGGAGCGAACCTTGATGAACCAAGCCGAACTTCGTCCGCCGCTGCGCGCCGCCGGTGATCTTCTTCCCGCCGATCATGATGTCGTGCGCGACCGGCCGTTCGAAACACGCGCCATGAGTCTCGGCCGCAGGATCGTCGGCCAAGATGCACCTGACCCCGGCCCCGTTCAACGCGAAGGCGATGAGCGAATGGATTGTCCGGTAGCTGTCGCAGACCCGGTGGGCACACAGTTCGTGGTTTGGCGGCGCGATCACGGTGAACGTGAGGTCTTTCCCGTGCCAGACCAGGCCCCCGCCGGTCGGCCGGCGGACGATGTCGTAGTCGTCCTCGTAATCTGACGGGTAGGCTTGAAAGTAGCCGATCGAGATCGACGGTCGCGACCAGCCGTAAACCCGTAGCAATGGCCGGCTGCATCGCACCGCGTTTTGCAACAAAGCTTCGTCGATCGCCATGTTCATGGCGGCGGCGTTGTCGCCCGTGTCCAGCCAAAGCCAGGTTTCAGCGTTCATAGCGCCGGGTTGAGTTGCTGCTTCCTTGAGAAGGGTTGCACGATGGTTCTTCGCGTGAGAATAGGCTCGCAATTCGGTTTCTGCCAGCTACAATCCACACGTGACCATGGGAACGGGTGAACAAAAAACCATCGCGATCATCGGCGCATCGAACGATCGCAGCAAATTCGGGAACAAGGCGGTGCGGGCATACGTCCAGGTCGGCTACGATGTGTATCCGGTCAACCCCAAGGAAACCTTGATTGAAGGCCTCATAGCGTACCGGTCGGTGTTGGAGGTGCCGGTAAAATTGAATATGGTCAGCCTGTATCTCCCGCCCGCGGTCGGATTGCGAGTCCTGCCGGAAGTCGCGAAGAAAGGGTGCGATGAGTTGTGGCTCAACCCCGGCAGCGAGAGCGACGAACTGATCGAGAAGGCGACGGAGTTGAGGCTGAATGCAATCTGCGCGTGCTCAATCCTTGCGGCGGGAGTGAAGCCAGAAAGCCTGTGAATTCCTTCGGCTTTCGGCGGTTTTGCGACGGGCCGTCGGACAAGCGGAAAATCTTAACGAGTTGTTGACAGGTCTGTCGAGTTTGCTATAGTGCGCCGCGTCTAAGCACAGAGATCGTAACAGATTCGCGCTGGGTAAGAGACCTCGATTCCGCTTCAAGAAACCGAGAAGCGGAAAAGGGGTGTTTTATCTCTTTTTGTGCTTACAGCGGGTCGTATGCCATTGCTGGGAAAATTTTCGCACGTCGCACCGGGTTTGAAACGAAGCCCATGTAGCTCAGTTGGTAGAGCACGTCCTTGGTAAGGACGAGGTCACCGGTTCAAGCCCGGTCATGGGCTCCAGTGACGTTGATTGGTGCCCGAAACAACAAACAAACGAATCGTACCGAACAGGAGATAGATATGGCCAAGGAACAGTTTAAACGAACCAAACCGCACGTGAACATCGGCACGATCGGTCACGTGGACCATGGGAAGACCACGCTCACCGCGTCCATTCTTCAGACGCTAGCCAAAGCGGGCCGGGCACAAGTCAAGACCTACCATGAAATCGCCAAGGGCGGCACGGTGCGCGACGAGAGCAAGATCCTCACGATCGCCGTCGCTCACGTCGAGTACGAGAGCGACACGCGACACTATGCTCACGTGGATTGCCCCGGCCATGCCGACTACGTCAAGAACATGATCACCGGCGCCGCCCAGATGGATGGCGCCATCCTCGTCGTCAGCGCGGCGGACGGTCCCATGCCGCAGACGCGCGAGCACATTCTGCTCGCGCGCCAGGTCGGTGTGCCGGCGCTGGTTGTGTTCCTGAACAAGGTGGACGTCGTGGATGATCCCGACCTCATCGATCTGGTGGAAATGGAGATCCGCGATTTGCTGACCAAGTACGAATTCCCCGGCGACAAGACCCCGATCATTCGCGGCAGCGCGCTGAAAGCAATGAAGGGTGACGCCGAGGCGGAGAAATCCATTCATGCGCTCATCAAGGCGTGCGACGAGTTCATTCCGATGCCCGTGCGCGATGTCGATAAGCCGTTCCTGATGTCGATTGAGGACGTGTTCAACATCGAAGGCCGTGGCACGGTCGTCACCGGTCGCGTCGAACGCGGCAAGCTTAAGAAGATGGAAGAAGTCGAAATCGTCGGGCTCCGGGACACGAAGAAGACGGTGGCCACCGACATCGAAATGTTCCGCAAGCTCCTCGACGAGGCGACCGCGGGTGACAATGTCGGTGTGCTCCTGCGCGGCACCAAGAAAGAAGAGGTCGAACGCGGCCAGGTGTTGGCCAAGCCCGGTACGATCACGCCGCATACGAAGTTCAAGGCGGAGGTGTACGTCCTGAGCAAGGAAGAAGGCGGTCGTCACACGCCATTCTTCAAAGGATACCGGCCCCAGTTTTACTTCCGCACGACGGACGTGACGGGCACGGTCGAACTGCCCGCCAACGTCGAAATGGTGATGCCCGGCGACAACATCGGCGTCGAGGTCAATCTGATCCAGCCCGTCGCGATGGAAAAAACACAGCGGTTCGCGATCCGTGAAGGCGGTCGAACCATTGGCGCGGGACGTATCAGCGACATCGTAGCGTAACAATAACAGGCAATACCGGCGAAGGCCCCCGGACGGTTGGGGGCTTTCGTCGTCTTAATGAATCGAGAATCGTATGCCGCGCGAAATCATCACTCTGGCTTGCAACGAGTGCAAAAACCGCAATTACACGACGACCAAGAACCGCAAGACGATGACGGAACGGCTGGAGATCAAGAAGTTCTGCCGGACCTGCGGCAAGCACGTCGCGCACAAGGAAACCAAGTGACGATGCGTACCCTTTACGCCAGTAGCTCAATTGGTAGAGCATCGGTCTCCAAAACCGAGGGTTGGGGGTTCGAGTCCCTCCTGGCGTGCCAGGCGGCAGGGCAGGGAACTGCGGGGGCGCGCGAGGCGGCCGGGTTTGCAGCGAAGCGCTCATGAGCATTGGATGGATCATATTCTGGGTGATCGTCGCCGTTCTGGCGGTGTTTCTCATCGCCAAGTACCGGGAACAACTGCGCACGTTCTTTGACGAGGTGATCGCCGAACTGAAGAAGTCCGCCTGGCCGACCTGGCAGGAACTGCGCGAGTCCACCATCGTGGTCGGCATCGCGATCCTGGCGCTCGGCTTTTGCGTCGCGGCGTACGATTTTGTTTTTCTGTGGGTCATCAGCCGGCTGATGGGTCAGACTTGAACGGAGAATCCGAATGGAACCGCAATGGTTTGTCATTCATACGCTCTCGGGACAGGAGCAGAAGGTCAAAGAGAGCATCGAGAAGCGCCTCAAGCAGGAGGAGCTCGGCGAATTCATCAAGGAAGTGCTGATCCCGACCGAGAAGGTGTCCGAGGTGAAGCGCGGCAAGAAGACGACGACCACGCGGAAGTTTTATCCGGGATACATCCTCGTACATATGGCGTTGATCGATGAGAAGAAACAATTGCTCGAGAAGCCGTGGTATTTCATCCGCGAAACACCCGGCATCATCGGGTTCGTGGGCGGCGAAAAGCCGATCCCGTTGAGCAAGGACGAGGTGGGCAGCATCCTCGGTCAGATCAAGGAACGCGAGGACAAGGTGCGGCCAAAGGAACTGTTCGCCCTCGGCGAGACGGTGAAAATCAACGAGGGTCCGTTCCAGAACCTCAGCGCGACAATCGAGGAAGTGGACAACGAGCGCGGCAAATTGAAAGTCTCGGTTTCGATCTTTGGGCGCTCGACCCCGGTGGAACTCGAATACTGGCAGGTCGAGAAGGCGTAACGCAGAAAAGAGCAGGTCATGGCAAAGAAAGTCACAGCGATCATCAAATTGCAGATCCCGGGCGCCGCGGCCAACCCGGCGCCGCCCGTCGGCCCCGCGCTCGGCCAGGCGGGCGTCAACATCATGGGGTTCTGCAAGGAATTTAACGCGGCGACGAAGAACTCGGCGGGGACCATCGTTCCGGTCGTGATCACGGTGTATCAGGACAAATCGTTCACGTTCATCACCAAGTCGCCGCCGGCAGCGGTGCTCCTGAAAAAGGCGGCCGGCATCGCCACGGCGTCGAAAGAGCCGAACCGCGTCAAGGTCGGCAAGGTCACGCGCAAGCAGGTGATGGAGATCGTGAAGATCAAAGAGAAGGAACTCAACGCCAAAAGCCCCGAGGCGGCGTTCCGGATCATTGCCGGCACCGCGCGCAACATGGGCATCGAGGTCGCAGAATAGCATTCACAATCAACGCAGGAGAACCAATCGGTTCGTTCGCACTGCACGGAGCAAGCAAATGGCAAAACCAAACCACGGCAAACGATATCGCGAAGCGATCAAGCTGGTCGATCCGAAGAAGATCTACCCGCTCAAGGATGCCGTCGCGACGTTGAAGAAGTTCCCGAAAGCGAAGTTTGACGAGAGCGTGACTCTCGCGTTCAAACTCGGCGTCGATCCGAAGCAGTCGGATCAGATGGTGCGCGGCACCTGTCCGTTGCCGCACGGCAGCGGCAAGAAGGTCCGCATCCTCGTTTTCGCCAAGGGCGCGCATGCACAGACCGCGAAAGATGCCGGCGCCGAGCACGTCGGGTTCGAAGACCTGGTCAAACAGGTCCAGGGCGGCTGGACGGATTTCGACGTGGCCATCGCCACGCCCGACGCGATGCAGGAAGTGCGCAAGCTGGGCAAGGTGCTGGGCCCGCGAGGGCTCATGCCCAATCCCAAGACCGGCACGGTGACCGAGGACATCGCCAAAGCGGTGAAGGAATTCAAGGCCGGTCGGGTCGAGTTCAAGATCGACAAGGCCGCCAACGTCCATGTGCCCTTCGGCAAAGCGTCGTTCGCGGAACAGGCGTTGATCGATAACGCCCAGTCGGTGATCAACGCCGTGTTGCACGCGAAACCCGCGACCGCGAAGGGGCACTACGTCCAGAGTTGCACGCTCGCGGCGACGATGAGTCCGGGAATCAAGATCGAGGTCGTCGAACACGCCGTGGCCGCGTAAGGAACCGCACATGAATCCAACGAAACAACTGATGGTCGAGGAATTGAAGAAACAGCTCACCGGCTCCTCCTACGTGTTTCTCGCCCAGTTCACCGGCATGAACGTCATCCAGGTGGACGAGTTGCGGAAGCGCCTCGACGGGGCGGCGGCGGGTTATCGCGTGGTGAAAAACTCGCTTCTTTCCCGGGCCGCGAAAGACCTCGGTCTTACCGTCAACGGCAACCTCACCGGGCAGACGGCCGTCATTTACAGCCGCCCGAAAGGTCCGAAGGCAACGTCCGATATCGCGGCGGCCGCGAAGGCGTTGCGCGGGTACATGAAGGAATTTGAGAAGCCGCAATACAAGGGCGGCTTCATGGACGGCAAACCGCTGAGCGCGGAGGAATTGGCGACGCTCGCCGACCTGCCGACGCGCGAGGTGTTGCTGGCCAAGCTGCTCGGGCTGCTGAACACGCCCGCGCAGCAGTTGCTGTACGTTTTGAACGCCAAGCCCAGCGAATTTCTCGCCGTGCTGAAGGCGTACGAAGACAAACAAAAGGAAACCCAAGGTAAATCGTAGGGCCGCGGGCTCGCGGTCTCAAACGTCTCCCGGCTGTGGGGACGCTACGACACCGATGAAAGGTGAGTTATGGCAGAACTGAATCGTGCACAGGTTGTCGAGTGGCTGAGCGCGCAGAGCGTGCTCGAAATCGCCACTCTTGTCAAGGAACTGGAAGAGAAGTGGGGCGTCAAGGCGGCGGCCCCCGTCGCCGTGGCAGCGGCTGGCCCGGCCCCGGCAGCCGGCGGCGCGGCGGCACCGGCAGCGGATGCCAAGGCGCAGGTCAGCGTCTTCCTGAAGTCGGCACCGGCGGACAAGAAGATCGCCGTCATCAAGGAAGTCCGCGTGGTCGTGCCCGGGCTGGGACTCGGCGACGCCAAGAAGCTCGTCGAGGAGGCGCCCAAACCGATCAAGGAAAACATCGAGAAAGCCGAAGCCGACGAGATCAAGAAGAAGATCGAAGCGGCTGGCGGCGTGGTCGAAATCAAGTAGTCAGGAGGGCAGGTCAGCCAGCAATGGCCGGCCTGCCAGCCTCCAAACGCGGGTTGGAACCTGCGGTTGTCGCGGTAAACCCGAAAAGGGAACAGCATTATGTCAGAACGACAATACTTCGGTAAGCTCAAGGACGTCATTCAACCGCCGAATCTCGTCGAGATTCAGCTCGATTCGTATCGGGACTTCCTCCAGGTGGGAATTGGGCCGAGCAAGCGCAAGAACATGGGCCTGCAAGCCGTGTTCAAGGAAGTGTTCCCGATCGAGAGTTATGACGGCAAGAGCTCGCTGGATTTTGTCGAGTACAACATCGGCGAGCCGAAGCTCGACTGGCTGGACGCGCTCCGCGAAGGTACGACCTACAGCGCGCCGTTGCACGTGGTCTTCCGCCTGAAGGAAGAAAAGAGCACGAAGGAAGAGACGGTCTATATGGGCGAAATCCCGCTCATGACGCCGTCGGGCTCGTTCGTGATTAACAGCGCGGAACGCGTGATCGTCAGCCAGCTTCATCGGTCGCCCGGCATTTGCTTCGAGGAATCGATCCATCCGAACGGCAAGGTGCTGCACTCGTTCCGGGTCATCCCGGATCGGGGTTCGTGGCTCGAAGTCTCGTTCGACCAGGCCGACTTGCTCTATATCTATCTGGACCGCCGCCGCCGCCGGCGGAAGTTTCTCGCGACGACGTTCCTGCGCTCGCTTGGGTACGGCACCGACGAGCAGATCCTGAAGCTGTTCTACACGATCGAGGAAGTGACCCTGAAGAAGGCCGCCGAACAGGACGAAGCGTTGAGCAAGGTCCTGGTCGAGGACATCGTGGACAAGGAACACAACGTCACGATCGCGCGCGCCTTCGATCCGCTCAGCAAGGCCGTCATCCGGCAGCTCAGCGAACTCAGCATCGCCAAGGTGCGCGTCGTGGACACTGCCGTGGATGACGGGATCGTCGTCAAGTGCATGAAGAAAGACACGGCCAAGGACGAGGAAGAGGCCCTCAAGGAAATTTACTCGAAGCTTCGTCCCGGTGACCCGCCCACCGTAGCCAACGCCCGGTCGCTCATCAAACGGCTGTTCTTCGATCCGCGGCGGTACGACCTGGGCCGGGTGGGCCGTTACAAGATCAACCAGAAGCTCGGCATCAACATCGACACCCATACTCGCGTGCTCGAGAAGGAAGACATGATCGCCGCGGTGAAATATCTCATCAGCCTCCGCAAGGGCGAGGGCATGGTGGATGACATCGACCACCTCGGCAGCCGCCGTCTTCGCACGGTCGGCGAGTTGCTCGCCAATCAATGCCGCGTCGGTCTGGCGCGCACGGAGCGCTTGGTCAAGGAGCGCATGACGTTGTTCGACCAGTCGCTCGACAGCATGACGCCGCAGAAACTGATCAACCCGAAGGCGCTCAGCGCGGTCATTCGCGATTTCTTCGGACGCAGCCAGCTCAGCCAGTTCATGGACCAGACGAACCCGCTGAGCGAACTGACCCACAAGCGGCGCCTCAGCGCGCTCGGGCCCGGCGGCTTGAGCCGTGACCGCGCGGGGTTCGAAGTGCGGGACGTGCATCCGTCGCACTACGGGCGCATCTGCCCGATCGAAACGCCTGAAGGCCCGAACATCGGCCTCATCAGCGCGATGAGCACCTACGCGCGCGTCAACGAATTTGGTTTCATCGAGACGCCCTATCGCAAGGTCAAGGACGGCCGTGTCACCGAGACCATCGACTGGCTGACTGCCGACCAGGAGGAAAAGTACGTGGTCGCGCAGGCCAACGCGCCCATGGATGAGAAGGGGCATTTCACACAACCGCGCGTCAGTTGCCGGTACAAGAGCGATTTCATCGAAGTCGAGCCGGCCAAGGTGCACTACATGGACGTATCGCCGAAACAGCTCGTGTCCGTGGCTGCCGGCCTGATCCCATTCCTCGAACACGACGACGCCAACCGCGCCTTGATGGGTTCGAACATGCAGCGCCAGGCCGTGCCGCTGCTGCGTAACGAAGCGCCCCTGGTCGGCACCGGCCTGGAAGAACTGATCGCGCGCGATTCGCACGCGATGATCCTGGCCGAAGGACCCGGCTTGGTCGCATCCGTCAGCGCCAACCAGATCATCACCACCAAGGACGGCAAACTCCCCCAGGGCAAACGCAAGTTCGTCACCGACGCCGACGAGCACATCTTCGTCTATCCGCTCCGCAAGTTCATGCGGTCGAACGCGGGGACGTGCGTCAACCAGAAGCCCATCGTCGAGAAGGGTGACCACATCAAGAAGGGCCAGGTGATTGCCGACGGTCCGTGCACCGATGGCGGCGAGTTGGCGCTCGGGCGCAACGTCCTCTGCGCGTTCATGCCGTGGCAGGGGTACAACTTCGAGGACGCGATCCTCATCTCCGAGCGCATCGTGAAAGAGGACCTCTACACCTCGATCCATGTCGAGGAATTCGAGATCGGCGCACGCGACACCAAGCTCGGCCCCGAGGAAATCACGCGCGACATTCCCAACGTCGGCGAGGAAGCGCTCAAGAACCTCGGCAGCGACGGCGTGGTCCGCATCGGCGCCGAGGTCAAACCCGGCGACATTCTCGTGGGCAAGATCACGCCCAAGAGCGAGACGGAGCTGGCGCCCGAGGAGCGATTGCTGCGCGCGATCTTCGGCGAGAAAGCCGCCGACGTGAAGGACACCTCGCTCACCGTCCCGAGCGGCATCTATGGCATCGTCATGGACGTGAAGGTGTCGGCGAAGAAGGAGCTCACGAAGGAGAAGCTTTCGCCGTCCGAGGTGAAACGCCAGGTCAAACAGATCACCGAAGAGCACAAGAAAAAGAAGGACGACCTGCTGGAGCAACTCACCGAAGCGTTGTCGAACATTCTGCTCGGCGAGAAAATTCCCCTCGATGTGGTGAACGCCGAGACCGGCGAGATCATCATTCCCGCCAACCGCAAGATCACCAAGACGCTCTTGCGCAAGATGGCCAGCGTCTATGCCCACATCGAGATCGATCCCTCGCCGATCCGCATCAAGATCCAGGAGATTGTCCAGGGTTACAAACACAAGTTCGACGAACTCGACAGCGAACGGGACATCCAGATCGACCGCATCGAGAGCGGCGACGACGTCGATCCAGGCATCATCAAGCAGGTCAAGGTCTATATCGCCAGCAAGCGCAAACTGAGCGTCGGCGACAAGATGGCCGGGCGCCACGGCAACAAGGGTGTCATCGCCAAGGTCCTTCCCGAGGAAGACATGCCCTTCATGCCCGACGGCACGCCCGTTGATATCGTGCTCAACCCGCTCGGCGTCCCGAGCCGCATGAACGTCGGCCAGGTGCTCGAAACCCACCTTGGCTGGGCGGCAAAGTTGTTGGGCAGCACCATTGCCACGCCGGTATTCGACGGCATCAAGGAGAACGAGATCAAGGACATGATGAAGAAGTCCGGCGTCCCCGTCTCGGGCAAGACGATCCTGTACGACGGCCGTAACGGCGAGCGGTTCCATCAGGAGGTCGTCGTTGGTTACATTTACATGATGAAACTCGGCCATCTCGTCGCGGACAAAATCCACGCCCGCGCGGTCGGCCCGTACTCGCTCGTCACGCAGCAGCCGCTCGGCGGCAAAGCGCAGTACGGCGGGCAGCGCTTCGGCGAAATGGAAGTCTGGGCGATGGAAGCCTACGGCGCCGCGTACGCCTTGCAGGAGTTGCTCACGGTCAAGTCCGACGACGTGCAGGGCCGCACGCGCATCTACGAGTCGATCGTCAAAGGCGAGGAAACGCTCGAAGCGGGCACGCCGGAATCGTTCGACGTTTTGATGAAGGAAATGCAGAGCCTCGGCCTCGACGTGCGCGTCGGCAAGGCCAACGCGGAGGTCGCTTAACCCGTTCAGAACGGAGGCCAAATTATGAGCATGAAAGAAATCGATACGGCAGCCAGCACAGCCGCCGCGCGGGCGGTACTCGGCCTGGAGAAGAGCAACGTATTCGACTTCGTGTCGATCGGGATCGCGTCGCCGGACACGATTCGAAGTTGGTCGCACGGCGAGGTGAAGAACCCCGAGACGATCAATTACCGCACCTTCAAGCCCGAGAAGGGCGGCTTGTTCTGCGAGCGGATTTTCGGCCCGATCCGCGACTGGGAGTGCAATTGCGGCAAGTACAAGCGCATCAAGCACCGCGGCGTCATTTGCGATCGCTGCGGCGTCGAAGTCACGTTGAGCCGCGTGCGCCGCGAGCGCATGGGCCACATCGAACTGGCGGTGCCGGTCAGCCACATCTGGTTCTACAAATGCATGCCCAGCCGGGTCGGTCTCATGCTCGACATGACGGCGCGATTGCTGGAGCGCGTGATTTACTACGAGGACTACATCGTCATCGACCCCGGCAAGACCGCGCTCAAGGAGAAGATGCTCCTCAACGAAATGGAGTATCGCGAGGCGCAGGAGCAGTACGGGACCGATGCGTTCGTTGCCAAGATGGGCGCGCCGGCGATCCGCGAACTGCTCGCCAAGGTGGAACTGAAGAAGCTGAACGAAGAACTCGCCAATCAGCTCACGCAGACGAAGAGCAAACAGGTCCGCAAGAAGATCGCGAAGCGGCTGAAGCTCGCCCAGGGATTCCTGCATTCCAAGATGCGTCCCGAGTGGATGATCCTGGAAGTGTTGCCGGTGATCCCGCCGGATTTGCGGCCGTTGGTGCCGCTCGAAGGGGGCCGGTTCGCGACTTCGGACCTCAACGATCTCTATCGCCGCGTCATCAACCGTAACAACCGTCTCAAGAACCTGCTCCAGCTCAAGACGCCCGACGTGATCATTCGCAACGAGAAACGCATGTTGCAGGAGGCGGTCGATGCGCTGATGGACAATGGCCGGCATGGCCGCGCGGTCACCGGCGCCGGCAATCGTCCGCTCAAGTCGCTCAGCGACATGCTCAAGGGCAAGAGCGGCCGGTTCCGCCAAAACCTGCTCGGCAAACGCGTCGATTACTCGGGCCGCTCGGTCATCGTCGTCGGCCCCGAACTGGCGCTCAACCAGTGCGGACTGCCCAAGAAGATGGCGCTGGTGTTGTTCGAGCCGTTCATCATTCGCCGGCTGAAGGAACTCGGCTACGTGCACACCGTCCGCAGCGCAAAGAAAATGATCGAGCGCCAGGCGCCCGAGGTGTGGGACATTCTCGAAGAGGTCACCAAGGGCCATCCGGTGTTGCTCAACCGCGCGCCGACGCTGCACCGGCTCTCGATCCAGGCGTTCGAACCGCAACTCATCGAAGGCGAAGCGATCCGCATCCACCCGCTGGTGTGCACCGCCTACAACGCCGACTTTGACGGCGACCAGATGGCGGTGCACGTGCCGCTCTCGACCGAGGCGCAACTCGAAGCGCGGCTGCTGATGCTCGCGCCGAACAACATCTTTTCGCCGTCGAGCGGCAAGCCGATCACGACGCCGACGCAGGACATCACGCTCGGGTGCTATTACCTCACGCAGAACCCGCGCACCGAAGAGCAGAAGAAACGCCGGCCATGGTTGTTCAACGACTTCAACGAGGTCTATCTGGTCCTGCACGAAGGCGATCTCAAGGTGCACGATCGCATTCAGCTCAAGAACCCCGACTTCGGACGAAAGACGATCTATGGCGACCAAAACAAAAGGGTAATCGAAACCACGATCGGCCGGGTGATTTTCAACGAAGTGTGGCCGCGCGAACTCGGTTTTCAGAACCTGGTCGTCAACAAGGGACGCCTCGGCGACATGATCTGGAATTGCTACCAGATCGTCGGGCACGAGCGCACGGTCGAGCTGCTCGACCGGCTCAAGCGGCTTGGGTTCGACGAAGCCACCAAGGCCGGCATTACGATCGGCATCGAGGACATGATCATCCCGAAGGAAAAGGACGACGTGATCCGTGACGCGCATCGCGACATTTCCGAGGTCGAGAAACAATACCGACGCGGCGTCATCACCGACGGCGAACGCTACAACAAGATCATCGATATCTGGACGCACGCCACGGACCGCATCCAGGGCATGATGTTCCGCACGTTCGAGCACAACAACGGCAAGGGAGAGTTCAACCCCGTGTATCTGATGGTGGATTCCGGCGCCCGTGGCAACAAAGTCCAGGTCCGCCAGCTTGCCGGCTTGCGCGGGTTGATGGCCAAGCCTTCGGGCGAAATCATCGAGCGGCCCATTCTCTCGAACTTCCGCGAGGGCCTCAGCGTGCTCGAATACTTCATCTCGACGCACGGCGCGCGCAAGGGTCTCGCCGATACCGCGCTCAAGACGGCGGACTCGGGGTACCTGACGCGCAAGCTCGTGGACGTCGCGCAGGACGTCATTATCAAGAACGAGGATTGCGGCACGGTCAACGGCATCTGGGTCAAGTCCATCTACGAAGGCGACGAGGAAGTCGTCAAACTCAGCGAACGCATCATCGGCCGCGTCGCAGCGGACGACATCAGCGATCCGATGGACCCGCGCAAGAAGCTCGTCAAGGCCAACCATGAGATCGTTGAGGAGGTCGCGGCCCAGATCGAGAAGACCGGGATCGAGCGCGTGAAGATTCGCTCCGTGCTCACGTGCGAAAACCGCGGCGGCGTTTGCCGGTTGTGCTACGGGCGCAACCTCGCCACGTCGCAGATGGTCAAGCTCGGCGAAGCCGTGGGCATCATCGCGGCGCAGTCCATCGGCGAGCCCGGCACCCAGCTTACCATGCGCACGTTCCACATCGGCGGCACGGCGAGCCAGGTGTTCAAGCAGCCCATCATCAAGGCCAAGAACGACGGCCTCGTCCAGTACCACGACATTCGCGCCGTGCAGTCCCAGGAAGGCAACTGGGTGGTCCTCAACAAGAACGGCCAGGTCACGGTGCAGACCGAAGAAGGCCGCGAACTCGAACGCTACAACATCGTCATCGGCGCGGTCATCTCCGTCGCGGACAAGGGAAAGGTCAAGAAAGGCGACACGTTCGTCCAGTGGGACCCGTACAACGTCCCGATCCTCAGCGATCAGGCCGGCAAGGTGGTGTTCCACGACATCATCGAAGGCGTGACGATGAAGAAGGAGCTCGACGAAGCCACCGGCGTCGTCGGCATGGTCATCATCGAGCACAAGGAAGATTTGCACCCGCAGGTCATCGTCAAGAACCAGGACGGCGAGATCGTCGCGAATTACTCGATCCCCGCCGGCGCGCACATCGTGGTCGAGCAGCATGCGAAGGTGCAGGCCGGCGCGTTGCTCGCGAAAACGCCGCGCAAGATTTCCAAGACCAAGGACATCACCGGCGGTCTGCCGCGCGTGGCGGAGTTGTTCGAGGCGCGTCGGCCCAAGGACGCCGCCGAGATCGCGAAGATCGACGGCATGGTGGATTTCCAGGGCACGGTCCGTGGCAAACGGCGTGTCCTTGTGAAGGACCCGAAGACGAACGCCGAGGAAGAGCATCTGATCGCGCATGGCAAGCACGTCATCGTGTTCAAGGGCGACTACGTAAGGAAGGGTCAGCAGCTCACCGAAGGCCCGGTCGTGCCGCACGAGATCCTTGAGGTGTGCGGCCCGCAGGATTTGCAGGAATACCTGCTCAACGAAGTGCAAGAGGTGTATCGGCTCCAGGGTGTGCAGATCAACGACAAGCACATCGAGATCATCGTTCGCCAGATGTTGCGCAAGGTGCGCATCACCGAGCCGGGCGACACCGCGTTTCTCTGGGGCGAACAGATCGACAAACTGCGTTTCGAGGACGAGAACCAGCGCATCGCCGAGGCCGGTGGAAAACCCGCCGAGGCCGGGCCGGTGTTGCTCGGCATCACCAAGGCGTCGCTCGAGACGGAGAGCTTCATCAGCGCCGCGTCGTTCCAGGACACGACGCGTGTCTTGACGGAAGCGGCCACGCTGGGCCGGGTCGATTACCTCAAGGGATTCAAGGAAAACGTGATTATGGGGCACCTGATCCCGGCGGGCACGGGGTTCGGCGCGCACAAGAACCTGAAGCTGGTGTTGGAAGCGCCGTCCGAGGAGGCGGAAAAGGAAGACCGGCTGGCGCAAGTCATGCGCCAGGCCGCCCAAGCCGCCGCCCAGGAAACCTCCGCCAGCGCCGCCGGAGGCGACAGCTAACAACGGCTGTGCTGGGGCTTGCGCGATTTGGGAATTCTGATATAGTCTGCGACTCTTTTTCGGAAAACAAAATGCCGACGATCAACCAACTGATCCGCAAAGGACGGAGACGGATCCGGGCGAAGTCGAAATCGCCCGCGCTGGAGTCGTGTCCGCAGCGGCGGGGCGTGTGCCTCATCGTGAAGACCATGACGCCCAAGAAGCCGAACTCCGCCCTGCGCAAGGTCGCGCGCGTTCGCTTGACGAATGGCGAGGAAGTGTGGGGGTACATCCCCGACGAAGGCCACAGTTTGCAGGAGCACTCGATTGTTTTGGTGCGTGGCGGACGCGTGAAGGACCTGCCCGGTGTTCGCTATCACGTCGTCCGCGGGCACCTCGACGCGCAGGGCGTCGAAAAACGCCGTCGGAGCCGTTCCAAGTACGGGGTCAAGCGGCCCAAGGCAGCCGCCGCAAAGGGAGCAGCGCCGGCCGCGGCGGCAGGCGCCGCAGCGGCAGCAGCCAAGAAGTAGGCGACGACCATTCCGTCGTCACGGGGAAATCCAGCAACCATTTTATCAAAACGCATCACGGTGTAACGACATGTCACGAAGACGACAGGCAATGAAGCGGCGGACTGCGGCGGACCCGCAGTACCAGAGCGAGTTGGTCACGCGACTGATCAACATGGTCATGGAGCGCGGCAAGCGGTCGCTCGCCCAGCGGATCGTGTACGGCGCCTTCGCCCGGATCGCGGACAAGCAAAAGGACACGAGCCCGCTCGAGATTTTCAGCAAGGCGGTGGACAACGTCCGCCCCAAACTCGAGGTCCGCTCCCGACGCGTCGGCGGCGCGAACTACCAGGTCCCCGTCGAAGTGTCGCACGAGCGGCAGGTGACGATGGCGTTGCGATGGATGCTCCAATACGCCGACGCCAAGAAAGGTCGTCCGATGATGGAGTCGCTCGCCGACGAAATCCTCGCCGCTTCGAGCGGCCAGGGTGATTCGGTCAAGAAGCGGGAGGACACGCACAAGATGGCGCAGGCCAATCGCGCCTTTGCGCACTACCGTTGGTGAAGGATTTTCCAAGCCCCGACAAACGAACAGGCAACACCATGGCAGCCGTAGCAGAAATGAACGAAGAGAAAACCACGACGACGCAGAATCCGAACGACCCCGGGCGTCCTTACACGCTCGAGCGGACGCGGAACATCGGGATTGCTGCGCACATCGACGCCGGCAAGACCACGACCACCGAGCGCGTGCTGTTTTACACCGGCATGATCCACAAGATCGGCGACGTGGACGATGGGAACACCGTGACCGACTGGATGGAACAGGAACGTGAACGCGGCATCACCATCACGTCGGCAGCCACCACCTGTTTCTGGACGCAGAAGAAGGAAGACGGGATTTTCAAGACGTTCGCAGAGATTCCTCACCGGATCAATATCATCGACACGCCCGGCCACGTCGATTTCACCGCGGAGGTCGAGCGCAGCCTGCGGGTGCTTGACGGAGCGGTCGCGGTGTTTTGTGGCGTCGCCGGCGTGCAACCGCAGTCGGAGACCGTCTGGCGCCAGGCCACCAAGTATCGCGTCCCGCGCGTCGCATTCGTGAACAAGATGGACCGCACGGGCGCCAACTTCGAGCGGGCCGTCAATGAGATGCGCGCCAAGCTCGGCGCGTACGCCTACCCAATCCAGTGGCCCATCGGCGCGGAGGACAACTTCCGCGGCGTCGTCGATCTCGTGAACATGAAGGCGTTGGTCTGGCCCGAAGACGCCACGAACGACCGGCAACAGGGCGCGTTCTATCAGGTCCAGGATATCCCGGCGGACCTCGTCGAGATTTGTAAGCAGAAGCGCAAGGAATTGATCGAAGCGATCGCCAACAAGGACGAACACATCGGCGAGTATTTCCTGCTCGAACAGGAGCCGCCCATTCAGGAACTGAAAGCCGCCATCCGCCGGTTGACGATTCGGATCGAACTGGTGCCGTGTATGTGCGGCTCGGCCTTCAAGAAACGGGCCGTCCAGCCGGTCGTGGACGCGGTCATCGATTATCTTCCTTCGCCCCTCGATCTGCCCGACCATTTGGGGATCGATCCCCACAATCAGGACGAACAAAGGCCGGTCAAAGCGACCGACCACGAACCGTTTTGTTCCCTGGCTTTCAAGCTCTGGAGCGACCCGTACGTTGGCAAGCTGGTGTTTTTCCGCGTTTATTCCGGCAAGCTTCGCAAGGGCGACACGATTTACAACAGCCGCACCCGTCGGCGCGACCGCGTCAGCCGCGTCCTGATGATCCAGGCGGACAAACGCCAGGAAGTGGACGTGGTTTATGCCGGTGACATCGCGGCGTTGATCGGTCTCAAGAACATCACCACGGGCGATACGCTTTGCACGGAGGAGACACCTGTAATGCTGGAACCCCCCACATTCCCCGAGCCGGTCATCTCGATGGCCATCGAGCCGAAGACGAAGGCCGACCGGGAAAAAATGGGCGAAGCCTTGCAGCGGTTGTCCGAGGAAGACCCGACGTTCCGCGTCAAGACCGACGAAGAGACGGGCCAATGCATCATCGCCGGCATGGGCGAGTTACACCTGGACATCATCCGCGACCGCATGTTCCGCGAGTTCAACGTGCAAGCCAACGCCGGCAAGCCGCAGATCGCGTATCGCGAGACCATCACCAGGCCGGCCGAGGGCGAAGGCAAATTCATCCGCCAGTCCGGCGGTCGCGGCCAGTACGGCCATGCGTTGATCTCGATCCACCCGCTCGAACGCGGCAAGGGCGTCGAGATCGAGAACAAGGTCAGGGGCGGCAACATCCCAAGCGAATACATCCCCGCCGTCCAGGATGGGATCGAGGAAGGACTGACCACCGGCATCCTCGCCGGCTATCCTGTGATCGATCTGCACATCGATATCACCGACGGTTCGTACCACGAGGTCGATTCGAGCGAGATTGCGTTCAAGATGGCCGGCATCTTTGCGCTCAAGGACGCCATGCAGAAGGCGGGCACGCAATTACTCGAACCGATCATGCGCGTGGAAGTCATGACGCCGGACGAGTACCAGGGCGACATTCTCGGCGACCTCAATCGCCGGCGCGGCAAGGTGCAGACCATCGAAGGCAAGGTCGGAGGCACCAGCATCATGGCCGAAGTGCCGCTCGCCGAGATGTTCGGGTACGCCACGGACATTCGTTCGTTGTCGAAAGGGCGCGCTTCGTACAGTATGGAGCCGTCGCATTTCGCGCCGGTCCCCGCGCAGATCTCGCAGACGATCATCGCGCAAAACACGAAGGGGCCCGAGCGCAGCAAGTAACCCTCACACGGGAATCGTTCTTTATGGCAGGCCAACGAATTCGAATCAGGTTAAAGGGGTACGATTACAGTGTCCTGGACCGCTCGGTGGCGGAAATCGTCGAAACCGCCAAGCGCACCGGGGCGCGCGTCGCCGGACCCATCCCGTTGCCCACGCGCATCGAGCGCTACAGCGTCAACCGCTCGCCGCATGCGGACAAGAAATCGATGGAGCAGTTCGAAATCCGCACCCACAAGCGGCTGCTCGACATCATCGACCCGACCGCCAAGACGGTGGATGAACTCAAGAAACTGAACCTCACCGCCGGCGTGGACATCACGATCAAGATCTAACCCGCCAACAACCATGTCCTTCGCACTTCTAGGCAAGAAAATCGGAATGACGCGCGTCTATGACGTGCGCGGAGACGTCGTTCCCGTCACCGTCGTCGAGGCGGGGCCGTGCGTCGTGTTGCAGAAGAAGACGGTTGAGACCGACGGGTACGCGGCCTATCAGCTCGGCTTCGACGCAGTCCGGGAAAGCCGCGCCAACAAGCCGCAGCTTGGCCACGCCAAGAAAGCCAAGAGCGCGCCGATGCGGTTCGTACGCGAGGTCAAGCCGGCGGACGCCAAGGACCTGAATGTGGGCGACCAACTCACCGTGAAAGAGTTTCAGGTCGGGCAATTCGTGGACGTGATCGGCACGTCGAAAGGCAAGGGGTTCCAGGGCGTCGTGTTCCGCTATCGGTTCGGAGGCGGCCCGATGACCCACGGTTCGAAGGGCTGGAAACGCCGGGCGGGCGCCATTGGTTGTCGTTCATTCCCTGGCCATGTCAACCGCGGCCAGCGGATGCCCGGCCACCTGGGCGACGAGCAGACGACCATCCAGAACCTCGAAGTGATCCAGGTGCGCGAGAAGGAAAACGCGCTCTTGATCCAGGGTGCGGTGCCCGGACCGAACGGCGGCTACGTCGTCGTTCGCCCGGCGAAGAAGATCCAGAAATTGAACGAGCGCAAGCCGATCGAGATGGCCGCCCCCGCCGCGAAGGGCGAGAAGAAGGAAGGCGGCAAGAAGAAAGCCGCAGCCGCAAAGAAGTAGCCAGCCATGAAAGTCCCCGTCACAGATTCCAGCGGAGCGCCCAAAGGCGAAGTTGCCATCGGCGACGAGCATATCATTAGCAGCGGTCGCGGGACGCAAGCGTTGCAGGATTACGTGGTCGCCTACCAGGCCAACCAGCGCCAGGGGACGCGAAGCACAAAGACGAAGGCCGAGGTCGCCGGCACCGGCAAGAAACCCTGGAGGCAGAAAGGGACGGGTCGCGCCCGCGCCGGCATGGTGCGATCGCCGATCTGGCGCAAGGGCGGCATCGTGTTCGGTCCGCGCCCGGCGGATTTTTCCATCGCCTTGCCGCAACAGGTCAAACGGCTCGCCTTCCGCAAGGCTTTCAGCGAGCGGCTCAAGGCCAACGACATCCTGGTCGTGGACGACCTGGCGCCGGCATCGCCGAAGACGAAAGAATTCGTCGGCATTTTGAGCGCGCTCAAGCTCGGCGACGGCACGACGCTGGTGGTCCAGGACGGCATCAATGAAAACCTGATGCTCGCTTCGCGCAACGTGGAAAACGTGGACGTGGCCACCGCCGACACGCTCAACGCGTATCAGATTCTGTGCTTCGACAAGATCGTGTTCACCCAGAAGGCGTTCGAGAAGGTCGCCTCTCGATTGAGGAACTGACATGAACGATCCCTACACGATTGTCAAAAACGTCCGCGTCACGGAGAAGGGAACTTCGCTGTCCGAGAAGCACAACCAGTATCTGCTCCACGTGGATCGCCGGGCCAACAAGGTGGACATCCGCCGGGCCGTCGAGGAGATTTTCGAAGTCAAGATCCTGCGGGTCAACACGATGAACGTCGGCGGCAAGGCGAAACGCCTGCGGTACATGGCGTATGGCCGCACCAACGACTGGAAGAAAGCGGTCGTCACCCTGAAGGAAGGCGACAAGATCGAACTGGCGTAAGGGACTTATGGGAATCAAGACTTTCCGACCACTGACGCCCGGGCAGCGATTCAAGACCGCGTACGATTTCGCGGAGATCACGAAGGACCGGCCCGAGAAAGACCTGACCGAGGCCTTGAAACGCTCGGGTGGCCGCAACTGTTACGGGCGGACGACTTCGCGTTTCATGGGCGGCGGCCACAAACGCCGGTATCGCATCGTCGATTTCAAGCGGGACCGGAAGGACGCGCCGGCCACGGTCGAGGCGATCGAGTACGATCCGAATCGCACGTGCCGCATCGCGTTGCTGAAATATCAGGACGGCGAAAAGCGCTACATCCTCGCCCCCGCCGGTTTGAAGGTCGGCCAAACCGTGGTGAGCGGCGAGAATGCGCCGCCGGAGGTTGGCAATACGTTGCCGCTGAAGAAAATCCCGGTCGGCATGCCGATCCATAACGTCGAGATGCACATCGGTCACGGCGGCCAGATGGTGCGTACCGCGGGTGCCTCGGCGACGATTACCGCCGTCGATGGCGGCTATGCGAACGTGAAGCTGCCTTCGGGTGAAGTGCGGATGATCCATGAAAAGTGCATGGCCACCATCGGGCAGGTCGGTAATGCCGAGCATGAGAACATCTCGCTGGGCAAGGCCGGGCGGAAGCGTTACCTCGGGTTCCGCCCCCATCAACGCGGCGTGACGATGAACCCGGTGGACAGTCCGATGGGCGGCGGCCAGGGCAAGTCCAAATCGGGCGGTGGCCGGCATCATCCCGTCAGCCCGTGGGGCAAGCTGTCGAAGGGAAAGAAAACCCGGGCGAAGTACAAGTACTCGGACAAGTACATCGTGCAGCGGCGAAAAGGAAAACTGGCGGCACACGCGGTTGCCGCGACGGCGGGTGGGCCTGCGCCTGCGCCCGCGCCGAAAGCATAACCCGGAGCCATTGTTATGGGACGATCAATTGCAAAAGGCCCGTTCGTGGACGATCACCTGATGGAGAAAGTCCAGAAACTGAACGCGGAAAAGCAGAAGCGGCCGATCAAGACCTGGTCTCGCCGGTCGATGATCGTGCCGGAGTTCGTGGGACACACGTTCCTGGTGCACAACGGCAAGCTGCACGGAAACGTGTTCGTGACGGAAAACATGGTCGGCCATCGGTTGGGTGAGTTTGTTCCGACCCGCACGTTCAAGAAACACGGCGCGCATACGGAGAAAGCGGTCGCGAAGTAATTCGTCGAGCGTCGCCTGTCGGAGTCGGCGGATCGGGGCCGAGACGCTTTGCGAAATGTGTTGCAAAAAGACGGCGCGTGGAGGATTTTGCGCGCCCCGTTTCTCGTTGGAACGGCAGTAGGCTTTGCGCTGTGCGCGCACGGCCAGACCAACGATGGTTCTTTGGCAGCCTCGGGCACAAACTCCGAGACCAGGGTTGATTTGGCGACAACGCGCGGGACGGTCGAGCCGGACCGGCAAGTGAAGGAATTGCAGGAGGCCGCGGCGCTTCTTCAGCTTCAACTCGAAGAGACGAAGATCGCGTTTCGGAAGGTCCTCGGCGACAACGCGGAGTTGAAGCTCCAGGCGAGCGAGAAGGAGAAGACGCTGCAGCTTCTCACCCAAAGCCTCACGGTTTGGAAGACCGAAGCGGAGTTGTTCCAGCAAAAGTACGAGGAAGCGCAACTGGCGGCCAGGGCCTCCGGGGTCAAACTGATGACCGAAGGCGAGAAACGGCTGCAAAAACAGTTGGCGGAGAGTATTCGGCAGTTGTACGAAGCGCAACAGGATCGGGAGAAATTGCGCGAGCAAATGCAGCGGTTGATCGAGGCAACCGGGATCCTGCTGGAGAAGAGTGATGGCGTGGACCCGGCAGCGCGGCGGCTGGTCGAGGCGGAGAAAAACGATGCCGTTCAGGCCTTGCAGTCGTTGAAGCCGGAGGTCGAGACCTCGACGACGAATCGCGTCGAGTCGGCGGACACCGGGAAGGTGCTCGACTTCAACAAAGAACTGCAGTTGGTGGTGATCAATCTGGGGCGGGTGAACGGCGTCAGGATCGGGATGCCGTTTCTGGTGTTGCAGGGCGACGCCGTGGCGGCGCACGTCAAAGTGGTGGACGTGCGCGAGAAGATTTCGGGAGCTTTGATCGAAACGTGGGACCGCTCGGTCGCGATTCAGGTCGGCGACCGGGTGAAATTGAACACGGATGGGAAATAGCGTGGAAGTACAGGCAATCACAAGATATGTGCGCATCTCGCCGTCGAAGGCGAACGATGTGGCGCGGATCATCCGCGGCATGAGCGCGTCGGAGGCGCTGGACACGCTTCGGTTTGTCCCGCGCAAGGCCGCGAAGCCCATCCGCAAGACGCTCCAGTCCGCCATCGCCAACGCGGAGAACAACGCGCAGCTCGACGTGAACGATCTGGTGGTCAAGTCCGCCGAGGTCGGCGCCGGACCGATGCTGAAGCGCTGGATCGCCGTGGCGCGTGGTTCGATGCATCCGCTGTTGAAGCGGACCGCCCATATTCGGATTGTCGTTTCGGACGATGGAGCAGCGAAGAAG
>Ga0187892_10002422_pt1 | contig 37418 bp, 33 predicted proteins | sample MA1701073metaG_FD_139345 | JGI IMG/M metagenome (GOLD analysis project Ga0187892, IMG submission 139345) | Bio-ooze microbial communities from a basaltic lava cave in the Kipuka Kanohina Cave System on the Island of Hawaii, USA - MA170107-3 metaG ... | reverse complement strand
CAACAAAAAGTTTTCAAAGAACAACGCAGTCAAAACCAAAAGAATCAGATACAGTTTGCACACACATCTCTCTTGCTGAATTAAAGGCAATAAAAGATATTTGCAATATACGAATGACAGTTCAAGGGTAAGTTAACATTGTCAAGTTAATCTTTTAAAAATTCAATGTGCGCAAAAAAAAAGCAAAGAAATTAAACACGGATCAAAAACTCACGCGGATTATCGGTGTGAGTTTTTGATCCGTGTGTTATATTTTTGGCTGCGGCTCGTCCGGGTTAAAGAAGCACAAGTTTATTGGCGTCCTTTTGCCGACTCAAACTAATAAAATTTTGCCGTAATTTCAACCAAAAAGTCCTTGAAAAGAAGTTGGCGGATATTTATATTGCAACCGTTGCCTAAAGCCGAATTTTGACATGACCAGCATCAAGCATCGAGCATCAAGCAAATGATCACCTTCACGCCCGAAAAACTCCACGCCCGCCTCGCCGCGATGCAGGGCAAGCGCATTGCCGTGCTGGGCGATTTTATGCTCGACCGCTATTTGTGGGGCAGTGTCACGCGCATTTCGCCGGAAGCGCCGGTGCCGGTGGTGGAGATCGACACCGAAACCGAGCAGCTCGGCGGTGCGGCGAATGTGGCGAACAATATTGCGGCGCTCGGCGCGCTGCCGCTGCCCATCGGCGTGATCGGCAAAGACGGCTCCGGCGAGCGGCTGTTGGAATTGGTGGAGAACGCCGGTTTTCCCAGCGACGGCATTTTTGTCGACCGCAGCCGGCCGACGACGATCAAAACCCGCGTCATCGCCCACGATCAGCACGTCGTGCGCACCGACCGCGAGTCGCGCCGCGATCTGGCGCCGGAGGTGCAGGAACAATTGCTGCGCCATCTCGAAGAAATTGTGCCGCAGCTCGAGGCGATTCTCATCGAAGATTACAACAAAGGCGTGATTTCACAGCCTTTTCTCTCGCGCGTGATTGAGTTGGCGCAGCGCCGCGGCTGCCTCACCACCGTCGACCCGAAGTTCAATCATTTTTTTGAATACCGCCACGTGACGGCGTTCAAGCCGAATCGCAAGGAAACCGAAGAAGTTCTCGGCATGAAGCTCGCCGCCACGGAAGATATCAACCGCGCCGGCGAAATTCTCTTGCAGCGCTTGCAATGCGAGAACGTGTTGATCACCCTCGGCGAGCGCGGCATGGCGCTGTTTCGGCAAGGCGGCGAGAGCAAAATGATTCCGACGCAGACGCGGCGCGTGCACGATGTTTCCGGCGCCGGCGACACGGTGATCGCCACGCTCACGGCGGCGCTGGCCTCCGGCGCGGATATGCTCGAAGCCGCCACGCTGGCGAATTACGCCGCCGGCGTCGTGGTCGGCGAAGTCGGCGCCGTGCCGATCGACAAACAAAAACTCATTGAAGCGATTGCGCATCATCAAGCCTGGGAGTGAAGCAGTTACCAGTAATCAGTAATCAGTGTCTTCGAAAATAACGAGTGACCAGCAACAAGCAACGAGCAACCAGCAACAAGCAACAAGCAACCAGCAACCAGCAACCAGACCATGGGACGAATCGTTGAATTAGACGAGCTGCTGGCGATGCGGCGGGAATGGCGGCATTACGGCACCAAAGTCGCCTTCACCAACGGCTGTTTCGATTTGCTGCATCGCGGCCACGTCGAATATTTGCAAAAGGCGCGCGCGCTGGCCGACGTCCTTGTCGTCGGGCTGAACACCGATGCCTCCGTGCAGCGGCTCAAAGGCCCGCACCGGCCGATCACGCCGCAGGAAGATCGCGCGGTCGTCATCGCCGCGCTCGAATGCGTCGATTACGTCGTTTTGTTTGATGAAGACACGCCGCTGAATTTGATTCGCGCCTTGCAGCCGGAGGTGTTGGCCAAGGGCGAGGATTATCAGTTTCACGAAATCGTCGGACATGACGTCGTGCAAGCCGCCGGCGGCCGCGTCGAGCGTATCCCTTTGACCGCCGGGCAGTCCACGAGCCAAATTGTTGCGCGAATTTTGGCAAATTCAAAACTTTGAACAGGAATGACGAGGATAACACTCCCCAATGTAAAGCCGATTAGCGAAACCGAGCTGATTCAGCTTGAGGGTGAACAGGCGGCAGGAGCGGACTACTTTCGGTGTGAAATGGAAAATGATTGTGTTCCCTCCGCCGAAGAACTGGAGTATTATAGCCGAATTGCAGCCAATGAACTCCGGTGAAATTTCCATGACAAAAACACACCGGCTCTTTATTGCTTTTCTTATCATTGTATCGAGTCTTTGGGGATGTTTTTATCATTCATCTCGAAACGCGTCTCGAATCAATGATTTGAAACCAACGGTGATTTTGATTTCGGTGGACGGCTTTCGCTGGGATTACGTGGATAAATACGAAGCGCCGGTGATGCGACATCTCGCCCAAAACGGCGTGCGGGCCAAGGCGATGATTCCGGTTTTTCCCACCAAGACGTTTCCGAATCATTACAGCATCGTGACCGGATTGTATCCGGTGCATCACGGCATTGTTGCCAACACGATGTATGATCCGGAATTTGACGCCCGTTTTAGTCTCAGCAACCGCGAGGCCGTGCGCGACAGCCGCTGGTGGGGCGGCGAGCCGCTGTGGGTCACCGCCGAGAAACAGCAGCAGCGCAGCGGGATTCTTTTCTGGCCCGGCTCGGAAGCGGCGATTATGGGCATTCGCCCGGCGTATTGGAAAGTTTACGACGATGATTTTCCCAACGCCGCCCGCGTTGACACGGTGTTGAGCTGGCTGGATTTGCCGGCAGGGCGCCGCCCGACTTTGCTCACGCTGTATTTTAGCGAAATTGATGACGCCGGCCATCGCCACGATCCGATTTCATCGGAAGTGCAAAAGGCCGTTCGCCGCATCGACCGTATTTTAGGCCGGCTGGTGAAGGGTTTGGAAACGCGCGGCATTTTCGCGCAGGTGAATCTCATCATCGTCTCCGATCACGGCATGGCCGCGGTCGAACCCGGCCGGGTGATTTTTCTCGACGATTATCTCGATCCGGAAAAAGCGCGGGTGGTGGATTGGAATCCCATTCTCGCCGTGCGCCCGGGGCAAATGAGTGAAGATGAAATTTATCAGGTTCTCGCCAAGGCGCATCCGCATCTGCAGGTGTATCGCAAAGCCGACCTGCCGGAACGTTTGCGTTATTCGCAGCATCGCCGCATCGCGCCGATCATCGGCATTGCGGACGACGGCTGGAAAATTTCCCGGCGTGAAACCAAGAAAACCGCCGAAGATTTCCGCACCACCGGCGACCACGGCTACGACAACCAGCTTGCGTCGATGCGCGCGATTTTCATCGCGCACGGCCCGGCGTTCAAAGCCGGCCTGGTGGTGGCGCCGTTCCAAAATATTCATCTGTACCATCTCATCTGCGCCATCTTGAACTTGCCGCCGGCGCCCAACGACGGAAATCTCGATTCGGTGCGGGTGATGTTGAGGTAAAGCGTAAGAGTAAAACGTAAGAGTAAAACGTAAAGACATGAAATTAGACGAGGTGATCAAGCATTGCCGCCGGCTCAAACACACCACTGAGGATGTCAAGTGGGGAAGCGTGCTGGCGTTTGCAAGCGGCGGGAAAATGTATTGCTGCCTGTCGCTCGACGAGAAGTTCGGCGTGTCATTTAAATGCTCGCCGGGGAATTTTTTGGCCTTGACCGATCTGCCGGGAATCATTCCGGCGCCGTATTTGGCCAAATATCATTGGGTGAAGATCACCACCCCTCGCGCTTTGCCCAAAAAAGAACTGTTGCGGCTGATTGCAGAATCGCAGCGAATCGTTCAAGACGGTTTGCCGAGAAAAATAAAACAGACCTTCATGTAAAACTGGACAACTCTCATGCGTCTCGAAATCAATTACGGCAAAGGGAAATCGCCGCTCGAAATTCCCGAGAAAAACATTCTCGCCTATCGCCAGCCGAATTCGCTGGCTGCCGAGGCCAACAGCGGCAATCAAAAAATTCTGCTTGAGGCCATCAACGAATTCGGTATCTTACGGCTTTCGCCGATTTTTGCGGGCCGGCAGGTCGGCGTCATTATTGAAGATGCGACGCGCTCGACGCCGCTGGACGAGCTGCTGGCGGTGATGCTGCCGTTTCTGCGCGGGGCGCGCTTCGTGCAATTTTTGATTGCCACCGGCAGCCACGAGCCGGACACCTCGGGCAACCGGCGGATTATCGACAGCCTTCACGCGATGATTGCGGATCTGGAATTTCCCGAATACGACATTCACGCCAGCGACTGCGAACAGGACGAGTTCATCGACGCCGGCGTCACCACGCGCGGCACGCCGGTGCGGGTGAATGAGCGCTCGGCGCGATGCGAGGTTTTTCTCGCGCTCTCCGACATGAAGAATCACTATTTCGCCGGCTACTCGAATCCGCTCAAAAATTTTCTCCCCGGCATTTGCAGTTTGGAAACGATCGCGCGCAATCATTCGTTGACGCTCGACGAGCGCTCGACCTTCGGCTTGCATCCGTTGCATCCCGATCCCCAACGCCGCCACGCGCCGCTGGCGGAAGATTTGTGGGAAGGCGTGCAGATGATCTTGCGCCGCCGGCCGGTTCTCGTGCTCGCTGTGATCTCTTATCAAAATCAATTGCAGTGGGCCAAAATCGGCGCGCTCGTCGAGGCCGTCACCGCCGGCATCCAAAAAGTCGACGAGCTGACCAGCTTCACGCTGCCCAAGGCTGATTTGATGATCGTCTCGCCCGGCGGCTATCCCGACGATGAAAGCTTGTACACGGCGCAGCGCGCGCTGGAGCTGACGAAGAATGCCATTAATGCCGGCGGCGAGGCGCTTTTTCTGGCGCAGTGCGAAAACGGCATCGGCCCGCAGAAAACGATGGCGCATTTTTACGATCTGCTCGCGCAGCCGATTCCCAGCGTGTTAAAGAGCATCGAAAATGAGTACGAGCTGTATTCGCACAAGGCTTACAAATTCGCGCAGATGATTCAACAGTTGCGCGCGATTCACGTGCATTCGAGCTTGCCGAATGAGGCGGTGGCGCGCATCCATTTGAAGCCTTGCGCCGATCCGCAGGCGTTGGTGAATCGTTGGCTGGCGGATAATCCAAACCGCCGGATCAACATTTTCGATGGGGCGAACAAGCTGGCGATTTATGCCGAGTAAGCCCGCCGCCATACGCAGCAGTTATTGGTGGACTACTACAATGTCATGCTGGAAGCATCTTGTTTAAATCCAGCACAGTGCTGGTTTGAAAAAGGATTCTTTCAGAATGACGGTTTACTTTACCAAAAACTGAGGCAGTACATTTTATGTTCTTGGCTGAACAAGCCCGCCATTTTTCTTTCCGCACTCTTTATTCTTGACCGTAAATTCATAGAGGAGCGCAACATAATCCCTACGGGCGTAGCCCTCGGGGATTGGGAGAGGTTTATGCAGGAAAAATTTCTGCTGGCGGTGGCCGCGGTGATCGTGACCTTGGCGGTTATGGCAGGTGTGCAGATGTTTGAGAAAAGCCTCAAACAAACCGAGCTGAATGAGGTGTCGCAGGATTTGCTGGCGGTGGTGTGCCGCGCGCAAACCTGGTATCGCCGTCCGGCCGGCTTGGGCGGCGGCAACGGTTCTTTTGCCAAACTGACCTTTGCGGCGATTGCTTGTGATTCGGTCAATCGCAACGGTGTGTACACGTTATCGAAACGCCAAAAAAGCAGTTTTTACATGACCGCCGCCGGCAACGTCGGCCCCGGCGATGACGGCTGGTATCGCATGACGCTGCAAGTTTTTCCCGATTCCGTTTCCGTGCTGGAAATAAAGCCGTGAAGCGGCGGCTTGATTTATTTTACGCAGACGCAATAAATAGCAGGTAATAGTCTTAAAACTGTGTGTGAAACGCCGGCCTTCTGTTTGTCAGCTTGGACGAGCTGACAAACAGGAGAAATGATCCGGCGTGCAGGCGATGCCGAATTGGCGAGGCCTTTGAGCCGGCGCCCATTGGGCAATGCCTTCACGCAAGTCGAAGGCACAATCGCAAATTCTCCTCGGTCAGGAGAGGGAACCGATTGTGCTTTTTTTTTATCCGGCCGTTTGAGGTGAAAAGCAGTTGGCGAATGGATCAGGAAAACAATCAAAATAATCTTTCCGTGCTCGATGCGCTTTTGCGCATCAGCCGGACGATCAACACGCTGCAAGAGCTTGACGTTTTGCTCGAGCGCATCATGGATATTGCGGTGGAAACCGTCGGCGCCGAGCGCGGTTTCATTATTTTAAGCGGCGACACCGGCGCGCTGACGGTGCAAACCGCGCGCAATATTTCCGACCAAAATATCCAGAATCTGGCGAATTTTTCCAACAGCGTGGTGCGGCAGGTTTGGCAAACCGGCGAGACCCTGCTGTCGTACGACGCGCAGGGCGACGAGCGCTTTCGCGAGATGCAAAGCATCGTGATGAACCAGATTCAGGCCGTGCTCTGCGTGCCGCTGAAAATCAAAGAGCGCCCGATCGGGGCGATCTACCTCGACAGCATCAACCGGCGCAGCGGCTTCACCGAATCGAGCACGGAATTTCTCACCACCTTTGCGAATCAGGCGGCGATTGCGATTGAGAACGCGCAGCTTTATCAGCAGTTGCGCGAAGAGAATCGCCAATTGCGCAAAGAGGCGCAAAAAGTCCACGGTTTCGCCGACATCGTCGGCCAAAGCGCGCGCATCAAACAGGTGTTCGACATCATGAACAGCGTGGCGGATTCCGATGCGACGGTGCTGATTCAGGGCGAAAGCGGGACGGGCAAGGAACTGGTGGCGCGGGCGCTGCATTATCACGGCAGCCGCCGCGACAAGCCGTTTGTGGCGCTGTTCTGCGGCTCGCTGCCGGAGTCGCTTTTGGAAAGCGAGCTGTTCGGCCACAAAAAAGGCGCGTTTACCGGCGCGGTGAGCGACAAGAAAGGCCTGTTTGAAACCGCCGACAGCGGCACGTTTTTTCTCGACGAAATCGGCGACATCAGCCCCAAGCTGCAAACCCAGCTTCTGCGGGTTTTGCAGGAGGGCGAGATCAAGCGCGTCGGCGAAAATCACGTGCGCCATGTCGACGTCCGCATCATCGCCGCGACCAACAGAAACTTGGCCGAAAAAATCAAAGACGGCTCGTTTCGCGAAGACCTGTTTTACCGGTTGAACGTGATCAACATCAATCTGCCGCCGCTGCGCGAGCGCAGCGATGATCTGCCGCTGCTCATTCAGCATTTCTTGACGCGATTTTCCCAGAAGTACCGCAAACACATTCACGGCTTCACGGCTGAGGCCTTGACGCTGTTGACGCGGCATTCCTGGCGCGGAAATGTGCGCGAGCTGGAGAACACGGTCGAACGCGCCGTGGTGCTCGCCAAGGGCGCGCTGATCAGCCCGAACGAGCTGCGGCTGGCGGAAACCAACGGCCACGCGGTTTTGCCCTCCGGCATGACTTTGGAGCAATTGGCGCGGCAGTTGGTCGAGCAGACGCTGCGCGAGCTTGGCGGCAACGTCACCCATGCCGCGGCGCAACTTGGCGTTTCTCGAAGGTGGATTCAGTACAAGCAGAAGCAATGGTCCGATGCAAAAAATTGACGGCTACCAAATTTTTGCGGAATTGAAGCGCGGCACGGCTTCGACGATTTACAAAGCATGGGATTTTCAATTCAGCCGGACGGTGCTGATCAAGCTTTTGCCGGCGGAAGTCGCCTCGGAACCGCAGTGGCGCTCGCAGTTTTTGCGGGAAGGCAAGATCAGCGCGCGGCTGGCGCATCCCAATCTTCGGCGCATTTTGCAATCCGGCCTGCTCGAAAATGAGCCTTTTCTGGTTTTGGAATACGTCGAAGGGCCGACGCTATTCGAGCTGATCCGCCAGCACAAACAACTCCCCATCGATATTTGCCTGTTCATCGCCAAAGAGCTGGCGCGAGGAATCATGGCGGTGCATCAACACAAAGTGTTGCATCGCGACATCAAGCCGCAGAACGTTTTTCTCTCGCTGGCCGGGGCGGTGAAGCTCGGCGATCTCGGGCTGGCTCACGACCGCCACGAGGCGACGACTTCGATTGCCGGCACGCCGGCGTACATGTCGCCGGAGCAGGTGTTGGGCCGCGAAATCACCGAAGCCAGCGATCTGTTTTCTTTCGGCGCGGTGTTCTACGAAACGCTGACCGGCGAGCCGGCGTTTGCCGACCGCACGCTGCCGGCGACGCTGCATCATGTGGTCAACTGGGATCCGGTGCCGATCACGCTGCTGCGGCCGGAGGTTCCGGCTGAGGTGGTGAATGCCTGCCAAAGGCTGCTCGCCAAAAATCCGGCTGAACGCTTTCGCGACGCCGAAGCGTTTGTCGATCATTTGCAGCGGCTGGAGCGGCGCTACGGCGTGAGCACGAACAGCAAGAATCTCGCCGAGTTTTTCGAGGCGCCGCAGGCTTATCGCCGGGTGCAATTGCAACAAAATATTTCGTCTGCAACATCTTTTGCCGAAACGAAACGTTCCAGGACGCTGCATTTGAGTTGGGGCGTTGCGGCGGTGGTTGGGGCTGTGATGTTTTTTTCCGGCGTGCTTTACATCTGGGGAATCAAAACCTACATGCAGCGCAAAGTGGAGAATCGCGCGGTCAGCGGCGTGGTGATGCCGCCGTCCAATTCCATTATTTTGGGCTATTTGGATCTTCACGTCAAACCCCCCAGCGTGATTCACATCAATGGCGATTCGTTGGGCATGACGCCTCTGCCGGCGCCGATTGCGCTGCCGCCCGGAACTCACGATTTGAGCATTTATCATCCGCAAATGGGAGAAAGGAAGATGCGCGTTAATATCATATCCGGCGAAACCTTACGGCAGACGATTGATCTAACTAAACCGTAATTCCTCCGGCGCCTTTGTCACGGCATGCAAAAAATCCTCGCATGACTGCGCAAGATTTTTGCGATTGGTTTTCAGCAGATTGTATTCGAACGCAACATTGTGTAAATCTTTTATCTCAATAACTTGCGAATAAGCCTTTGATAATGTGAACCTGCTGATTGGAGATCAATCAAGCTTTCATGACGGCAATGAATCATCGTTATTGGCATGAGGTTTGTAGAACTAAAACGCATTGATGCTGATCGCGTCAATAGTCCCTAAGTTTCAGGACTATGGCTCGTAAGAGTCAAGCCCGCAGGGAGCGGCAGTTTACCCCCCGTGTGAATTAGGATGATCAAAGCAACGGCGTTGTAGACGATGGATTGTGTGCAACGGTATTGGAGCGTGAAATTCGGCGTGCGCAACAGGAGTTGAACCCGCGCACGCTTGACGCTCTTGATTTTTAACGCTCATCAAGGGAGTGATGGACATGCTTCTTTGATGAGCGTTTTTTTTGCTGTTTAAAGGTGAGCAAAATGGCCGGCATGACGGTATATTTTTCAAGAGCTAAAACCGAGTCTGAGCATAAACTGGAAAGAGCAAAGCCATGGCGCAACAGCAAATGTTTCTTTTGATGCTGGCCGTCATCATCATCGGCGTGGCTGTTATGACCGGCTCGAATCAGTTCGAAAAAGACGTCAACGCCGCGGTTCAGGATGAAATGAAAAAGGTGATTCTGGATATTGCCGCCCGCGCGCAGGTATGGTATCATCGTCCGGCGCAATACGGCGGCGAGCGTTCTTTCTCGGAGTTTTCGCTGGAAAAAATTCATGCGGAGGCTTACGGCGCGTTGGGCGATATCAAGCTGATCAATAAGCAGCCGGATAGTTTTCGCCTGATCGGCAGCGTGCCTGGCGACAGCGGTTGGAGTGTGATCGTCGATGTTTACCCGAATTCACTCTCGGTGGCGCAAACCGGCGTTGCGGCTGCTTACGGGCATCTGCCTACTGGCGCAGCCGAAGCATTCGGTGGGCAGCAATAAAAAACGAAACTGATATTGGCCGGCCGCTGAGGCCTTAACGCCGTCAAACGCAGAAAAAAATCTGAAAGTTGCGCGCCAGAAAAAATCTCCCACTGATTGAAGAAACCCGCTGATGAAACGCTCTTAATCGGTGGCATTCTTCAATCAGTGGGGAGCTAAGGGCCCGTTAAGAAATAAACTTTTCAATTATACGTAGTCCCCGCCCCTTGTGGGCGGCTTTCTAAGATAAGAAAATTACATGTTCCAAGAGTGCCCCACAAGGGGGCAGGACTACAACAAATGTGAATTTTATTTTTTTACGGCTCCTAACGAAGAACTTTTATCTGAAGGAGGTGTTGAGCGGGGAGAGATAGAATTTTATTGTACGTCACTTTTTAAACAAGAACTCATTTAACCACTTAAACTAACCCATTTACTACAGGAGCACTGCATCATGGGTCAACAACAACTTCTCTTGCTGGTACTCGCCGCTGTCATCGTTGGCTTGGCGGTGGTTACCGGAATCAACATGTTTGGAACAAACGCAGCGCAAGCCAACGAGGATGCGATCAGAAACGATCTCATAACTCTCGCTGGTGAAGCGCAGGCGTGGTACCGTCGTCCGGTAGCGCTTGGCGGCGGCGGCAACAGTTTCGCGGCATTGACTGGCGGTCAGGGTTGGACAAACATCAACCGGGTGCCCAATGGCGGAAACTTTATCAACGACAACGCCTCTTATGCATGGAATGGTGGTGGCGCTACCCAAGTTCAAATTATTGGTACGAGTGTTCAGGATCATGACGGTAATGGCGTAACGATGCAACTAACAGCTACTATCACGCCAAACAATGTGACCGTAGCTGTTACACGGCGCGACAACGTAGCTCCATAAGGTTCATAACGTCAATGGTAGCACTAACAGACTCGATGTCAATCCTTTGAATATAGTTTTTATTTAAGATTGATTTCGAGATTTAAGTGTGATTATCGAAGGGACAGGCTGAGAAACTCAGGCCTGTCCCTTTCGTAGAGCAGACATCCTGGCTGTCAAATGTAAAGTGTATATAAATTTTTAACAGGCAAGGCCTGCGGCTGTAAGCTGCCTGTTCGATACCTAACGGGAATTTTAGTCAACGACGTATCTGATCATGGCCGAGTTTCGATACCAAGGCATAACACTGAACGGGCGCCCGCTGCAAGGCGTGGTGCTAGCGCCGAACCGCTTAGAGGCAAAACGTAAAGTTTCTGAATTGGTGGCCGAGCACAAGGTTCGCGTTCACACCTTGCACAAACGGGTTCCTTTTGTTTATAAGGTTCGCAAGCCTGGCAATGAGAAAGTCCTGCGCGGCGAGATTGCCGCTTTCACGGACAAAGAAGTGCGAGACTCATTGGCCCGCATGGGGTATCAGATTCTTCAGATTCGGCGCAATTTTCTCACTTTGAAACCCAGCGTCTCGGAAAAGGAAGTGGTGGTTTTCATCCGGCTGTGCGCCGATCTGCTGCGCGAGCAATTTCCCTATGACGAAATTCTTTCCATGTTGGCCAGCGACATGGAAAGCGCCAGACTGCGCGAAACCGTTTTGGAGATTCACAAGGATCTCAAAATGGGCAAGGAGGGAAAACAGGTTTTTCTCAGGCACGCCGACGTTCTCGGCAAATTCACGGCGCACATGCTGAGCATCGCCTCCACCAGCGGCAACATGGCGGAAATTTACGAAAACACCGCCAAGTTTTTGGAGCGCAGCGCTGAATTTAAAAAGAGCATCCGCAGCACGTTGTTCATGCCGGCCATCGTTTTTTGCGCCTCCATCGCGGCGACGGTTTTTTACGTGATGTACATTTTTCCGAAAATCGCCGGCTTGTTGTACAACTACAGGATCGAGGTGCCGCCGTTGACCGCGGCCACGATGGCGGTGAGCCATTTTTTGCAGGACAATATTCTTTGGGTGGCGCTTGCCGTGCTCGCGCCGATTGTGGCGGTCATCGCTTATTTCCGCAGCGAGGCCGGGAGAGTGATGTGGCACAGGATGATCATCTCGCTGCCCATCGTCGGCAAGCTGATTTACAAAACCTGCATCGAAGTGTTTGCGCGCGTGTTTCACGCGCTGTACAGCGGCTCCGGCGAAAATATCGAAGTCATCAAGATCGCTTCGGAAGCCTGCCGCAACACTTATATCGAGAAGCAGATCAAAGAGGTGGTGATTCCCTCGATGCTGCGCGAAGGCAAAAGCCTGAGCGATTCGATGGAAGGCTCCGGCATCTTCCCCAAGAATGTGGTTTACAGCCTGCGCAGCGGCGAAGAGTCCGGCACGCTGCGCGAGGCGATGCTGCGGCTGGCCAATTTTTATGAAAAGGAAACCACCCACAAAATGGCGCGCGTCATCGACGTCATCAATCTCGTGGTTTCGGTTTTCATCTCGGCGATGATCGTCGGCATTACGCTACTGTCTTCCGAAGTCGGATTTGTCTCGCCGCCGATGCCGGGGACGGAAATGTCAAGGCCGATAGAAAAATAATACTCCTACTCCTACTCCTACTCATACTCACTGTTGAGAGTTCTTGAAAAGCGAGTAAGAGTAGGAGTAAGAGTAAGAGTAGGAAATCAAATTAAGTTGCAGAGAGGCTGTAAATGGAACCGATGAGCGTTCGCATCGGACAGATTTTGGTGCAAAAGCGCATCATCAATCAGACGATCTTTCAAAAGGCGATCCTGGCCCAAAAGCAGGAGCCGGCGGGCAAACAGCGCCGTTTGCAGCAGATTCTGGTTGAAGATTTTCGCGTCGACCGCCATCAGGTGTACAGCGCGATTGCCCAACTTTACGCTTTCAAGCAAGTCGATCTGTCGACGGAGAAGCTCGGTGATACGCAGCTCGATTTCATTCGCAAGACGCTCGATACCTGCACCGAGGAAGCGCGGAGCAAGCTGCTCAACAAGCGCGTGCTGCCCTTTCGCGGCAGCGCCAGCAATAAAAACGTGCTGACGGTGATTGCCGGCGATCCGCTGGACCGCGAGATTCCCGTGCTGCTGAAGGATTTGCCGTACACGCAAATCGAAATCGCCTATTGCCAATTCGAGCAGGTCGGCGCGCTCATCGACCGGGTGATGGCGTTCAAAAACGAGTTTCTCCAGCAGCTTGAAGCCTCGCTGCAAAACGTCGAAGTCATCAGCAGCGAGGAGGAAGAAAAGATCGACGAGGCGGCGCTGGACGCCGAGATCAACCGCAGCATGCTCACGAATTTGATCGAGGGCACGCTGGTCGAGGCGGTGCGCAAGGGCGCCAGCGACATTCATATTATCCCCAAGGAAAACAACGTCTCCGAATTTCATTTTCGCGTCGACGGCAAGCTGCAGCTTTGGCATGCGCTGTCCACGGCGCGGCCGGAATCCATCGCCGCCGTCATCAAAGACCGCTCGATCAATATCGACCGCTTCAACCGCAACATCGCGCAGGACGGCTTCATTCAGCGCAAGATCGACAATTATCACATACGCTTTCGAGTCTCGGTGCTGCCGATCGTGGTGTCGGAATCGAGCCGCCGTTACGAAAGCATCGTGATTCGCGTGCTGGATGACCGCAAGGTGATTACCGATCTGAAGCTGTTGGGATTGCAAGAACAAGCCGCGGGCGACTTCGAGGCGGCGATTCGCAAGCCGCAGGGCGTGATCATCATCACCGGGCCGACCGGCAGCGGCAAAAGCACGACGCTGGTGGCGGCGCTGAATCGCATCATGGATCCGACCAGAAACGTGGTGACGGTCGAAGAGCCGGTCGAATATTTGATTCGCGGCGCGCGCCAGGTGAAGCTGGGGCCGAAATTGAATTTCGATCAGGCGCTGCGCTCGATTTTGCGGCACGACCCGGACATCGTGATGGTCGGCGAAATGCGCGATCTCAAATCGGCGGAAATCGCCGTGAGCTTGGCGAACACCGGCCACATCACCTTTTCGACGCTGCACACCAACGACGCGCCGAGCGCGATCTCACGGTTGTACATGTTGGGCGTCGAGCCGTTTCTGATCGCCAACGCGATCAATTTCATCATGGCGCAGCGCTTGGTGCGCAAGCTGTGTGAAAATTGCAAACAGCCGGTAAAAAACATCGATTTGGACATGGCGCGTTACGTCGGGTTTACGGATCAGGAAATCCGCCAGACGGCTTTTTATCAACCGGTGGGCTGCGATAAATGTTACGCCGGCTATCGCGGCCGCCAGTGCATCACCGAAGCGCTATTGTTTACGCAGGAAATCCGCCACATTATTTTAAAAAATGCTTCCAACATCGACGAAGATTTGATCCGGCAGGAAGCCATTCGCAACGGCATGCTGACCCTGCGCGCCTCCGGGCGCGAACGGATCAAGTCCGGCACGACGACGATTGAGGAAGTCGTGGCGGCGACGGTCGAGTAACCAGTGATCAGTAATTAGTATTCAGTGATCAGTTTGCTGAATACTAATTACTGAATACTAATTACTGAATACTGAAAAATGGGTTATCGCGAATTATTTTTGGTTCTGGCCAGTGTTGTTCTGATGAGCTTGCTGATGCTGCAGATCAACACCAACACCGTCGAGGGCAGCGAAGCCTTGCAGCAATTGCAGCTCGAACACACGGCCGTGTCCATCGCCCAACAGTTTATCGAAGAGGCCAAGTCGAAAAAGTTCGACGCCAACGTCGGCGTGATTCCCCCTTCGGCCATGCCGGGCGGTTTTACGCCCTGGAATTCGCTGGGAAATGGCTGGTGGGAATCGTACCCGAATTTCAACGACGTGGATGATTATCACAACTTCAGCCGGACGATTTACGTCAACGGAACAACGTTCAATCCGAATGCGACCTCCGGCATACCGTTTACGGTCAATATTCAAGTGCATTACGTGAGCGATGCCAACCCGGATGCCTCGGTTTCGAGCAACACGTATTTCAAAAGAATGCGGGTGACGGTCACGAGCAGTTTTATTCCAAGCAGCATCGTGGTCAAACACGTCTTCAGTTATTATGGCGTGAATCTCTAAAGCGTAAAACGTAATGCGTAAAAAACACATTACGCCTCACACCTTACGTTTTACGCCTTGCGTTTCACGCCTCACGTTTTAACAAGGATTGTTAGAGTGAGTTGAACCATGGGATCCTGGATAGCTTTGATCGGCAGTATCGTTATCGGCAGCTTGATTCTGCTGTCGGTGCAGCAATTCAGCCAAGATGTGAGCCGCGACATTTACGCTGACACGTTGGACAACATCGCTTACGGCAATCTCGACGAGCTGAAGCGGATTATTGAATATGATTTTTCGCGGATCGGGCTTGGCATTAACGATCCCTCGCAGGGGGTTTTGACCAATGCCGCCGCCACCGACATCACCTTTAGACTGGATAGTGACAGCAACGGCGTGTTGGAAACCATGCGATATTATTTGAGCACAACCACCGACGCCGCCGCGGCGGCGTCGCCCAATCCGAACGACAAGGTGTTGTATCGTGTGGTCAATGGCGGAACACCAGCGATTGTGTCGGCTGGTCTGACGGATTTTAGAGTGCAATATTACACTTCCGCCGGCAGCGAGACGACGAATTTAAGCTCGATCAGGACTTTGGTGGTGAGCCTGACGCTTGAAAGCAATTATGCCTCTTTTGCCAGCAGCAACGAATATCCGAAGCTGATTTGGCACCAGAGATTTACGCCGCCAAGTTTGGTGGTGTATTGAAAAGTGATCGCTCAATTATAGGGAGGACGGGCATGTCATTCCGTGGGAATCTTTTTAAGATTCAAACTGATTTTTCAATCAAAAAAAGATTCTTCCAGAATGACACCTCCTTATAACTGAACGGATACGGGTGAAAAACTGGCTTGATGTCGCAGACAACGCGCTACGCAGTGTGGTAAGGGAAAATGGGAAAAACCTTATTGATTTTATTGGCCGGCTTTGCCGCCTCGTTCGGCGTCTTGGCCGTAGGCAAAAATCGCCGTCTGATTGAGTCGGTTGACCGCATGACCGGCCAGTTTTCGACGTACAAAGTCAAAAACGCGGCGACGAGCGGCGCTTATATGGCGTTGAACAAGCTCTATTTGAACAAAACCTGGCGAACCGGTTACAGCAATCTCGTCATCGCCGGCGATACGCTGGGCGTGACGGTTATCGATAACAGCGCCGATCCTTCGCTCGGGCTTTATCGCGTCAAAGTCACGGCCAGCGGCCGCAACGGCGCGGCGAACTCTCAGACGCAGGTCGTGGTTTTCGACCGCGGCTCGCACGAATTTGCGGTCTGGGCGAAAGATACGGTCATCAATATCACCACCAAAGACTCGCTGGGCATGGTTAATCCGGCGCTGCGGATGCAAAAGGCGCCGTTCATGCCGAAGATCGACCGTCAAAATCTGATTGACGAAGCAGATGATCAAGATCATGTTAGGTCAGGCTCAAAGTTTAAACCCGAGGATGGCTATCCCAACGGCAGCTTTTATTACTCGGGTTCGACGCCGAATGTGACGCACGTGTTGGGCAACCTGGAAGTCAAGTCCGATCGCACGGTGTATGGAATTTTTGTTGTGGAAGGCCATGTCGCGCTGGCCGGTGATTCGAAGATAAACGGCATTTTGTATTTGCCGAACACCTCATCGACGATCACCCACACCGGCAATGATAGCGACGAAAGTTTGGTCAAAGGCGCGGTTTTAACCTGGGGCAGCATGAACGGCACCGGCGGCAACATTGCGGTGCGGCATTTTCCGCAGTTCATTCAAAAATTTATCGTGAATTATGCGCCCGAAAATCCGCCGATTCGGGTGCTGTCGTGGAAATAAAATGAGTTCTGCAAAATCAGGCATGATTGAAATTTCTCGAGGATGACATGGGAAAAACATTATTGATTCTTTTGGTCGGTTTTGCCGCTTCTTTCGTGATTTTAGCGCGAGGCAAAGAGCAGCATTTACTTGGCTCGGTCGACCGGATGGTCGGACAATTTACCAACTCAACGGCAAAAAACGCGGCGGCCAGCGGCGCTTACATGGCCTTGAACCGCCTCTACCTGACCCCGTCCTGGCGCGCCGGTTATACCAATCTCGTGTTGGGCGGCGACACACTGACGGTGACGGTGAAAAATGACAGCGTCGGCGCGACGCCCATGCCTTATCGGGTCAAAATCAACTCCAGCGCCAAAAACGGCAAGACGAAAAATCTCACGCAGGTTTTGGTTTTTGACCGCAGTTTCAATGAATTTGCCGTCTGGGCCAAGGATACCGTCATCAGCGTGACGACGCAGGACTCGCTTGGTGTGGTTAATCCCAATTTGCGGATGCAAAAGGCGCCCTTTATGCCGAAAATCAACAAAGACAGTTTGGTGACGAGCGCTTCGGTTCAAGGTCATGTGGCTAGCGATGGCTCGGATATCGATGGCATGCATACTGGAGGAGGGCATTTTCATCCCAGTCATGGCTTTCCGAATAGCAGCTTTTATTACGACTCAACCGCAAGCTCCCAGTCGGCCAATGTGACTTACATTCAGGGCGATCTGCATATTCGTGAGAATCGAACGATTTACGGAATCTACGTTGTCGAAGGCGACGTGCTGCTGAATCAAAATGCAACGGTCAAAGGCGTGCTTTATTTGCCCAACCCGGCTTCGAAGGTTTATAACAAACAGAGCGGCAATAGCAAAGTGACCGGCGGAATTGTGACGTGGGGAAAAGTTGACGGCAAGAGTTATCAAATCGTCGTCAGGCATCAGCCGCGCTTCCTGCGGGCATTGGTTTCAAATTACGCGCGCAATAATCCGCCCATACGCGTGCTGTCGTGGAAATGAGTTTTTGAGCTGTGTGAAGAAAGAATCGGGAAACTATGCTGGATCAACGACTGCAGGATGCCAAAGACCTGCTGACGACGCTGTATGAACAAGTCGGCGCGAGCGGCGAAGATATCGAATGGCTCGCCAGCGTCGGGCAGATGCTCGACCGCCAATCGGAGGAATATCGCCAGCGCTTGAAGCAGGCGATGAATTTTTTGATGCTGGCGATGGAAAACAAAGAGGCTTCGGACTTGGATTTTGGCGGCGTCGGCAGCAACGGTTTTGTCTGGCTGCGAATTTACGGCGTCAAGCGGCCGGTTTATCCGGAGCTGGGCGATTTCACCAGCGAGGAAACCGACATTCTGCTGCTGAATCTGTTGGCGCCGAATCAGCGCGAGGAGCTGTGGAAGACGCGCCAGCTCGACTTTTCGTATCAGCTCGTGACGCCGACCGGACACCGGCGTTTCCGCGCCTCGGTTTATCTGGAGCTGAATCATCTGGCGTTGAGCCTGCGGCGCATCAATCCGGAAATCCGCTCGTTTCAATCGCTGGGTTTTCATCGCAGCGTAGCGCGGCTGTTCAATCTCGAATACGAGCGCCGCGGGCTGATTCTCATCACCGGCATTACCGGCTCCGGCAAAAGCGCCACGCTCGATTCGATCATCGACGCCAACAACCGGCATTCCAACGGTCACGTCGTGATCATTGCGGATCCGCTGGAGTACATTCACAATTCGAATAAATGCGTGGTGCGCCACCGCGAAGTCGGGCGTGATGTTCGTTCTTTCAAAGACGGCACGATTCAGGCGCTGCGGCAGGATCCCGATGTCATCGTCATCGGCGAGATGCGGGATGCCGACACGATTGCGACGGTGTTGGAGGCGGCGGACAGCGGCCACAAGGTTTTTACGACCCTGCACACCTCCTCGGCGGTGGAAAGCGTCGACCGGATTTTGGGCGAAACGCCGCCCATCGAGCAGCAGCGGATTCGCGAGCGCCTCGCCAGCGTGGTCACCTGCGTCATTTCGCAAAAGCTGGTTTCAACGGTTGACGGCAAATTGGCGCTGGCGAAGGAAGTGATGGTCGGGACCGTGCCGGTGCGTTCGGCGATTCGCAACAACCGCACGGAAGAAATCTACCAGATCATTCAGCAGAGCAATAACGAGGGGATGATCACCCTGGAGCAGGATCTGGCACGTTTGTATAAAGGCGGCCTCGTCTCGTACGACGAGGCGCTGAGCAACGCCAACAACAAGAAGCGGTTTGAAGATTTGATTCGATATGATCGCCTGCCGGTGTAATTGGATTAATGGATTGTTGGAGTATTGGAGTAATGGAATGGTGGAATACTGGATCGGATGATCGAGATTCCCAAAAATCCAGAACTCCATTACTCCAGCACTCCAAGTTTTTTACTGTGTGACGGGAACGAGGAATTAACTCATGCGAAACTTTCAAATGAAACAGGCGCTCGGACTCGCCGTGAGCGGCACGGAAGTACGGCTGGCGCATTTGGTCAACCAAAACGGCCAAATTCGCATCGCCGGCTTGGAACGCGCGCGGCTGCAAAACACGCTGGAAAATCAACCGGCTGATGACGAGCCTTCAAAGCTCGACGATTCGGAAGCCCGAGATGTATTCGGCGTAAAAGAGTCCTTAGGAGAAAAGTCATTCGGAGAAAAAGGGAGCCGTCCCAGCGGGCCGAAGCCCGAAAACGGCAACAGCGGCAATTTGGAAATTCTCTACCGGCTGCTGGAAAAGTACACGCAAAAGAAGGTTAAAATCGCCTTCAACGTGCCGTTGTCGATGGTGACCTATCAACGGCCGGAGCTTGCGAGCCGGCCCGAAGGGATCGACAAGGATGGCGAGTCGAGCCTGGCGCAAGAAGTGGTCGTCGGGCAAGACGGCGCGCGTCTGATCATGTCGTACGAAAAGCATCCGCCGACGATGATGCTGATGCGCGAGGTCAATGATTTTTTGCGCGGCAATCTTTTTCTGGCGCTGATGGATTCCACCGAGGTGGCGCTGGCCAATTTGGCGCGCCGCAGTTACGAGTCCGAACCCGGCAAGGTCACCGCCATCATTTACATCGAAGATGATTTCACCCGGCTGATTTTTCTGCGCGGCCAGGATTTGTTTCACGTCAGCTCGATTATTCACGAAAACACGGCGTCGCCGGATATTTTGGAGGTGATCTATCGCAAGCTGATTTACGAGCAGGACGAAGTGCAAATTCCGGAGCTGTCGACGATTTTTCTCGCCGGCAAGAGCAGCCGCATCAACGCGGCGGAATTTTTTGCGGAGCATTTTTCGGCGGCGAGCGTGCAGTATCTCTCGTCGAGCCTCGTTGCCAGCTCGCCTGCCACCGGCAACCAGGCCGGGCTGTTTTCGGAGTTTGCCGTGCCCATCGCGCTCGCCTGGAAAACCCTGGAGCCGAAGAGCCAGGCGTTCATTCCAACCAATCTGCTGCCGCAGGATTTGTTGGATCAACAACAGGTGTTGAAGCTGAATTATCAGGGCTATGTTTTGCTCGCGATCACCGGCTTGGTGGCTTTCTTTTTAACCTGGCAAATTCTGGATTTGAACGGCAGCATTCGCGAAATGCGGAAGAAAAATTCGCAACTGGAACGGCTCATCGCCAATAACCAGGAAACGGTTGATCGAGTGCATGTGCTTGATAACCAATGCCAGCGCTTTAGCAAAAGCATGGCGCTGGCGGATAGTTTGGGCCACAAACACGACGAGTTTCTCATCTTTTTGCGAAAGTTGAATGCGGGCCTGGGCAAAGTCGGCAATATCTGGGTGGACGAAATTGTGACGCGCGGCGACGGCTTTTCGGTGCAGGGCAGCTCGATGAACCGCGATGCCATTCCGCTGTTGGCGGAAAAACTGGGCAATGCCAGCCTGCGGCAAATGACGCGCATGGAAGCGGATAAGCAGAAATGGTTTGGATTTAATTTGGAACGCTCCAACACGCCGGATTCGCTGAAGGCGTTTGCGCAGGGCCTCAGCACGATTGACGCCGCGAGCTACGCCGGCAATGGCAGATTGATCTTGAGCAAGGAAGGCGTGCGCCCGGCGGACGTCCGTCCAGCGCCGGTGGTGACGGCACCTCAGACGAATGCTGTGGCCTCGGCGCCGGTGATCGCCAAGCCGGAGCAGTCTTCCCTTGCGGTCGAAACAGTTAAAAAACGCGAAGCGGCCCTGGCCGGGCAGGCCGCCAATGGAACGGCTTCAGCGCCGCCGGCTAAGCCAAATGCTTTCGATAAAAACAAAGCAACCGCCGCGACGACGCGTCAAGCGGAAACGCCGGCGTCTTTGACGAAGGCAGACGCCCGCAGGGATGACGTTAGCGTTGAGCCTAAAACGCCGGCAAAATTTGTCGATAACGTCACGCGCACCCGGGCAAGCGAGGAGAATAGCTCGCGTGTCACGGCTCAGCCGAGCAAAAGCAACGGCGCCGCACCGGCGCAGAGATTGACGAACGGCGCGACCACAGGCGTGGAACAGCAAACGTTCGATGAAAACGCTGATTTGCGCAGCGTTCAAATGCAACCGGCCTCCAGCCCGGCGGCCTCCGTTTCGACGGCTTCCCAGCCGGAGAACGCGCCGCCGGAAATTTTCCGCGGTTACAGCATCGAGGCGGCGACGAGTTATACCAGAGAGTTGGCGGAACAGTTTGTCGTGACTTACCGCAAGCAGGGTTACGACGCCGCAGTCGAGCGTTATCTGGATGAGCGCACCAACGCGCAAAAATACCGCGTGCTCATCGGCGCTTTCCCGACGCGCCCGGCCGCCGAGCAAAAAGCGGCGCAAATGGCCGGGATACTCATGAAGGATTATCGGGTGGTTGGTTTGAAGTGAAAGACTCATACTCTTACTCTTACTCATACTCTTACTCTTACTCATACTCTTACTCTTACTCCTAATCTTACTCGTTATCTAAAGATTTAGAAGCGAGTAAGAGTAAGAGTATGAGTAAGAGTATGAGTAAGAGTAGGAGCAAGAGAGAATAAGGAACTTGACACAATGTACGCCAAACGAAATAGCCTCACGATTCTCGCGGTGCTTTTGCTGCTGTCCGGAGTAGGATTTTTCTGGTATCGCAGCGAAGCGCGGGAGCTCGAGCGGGTCTCGAGCCAAAATAAAGACCTGAACGTGCGGTTGCGCGGCTCGCAGGAAGTGGCGGAAACGCTCGCGATGATCACGGCGCAACGCGATACGCTGCAACGGCGGTGGGAAAAAGCGCCTAAAAAAATTCTCATGACCGAGGAGCCGGCGTTTTCGCTGTCTTACATCAATTGGCTGATTCGCATGCATAATTTGTCGCTCGATTTTGATTTCTATCTCAACGATAAAAAAGCAAACAGTGAGTTCACGGTTTTTTCCTACACGCTGAACGGCGAAGGCGATTACCGCAACATCTGCACGCTGGTTTGGCACATCACGCAAAACCCGCTGCTCTATCGCATCAAGAACGTGACGCTGAAGCGCAGCGAGAACGACCCCAAGCTGGTGAACTTCATCATTATGTTCGAGGGTTATTCGATGAACAAAGAGTGGGAGGTCAACAGCGAAGTGGCGATGACGGCGTTGCCCTTTAATTGGGAGATGGAATTTGGGCGCGATGCCTTTGCGAGTCTGATGCCGGTCGAGCGCAAGCCCGAACCCAAGGTGGTGTCGGCAGAGCCGAAAGCCCCGCCGAAGCCGAAGGAACCGCCGGGCCTGTTCGATCCGGAGGGCGCGTCGCTGGTCGCGATCACCAATGATCGAGCCTATCTGCGCGCCAGCGACGGCAAGGTGGTGTCGCTGCGAGCCGGCGATCAAGTTCGGCGCGGGCGCATGACGCGGCTGGATCCGCAGCGCAATCAAGTGGAATTTATGCTCGAAACCGAGAACGGCGGCAGCCGGTTGTTGCAGCTCAATATCGAATATAATTAAAGAAAGTCGGTTTGCAATGAAGCGATTCACCTCGATTATCTTTCTGATGTTTTTTGGCTTGACGGTGGCTTATGCACAAACACAGCAGCAATTTCCAGCGCAGCCGTATCGGCCGGAAGAGTTGGTTTCATTCAATCCCAACGTTCCGTTCAACACCGCGATGGATATTTTAAACAGCTTCTCACAACGTTACGAGAACCGCCTGTTGATCGATTCCAAAGTGCGCACCAAGCCCATCGGCGTGGCGGTGGAAAACATGCACTGGAAGCGGGCGCTGGAATATATCTTGCGCGCCAATTTGCTGAAATACGCCGCGCGCGACCGCTATTATGAAGTGCAGGAAATGATCGATACCCAACAGCCGGCGGAACCGCAGGGCGAGGTCATCGACGTGATGACTCGTGAGATCGAAATCAACGCGGTTTTCTTTCAGGCGGATTACGAAACCCTGCACGAGATGGGCATTGATTGGAAAACGTACAAAAATGGCTCGGTGACGGTGCAGGCTTTTGGCGCCTCCAATGTCGGCAAAGAGTACCTGCGGGCTTCGGGCAGCACCATCGTGAAAGGCACCCGTATCAAGGTCGAAGCTTTGCTGCGGTTGTTTGAGAGCAAGAACAAAGGCGAGATTTTGGCGCGGCCGCAAATCCGCGTGATGGACGGCCAAAAAGGCAAAATCAAAGTCGGCAAGAATTTCTATCTCATCTTGCAGGATTTTGCCGGCAATTCGCGCTACACTGAATATGAGGCCGGCGTGATCTTGACGGTGACGCCGAAAATTTACGGGCGCAGCGATTCGACGTTCATTTATCTCGACATTCTCGCGGAGCGCAGCGACGTGCAGCCCGATGCGTTCGGCCCGACCAAAAGCATCACCGAAGGCTCGACGCGGGTGCTTTTGCTCAACGGCGAAGAGACGGTTTTGGCCGGCTTGCTCAGCCACGAAACGCAGAGCCAGCGGCGCGGCCTGCCGCTACTGAAAGATTTGCCGGTGTTGAAATACATCTTTGGGTATAATTTTAAAAACGTTCTTAAAAAAGAATTGGTCATTCTTCTGGAAGCCAAGATCGTTCCGACGCTGTTGTCGCGCCGGAATGCGCCGCCGCTTGATTTGCAGCGCTATCTCGACCGCGAGCGCCAGGAGTTTAAGAAAATCATGCCCAATGGCAATGAAAGCAGTTCGCAACGCAGCGCGCCCCGAGGCGCGAGCCGCACGACGCAAAGAAAACCGTGAGTCGTTGCAAATTTCAAATGGCAAGTTGCAAATTGAAAATTTTAAATTGAAAATTTTCAATTTAAAATTCATGTTTTGAAAAAACCGCTCCTCCCCCCACACAGCCAGGCCGGAGCCTTTTCCCGAGGGCTCCGGCCACCCTTTTATTCGGTGGCGGCGAGGAGAGAATATAAAATCTCAAAGGATTGATCAGCACACTTGGCGTGATGAATCGCAAAACTCCACGCACGGAGGATTAAATCATGATGAACTTTTTTATCGGCACCCGACAGAGTTGGGACAAATATCTTAAAGAGTCTTCCTTTTTCAAGGGACTCAAAGGCGAGATTCGCCGCACCAGTCAAAAGGAGCGCGTCGCGATCTCCGAGCAAACGCAGCAAATCGTCGCCAGCCGCGAAGCATTGACCAGAAAATTTGCCGACGGTTTTGATTCGATCAATGTCACCCTGGAATCCGGTTTTGGCCGGCTGGAGGAGGTGATCAACGGCGCCGGCGGCTCCATCGACGCGCTGCGCGCCAGCTTCGATTACGGCGTGGCTTTGCTGGTCGAGCAGTTTCAAGTGCAGAATCAGCACATGCTGCATTTGCTTCATCAAATGGACGCGGTTCACGCCACGCTGGAAAATCCGACGACGACGCAGGCGCGCGAATTTTACCGCATCGGCTGCGACCGCCTGGCCAAGGGCTTGCTCGACAAAGCGCTGGAAGCCTTTGAAGAGTCGGCCAAGAAAGACGACGCCAATTTCATGACCCAGCTTTTGATTGGTAAACTTTATCTGTACGGCGTCAATGAAGAGTGCAACGTCGTCGATCTCAATAAAGCCGGGGAACATTTGCGCGCGGCGGCGCGTTTTGCCAAGGCCGAAGCGCGGCTGTTGCCGGAAGTGACGCGTTACGCCGGCGAAGCTTTGCTGCACGCGTCGATTGCGAGCTATGCCGAGGCTAACGAAAAAGTGCTGCAAGGCAATACCGGTGAGGCCCAACAGCTTTTGCAAAATTCTTTCGATCTGGCCAAGCAGGCGGCGCAAACTGCTCCGCAACTGTCGGAAAGTTTTTATCATCAAGCCAAATTTGCCGCGCTGTTGGGCGACGGAAAAACTGCGGCGGAAAGCCTGCAGCGCGCCATCGAGCTGGACGAGGCCTATTGCCTCAAGGCCGATTCGGACGTCGATTTTCGCTTCGTGCTCAGCGACGTCAATCAATTGTTCCACGGCCTGCGCAACAAAAGCGCCGGTGAGGTCGGCCAAAAATTGGAACAGTGTGAATTGCTGTTGACCGAATGGGTTTACCAATCGCTCGAAGCGCAAAACGCCGAAGAGGAGATGCGCCGCCTGTTGGACGAGGCCAGGCGCTGTTTGGATCGCAACACCTATTTTGACAACCGCGACGCGCTGGCGTTCATGCACAAAGCCGAGCAGTTGTTCAAATCGCTGCTCGTGCACAAATCAGTGCATCATTCGATTGCGGCGCACACCAGCCGGGTGAACAGCCTGGCGTTCAGCGCCGATCAAACCCTGCTGGCGAGCGGCAGCGGTGACGGCGCGATTCATCTCTGGCGTATGCCGGATAACGAGCTGCTGTTTACGCTGCGCGGGCACGACGAGGCGATCACGCATCTTGTGTTCAGCCATAACAGCCGCCTGCTGGCGAGCGTCGACCGCAAAGGCAACGTCAAACTGTGGCACGCCGCTGCCGGCGCGTTGATGTGCGATCTGATGCCCGGCGGGAGTCCGGTGCATTGTGTCGCGTTCAGCCCGGATGACACCAAGCTCGCGGTCGGCGGCTACGACCGGCAAACCACGGTTTGGGAAGTGATGGACGGATCGCTGCTCTATAATCTCAACGGCCACAAAAGCAGCGTTGATGCGGTTATTTTCAGCAACAACGGCAAATGGCTGGCAACCGGCAGTCCGGATAATACCGCCATGTTGTGGGATGTCAATACCGGCCGGCCGCTGCAAACGTTTTTCGGCTGCTCCGGTTTGAGCAACTGTCTCGCTTTTCATTCCAACGATACGATCTTGATTTGCGGCGCCAGCGACGGCAGCGTGCGATTTTATAATGTGAATGACGGCAAGCTGCTCTACAACCTGCCGGAGCGCTCGAGCACCGTGAGCTGGATGGCGCTGAGCGCCGATTCGAAAGTTTTGGCGACGGTGCATTATGGCAAAGCCATTCAGCTTTGGGACGTGCCAAACGCCAAGCTGCTGTACAATCTCAAACCGTTTTCGCCGGGCGTCACTTCCGTTCGGTTCAGCCCGGACGGTTTGATGCTGGCAGCGAGCGACTATCAGGATCGCAGCGTGAAGCTGTGGAATACCTATGACGGTAAGTTGATGCACGTGATTGCCGGCAACTTGACGTGCGCCGAGTTCAGCCCGGACGGCGCGCTGCTGATCACCGGCGACGAAACCGGCAGCTTGAAATTTTGGGGACGCATGGTCGTGACCCGCAAAGCCTTTGAGGCCAGCCGCAAACGCCATCAGGCGCCACCTTCGCCAACGCCATCGGCGCGGCCTGTAACGCGACCGCAAGCGAGCGCCAGAATTGTTCAATCAAATCCAAATCCGGCTAACGGCGCGGCTTTCCGAACCAACTCAGGTAACTCGCGCTATCACGCCCAGCCGGTCGAGCAATCCGGTTTTGCCAAGCCGGGGACGAACGGCGTGGCTTCGCACGGCCCGCGTCCGGCGGAAAGAATTTCATCGCATGACAATCCGTTTCGTTCTCAAACCGCGAGCGCGCCACAGCCGTCTTCGCCGGCGCGCGCGAAACCTCAAGCCGCCGCGCCGTCATCGGCAAAAACCGTTCAAGCTGAAGCGGCGGTTGGCATGGATAACAATCCCTATGATCTCGAGTTGGAGCGCTTGTTGGAAAAGCAGCAACGCCAAGCCGAGAAAATGGAAAAAATGGGGCGCTGCCTCGAATGCGGCAAAAAGTTGGGGTTCTTTGCCAAAGCCTGGGGATTGAAATTTTGCAAGAAACATGGATTTTGACGACGCTGGTTTCAGCCGCCGCGGCCTGCGGCTCTTAGAGCGGCGCCCGTGGAGTTTTCGTCAAAATCCATTTTTCCGGTATTGCCTTCCCAAAATCTCGCGCTTGTATCTCTCCGTAAATACATACAATTTTGTTGCCGACAAAAACCTTGACTTTCGCGGCGCAGTTTGATATATTTTAATTCGAGATTCTACGAGCCGAAGTGGTGAAACTGGTAGACGCGCTGCGTTCAGGGCGCAGTGGGCGTACGCCCGTGGGGGTTCGAGTCCCCCCTTCGGCACTAAACGCCAGAATGAGTCGATTCTGGCGTTGTCGTTTTAAGATGTCAAAATTAAGTTATGCGAAATTCCGAAAACAAACAAATTGCCCACAACCGCAAGGCCCGGCATAATTATGAGATTTTGGAAAAATACGAGACGGGCATCGTGCTGGCCGGCACGGAGGTGAAGAGCTTGCGCGACGGCCGGGCGAATTTCAAAGATTCGTATGCGGCAGTGCGGAACAACGAAGTCTGGCTGTACGGCATGCACATCAGCCCGTATTCCCACGGCAACATCAACAACCACAATCCCGAGCGCGACCGCAAGCTGCTGCTGCATCGCAACGAGATTCGCCGGTTGATCGGCAAGACCAAAGAAACCGGCTTGACGCTCGTGCCGCTGCAGCTTTATTTCAAAAACGGCAAAGTCAAGGTCGAGCTGGCGCTGGCGAAAGGCAAGAAGCAATACGATAAACGCCAGGCGATTGCGAAGCGCGAGGCGGATCGCGAGACGAAACGCGTTTTCAGAGCGCGGCGCGCAGCGATGTAGTATTTGTCAACGCGATTAAGATAACAATATCCATAAATATTCTCGATAAATTTTTCTTGCAATTTTGAAAGCCTGCATGTAACTTTGAAAGACGACAGAATGATGCCGAGGAGGAGCATTCTCAGCCATCATTAGAAGAGAGCATAAACTATGGATGCCATAACGAATCAGATTGTTCAGCAGTTGGATATTCTGCCGATTGGCAAGAAAAAAGCTTTATTGAAGCTCTTAAAATCCGAATGGTCAACCACTACGGTTAACGGAAAATCTTTTTATAAAAATTGGAAAAAACAGCTTTTGACCACTTCGGTTTGGACCGACGCCGAAATCAAGGCGATCTCTAAAGCGAGAGAATTTATCAACAAATGGACACCTCAACAATTCTCTTAGACACTTCGATATTGATTGAGTTCCTCCGCAAACGCGACAAATCAAAATCGGTTCTTTTGCAACTGGGTGACAAATATCGTTTTAGTATCTCCGCGATCACGGCTTTTGAAATTAAAATAGGGATTCAAACCTCAGCCCATCAAAATGATTATGAAATTATAACAAAGAACATCGAAATACTTCCCATTGATGATCTCTGCATCGACGAAGCTGTTTCAATCTACAAATCTTTGAAATCTAAAAACGCTTTAATAGAACTGGCAGATTTGCTTATCGGGGCGACAGCCATCAGCAATTCCCTGCAATTAGCCACGTTGAATCAAAAACATTTTGAACGCATTCCCAATATCATCTTAATCGAGCTTCCCTGATTTATGCCAAACATTTACGACGAGCTTCTGCAGCGTGGTTTCATTCAGCAGGTTTCCAACGAAGCGGCGCTGCGTGAAAAACTTTCCAAAGAGAAAATCACCTGCTACATCGGCTTCGATCCGACCGCCGACAGCTTGCATGCCGGCAGCTTGGTGCCGATGATGGCGCTTGCCCACATGCAGCGTTTCGGCCACAGGCCGATCGCGATTTTGGGCGGCGGCACCACCATGATCGGCGACCCCAGCGGCAAAACCGAAATGCGGCAAATGCTCACGCGCGAGCAGATCGTCGCCAACGGCGAAAAAATCAAGAAACAGTTTGCGCGCTTTCTCGATTTTGAATCCGGCAAAGCGCTTTTTATCGACAATGCCGAATGGCTGCTCGATTTGAATTACATCGACTTTTTGCGCGACATCGGACGGCATTTCAGCGTCAATCGCATGTTGGCCGCGGAAGCTTATAAAATCCGCCTAGAAAGCGGCCTTTCTTTTATCGAATTCAATTACCAGGTTTTGCAGGCGTATGATTATTTGATCTTGCACCGCCGTTACGGATGCGCCTTGCAAATGGGCGGCAACGACCAGTGGGGAAATATTTTGGCCGGCGTGGATTTGATCCGGCGTATCGAGGGGGTCGAGGTCGAGGCGATCACCTTTCCTTTGCTGACGACCGCCGACGGCAAAAAGATGGGCAAGACTGCGGCCGGCGCAGTTTGGCTGGACGCCGAAAGATTTTCGCCGTATGATTTTTATCAATATTGGGTGAATGTGGATGATCGCGACGTCGGGCGATTTCTCAAGTATTTTACTTTTCTCCCGCTCGAAGAGATTAAAAAACTCGAGTCGCTGCAAGGCGCGGAGTTGCGGGAGGCCAAAACTGTGTTGGCCTACGAAATCACGAAGAATGTGCATGGTGAAGCGGCGGCGTTAGAAGCGCGGCAAGCGGCGCAGGCTTTGTTTGGCGGCGGCGGCGCCGACACTGACACGGTGCCGCAGATCAATTTACCGAAGGAAAATTTTCAGCGCGGCATGGGCGTGATCGAGTTGTTTGTCGCGGCGGGTTTGGCCAATTCGAAAAGTGAAGCGCGCCGCTTGATTGCTCAAGGCGGCGCTTATGTCAATCAACGGCGCCTTGAATCCATCGAAGAAAAAGTCGATTTAACCGATGCTCAGGAGGGCTTCATGATGTTGCGCGCCGGCAAAAAGCGGTATCAAAAAATCGTCGTCGATGGGCATTAAATAAAAAGGCTGCGTTCTCAAACACCAGCTTTGAGCGCGCAGCCGGTATAGAATAACCGCGAAACTTACACCTTGCTGTTAATCTTGGGCGACTTGATTCGTGCTACTTTAAAATTGTACTCGTTGACATAGACTTCTTTTATTTTGCCGTCCGGCGTTTCGATCTGAAATCGATAAAACCAAATCCCATCTTCATGTTTCAATCGCCACCGCATCACTTCACCGGCGACAGCGGCCTTGGCGACCAGCTCGGCGCGTTTTTTCGCGAACATGCGTGCTTCCAGCCGGCGGCGGCCATTTTGCGCATCGACGATGATCGTATCGAGAGCGCCGGTGTAGGCTTCAATCAGAGTTTTGAATAAGGTGTCGCCCTTCATGACGTAAACTTCGTAAACCATTTCCGGCTCATCTCCGCGCCGTTCCATGAACTCGACTCGACCGGCCCCCACCTTGCTCAAGGCCACTCGTTGGGCCTGTTCTTCGCCAATGAGCTTGCGATCTTCATTTTGCGCAAACCCCAATGCTGAAAATCCCACAGCCCAAATGCTCAACACGAACAGAGCATGTTTCATAAGCTCCTCCAGAATGTCATTGCGTGATTTAATGATGCCCCGCCATCACAAGCTCTATATCTTTGGTAATATAAGCGCGGCAAGGTGATTTTGCGGAAGGTATGCCGCCGGCGCGCAGAAAATTTTTTCAAAAATTTAAAATTACAAATTTGAGGAATGCGGCGGAAGTTTGGTTAAATCTTCCGGCGTGTTCAAATTAAACAAAGCTTCCGGGTTGGCAGGCAGGATAATGTGAAGAGCCAACTTCGCAAGGACAGCGTGCACGCGCAGATCATGATTTTGCAAGGCGTTTTCGACAACCGGCAAAGCCGATTTCGACCACAACGCGCAGAGCGGCTGCAAACCAGCGGCCGTTTCAGGCAAAATAACTTGCGCGGTGCGCGGAGCCGCGAGAAGCTCGTCGATCACGGACGATTTGAGGCAGGGAAAATCGCAGGCGAGAAAAAAATTCCATTCGAAAGGAGAATGCGTCAGGCCGGCGTGAATGCCGGCGAGCGGTCCCAAATCGAGGTAATGATCCGGCAGGCAGGGCCAGGGGAAATGCGCGTAGTCGGCGGGGGAGTTGGTGACGATAAAAATTTTTTGCGCCGGTGGAATTGCTGCGGCAACGCGCTCGATAATTGATTTGCCCTCGATAACAAAAAGCGCTTTATTTTGGCCAAAACGCCGGCTTTTGCCGCCGGCTAAGATGTAAAAATACACTTTATTTTAAGTGTTGGTTTTATCCAAAACCGAATTTGTTGTCACGGTTGTTTTTACAACCTCGACGACTGCATTATAATCCGGAATGCCGCACAGCGGATCGCAAACGCCGCGGCGGATGAGATGATTGCCTTCCGGCCAGTGCACTTGCAAATTGCCGGGCCGAATCGGCGCAATTTTCACCCGTCCGTTAAATTCGCCGAGATCGTTTTTCAAAACCACCGGCGCGCCGTCGCTGAGGCCCAACGCCGCGGCATCTTCCTGGCTCATGAACACATCGTCGCGCCGGCCGCCGGTCAGTGAGTCGTATTCCGACTGCACCATCGAATTGAATTGCTTGCCGCGGCGCGTGGTGACGAAGAATTGCCCATTCGCCAACTGCCGTTCCGGCGGCGCGAGAACGGCGAAATGCGCCTTGCCATCCGCGGTTTTGAAATGCGGGCCGTCGCAAAGACGAATGCCGCCCCATTGCACCGCGTCGCCTGGTTTTTTGAGATATTGAATGCCGTTATAAAACGGCACGGCCTTGGCAATTTCATCGCGAATCTGTTTGGCGTTTTCAAAATGGATTTGGGCGCTGCGCTGCGGATGAACCTGCTCCGACAATTCCGTGAAAATTTCCCACTCGCATTTTGCCTCGCCGATGCGCCGGCCGGGAATTTCGGGGGAGAAATAAATCATGCGCTCGGTCGAAGTTTCCGTGCCGCCGCCTTTTTGCTCGTAGCGCGTTTGCGCCGGCAGGAGAATAACCGTATCCGCCGGGTCGAGCAGCATTTGCGGCGAAAGCACAATGTCCTGATGCACCCGCAGCGGCACGCGCTGCAACGCGTCGCGCACAAAATCCGGCTCCGGCAGCGTTTCAAGAAAATTGCCGCCGGCGGAATAGAGCAGATCTATTTTTCCGGCGTGCGCTGCGTCGATCATTTCGACGGCATTCAATCCTTTCGTCGAGGGCACGGCAAATCCCCACAACTTTGCGAAGTGTTTGGCATTTTCTTCATTCACCGCCATGCCGCCGGGAAATTGATTCGGCACGCAGCCGACTTCGGCGCCGCCTTGCACGCCGCTGTGGCCGCGAATCGCCATCAAGCCGCATTTCGGGCGGCCGATGAAACCGCGCGCGAGGCAGAGATTGATGATCGCTTTCACATTCTCGACGCCGTTGGCGTGTTGGGTGATGCCCATGCTCCACACGAAAATGCCGCGTTGCGCTTTCGCCAGCATCTCGGCGAAGCGCCGCATCTCTTCTCTCGAGGCGCCGGATGATTTTTCCAGCATCTCCCAGGATTGTTCGGCGAGCGCTTCTTTCAATTCGTCGAAGCCGGCGCCTTGCTCGCGAATAAATTTGGCGTCGATCCAATCGCGCTCGATCAGCGTTTTCACCACGCCGTTGAGAAAAGCGATGTCGCCGCCGATGTGAATTTGGAAAAAGGCGTCCGCCAGCTTGGTGCCGAACAGCGCGCTCTCGAAAACCGACGGCACCCAATAACGTTCCAAACCGGGCTCGCGGTACGGATTGATCACGGCGATTTTCGTGCCCTGCTTTTTGGCGTAATACATGTACTTTGTCGTCACCGGCTGATTGTTGGGCGTGTCGCTGCCGATGAAAACCAGCAAATCCGTGCCGAGCCAATCTTGATATGAGCAGGTCGAAGCCGCGACGCCGAGCATTTGTTTGAGCGCGACGGTGCTGGGCGCGTGGCAAATTCGCGCGGAGTTGTCAACGTTGTTGGTGCCGAGAAAACGCGCGACTTTTTGGGCGGCGTAATAAACTTCGTTGGTGAGGCCGCGCGAGGTGAGGTAAAAAGCGAGACGCTGCGGATCGGTTTGGCGAATGCGCTCGGCGATGATTCGATACGCCTCTTCCCAACTGAGGCGTTTAAATCCGTACTCGCCTTTTCTTCTGATGGCGGGATACGGCAGGCGCCCGAGTTCTCGGAGTTCTTTGGCATTTTTCTTTGCTAAAATAGAAACTTCTTCAAGACACTGCATATCGAGCGCCGGCGCGGTGTTGAGACGCAGCAGATTGAGCCGCACCAAACACAAATGCACGCCGGACATGGTGAAATCGCGCAGGCCGGTGGTGCCGAGCGCGCAGCCGTCGCACACGCCGCGAGTGAGAATACGCCACGCATACGGCAACTGATCGCGATTTTCCCAGGCGATTTTCAGCATCTCCCCATAATGATTCGGCTTCACCTGGCCGAGGCCGTTGGGAATGAGCGAGACCCACGAGGAAGGATTCCAAAATTTTCGAGGCATTGCTGTGTTTCTCCGCGCCTGAGTTGTTGTCGGTTCGTCATGTCAAAAATCTCAACTGATTGAAAGATACTCAGGCGCGGGGAGAATGTCAAGGGGCTTGTCGAAATCACAGTTAAGAATGAGGCTGCCCACATAATTGGGTTCGGAAAGGAAATTTTCGTAAATTTTTAATATTAACCTTGTAAAACTAAATTCTAATTTTTATATTTACCTTGTAATTTTAAATTAAACCTTTTCTCGTAAATTTTATCATGGATCGTTTTATCACCAAAAAACTGCTCGATTGGAAGAATCGCTCCAACCGCAAACCACTCATTCTTCGAGGCGCGCGCCAAGTGGGCAAAACTCACACGGTGCTGGATTTTGGCCGGAATTATTTTCAAGGCGCAGTGCATCTCGTCGATCTCGAAAAACACCCGGATTGGCATCATGTTTTCGAGAGGGATTTGGCCGCCAGAAGAATTTTATCCGAGCTGGAAATTCTCGTCAACGCTCGCATCAATCCGGGCAACGATTTGCTTTTCATCGATGAAATTCAGACTTGTCCGCGAGCCATCACGGCGCTGCGGTATTTCTACGAAGAAATTCCCGAGCTTGACGTCATTGCTGCCGGCTCGCTGCTGGAATTTGCGATGAAGGATATTTCTTTCCCGGTTGGCCGCGTTCAAATTTTAAACATGTTCCCGATGAGTTTTCCGGAATTTCTGCTCGCCACCGGCAAAACCATGGCCGCGGAAACCGCGCTTTCTCCTCCGGCCCGGCAGCCTGAGGCGATTCACAATATGCTTTTGGATGAGTTGCGCCGTTATTTCTTTATTGGCGGCATGCCGGAATGTGTCAATACATTCGTTCAGACCGGCAAAATCAGAGATGCCTTCGAAGTGCAGGCGGATTTGGTCAACACCTTTCGCCAGGATTTTTCAAAATATGCTCCGTATTCCGATGCGCGGTGTCTGAATTCGGTTCTGACCGCAACCGCAAGACATGTTGGACGCCAAATTAAATATTCTCAGTTGGCGGAGGGTTTCTCCAATCCGACGATCAAGAAAGCTTTTGATCTGCTTTGTTTGGCGCAGGTTATCCGAAAAGTGCCGGCAACCTCTCCGGCCGGGTTGCCTCTTGCCGCTGCGGCTTCGGAACGAAAGTTCAAAGCCTTGCTGCTCGACATCGGGCTGATGCAAAATTTATGCGGACTGTCGGTTGATGTCGAATACGCAAAAACCGATTTGTTGAGCATCTATCAAGGGGCTTTAGCCGAACAGTTCGTCGGCCAGGAGTTGGTTGCCGCGGGACAAAGCGAGCTTTACTACTGGACGCGCGAGGCCAAGAGCAGCAGCGCCGAGGTCGATTATTTGATCGTGAAAGACGGCGCAATTCACCCGATCGAAGTCAAAAGCGGCGCTTCCGGAAAATTAAAAAGCCTGCATCTGCTGCTGCAGAGTTATCCCACATGCCCGGCCGGTTACGTTTTTTCTTCAGCCCATTATGCCGAGCTTCCTGAACAGAAACTTGTTTTTCTGCCGTTGTATAATACTTTTCATATTGGTCGTGTGGATTAGTTTCATTAAATTTTTTGGAGGTTTCTGATGAAAACCAGTCCGGCAATTTTTGAAAACTACAAAATCCGCCGGGTGTACGACGAAAAAACCGAAACCTGGTATTTTTCGGTGGTGGATATTATTCAGGTTTTGCTGCAGCAGCCCGATTTTCAAACCGCCCGCAAGTATTGGAACAAGCTGAAAGAACGATTGAGCAAGGAGGGTAGTGAGTCGGTGACAAATTGTCACCGACTGAAATTAGAGGCGGCTGACGGCAAAAAATACCTTACCGATGTCGCCAACGCCGAAACGCTGCTGCGCTTGGTGCAATCGGTGCCAAGCCCCAAGGCCGAGCCGATAAAACTCTGGCTTGCCAAAGTCGGTTACGAACGCATGCAGGAAATGGCCGAGCCGGAAAGAGCTTTGGAGCGGGCGCGCGAGAATTGGCAGAAACATGGCCGCAGCGAAAAATGGATTCAGCAGCGCATGATGGGCCAGGAGACGCGCGCTAAACTCACCGACTACTGGAAAAATCACGACATCAAAGAAGGCGAAGAGTTTGCGATACTGACCAATATCATTCATCAGGAATGGGCGGGCGTCACGGTAAAGGAGCATAAAAACCTCAAAGGCCTGAAAACGCAAAATCTGCGCGACCACATGAGCGAGGCCGAATTGATCTTCACCGCGCTGGCCGAGCTTTCCACCCGGCAGATCGCCGAAAGCGTGAACGCCACCGGCATGGAAGAAAACAAAGCCGCCGGCAAAAAGGGCGGCGGCATTGCCCAAAAAGCCCGGCTCGAGTTGGAAGATAAAACCGGGAAAAGCGTGATTAGCGGGGAGAATTTTTTGCCGCCGGCAAAACAAAAACAGATAAAAGACGCGGCTAACAAAAAATAACTAGAACTCATTTTCCTGCCGCTTTATTTTGCCTTTCAAAGAGGCCTTTGGGGTTAGCCCCAAACACTTCACAAGCTCGCACATGCTCTACTAAAACTGCATCGAAAGCACGCCTCATTCAACCACCACGGCAGTTCCATAAACCAAAATCTCGGCGGCGTTGGCCATGATGTAGCGGTTGAAAAGCGCACGTCGACAACAGCGTTGGCGCCGAGCTCTTCCGCGTGGGCGGTCATGCGGTCGAGCGATTGGTCGCGAGACTCGGCCATCAGCTTGGTGTATTCTTCAATCTCGCCGCCCAAGATGTTTTTGAAGACCGCCAGAATATCCTTGCCGATGTGACGCGCCCGGATGGTATTGCCGCGCACCACGCCAAGCGTTTTCACGATGCGCTTGCCGGCTATCGTACTCGAAGTGGCAACAATCATCGCTGCACCTCCTTCTGATACTTGTCGGTTTTGGCCGTGAAAATCTTCTCGCGAATGACGGAAACCAGAAGAAGCATCAAGCCGCCGATGACGGCGATGATTCCGGTTTTGACGACAAGCGCAAGCTCCGGATCGGCAATAATCGACTCAACCGCTTTGAAGCCGCCGTAGGTCAGCAGAATGACGCAGCCGATGGAGAACACGATCCAACCGAGGCCGCGCTCCAGGCGGTTGTAAATGCCGGTCCAATAACGATCCCATACCTCCGGCGCTGGTTTGGTAAATTGCATGGTTTTCGTCACCTCCTTTAATTTTGCATAGCGCTGCCATTCTTCCCGGCATGCCGGGTCTTGAGAAATGTACCGCTCGAATTGCGCTTTTTCGGCGGCGGTCAGCTCGCCGTCGAGCGCGGCCATCAGCAACAGATGAAATTTTTCTCGTTCGGTGTCGGGCAATTTCATGACAAATACCCTTCGAGTTTTTCCCGCAGTTGCTTTCTGGCATTGAACAATCTGGACATCACCGTGCCAATCGGGCAATCCAGCGTTTCGGCGATTTCCTTGTACGACAAGTCCTGAAAATCCCGCAGCACGATGATCTCCCGCTCCGGCGCTTTGAGCGAGTCGATCGCGCGCCACACGGCGTCTTTCAGCTCGTTGCGTTCCGCGATGATGCTGGGATCGCAACTTTCATCTGGAATGTGTTGAATTGAATTTCCCGGCGCTTCGATTTCGGAAAACGGGCGCGGCTGCTTGGCGCGATCGCGCAAAAAATTGAAACTCAGATTGCGCAAAATTTGATAATACCAGGTAAAAAAGCTGCTGCGCTGCGGCTGAAACCGGGCCAGGGCGCGATAAGCGCGGACAAACGCCTCTTGCGAAATGTCCAGCGCCTCATCGTGCGAGCCGACCAAGCCGAGCGCGGTGTAATAAGCGCGCCGTTTATGTTTTTCCACCAGAACGCCGAACGCCTGCACATCGCCCGCTTGACATCGGGAAATGAGCCGCGCCTCGTCCGGCGGTTCCGGCGGCGGGGTGTTGTTCATTCAATGATTGATACACTTGAGGCGTGAATTTATTCAGAAAAGACGGGCGGCAATTGATAAGAGGATAAAACGCCAATAAAATGCGATTTTGCGCAGCAAACCAAGAGATTTTCAATCTTGCAGGCAAAAATCATCGCCCACCGAATATGAACTCCCACAGAATTATTGAGCTTTGCTTTAGTAATTGGAAACAGTGGAAGCCACATACTTGAATGTCATTCGTATATTGCAAATATCTTTTATTGCCTTTAATTCAGCAAGAGAGATGTGTGTGCAAACTGTATCTGATTCTTTTGGTTTTGACTGCGTTGTTCTTTGAAAACTTTTTGTTGGCT
>Ga0187892_10002421_pt1 | contig 37434 bp, 34 predicted proteins | sample MA1701073metaG_FD_139345 | JGI IMG/M metagenome (GOLD analysis project Ga0187892, IMG submission 139345) | Bio-ooze microbial communities from a basaltic lava cave in the Kipuka Kanohina Cave System on the Island of Hawaii, USA - MA170107-3 metaG ... | reverse complement strand
TTCCCGTTTCCCCTTTCCCGTTTCCCGTGTCCTTACGCCGGCTCTTCGCGCTCCCGCTGGCGCTGCCGCGGCATCATGCGGTAATGGTCGCGCTCGGGCACCGTCCAGGTGACGGTCTGCCGGCTGCGCTTGCGCAAGACCTCGATCTTCACCGCCTCGCCCGCCTCGTAGGAGCGCAGGATGCGCATCGCATGGGACGGGGAGGTGGGCTTGCGACCGTCGATGGTGAGGATCACGTCACCACTCTTGAGCGGCAGCGTGGAATCGCCCCGCGCCTTGATGACGAGCACGCCCTCCCGGGTCCCGAAGTACTCCCCGAGATCGGGGTTGATGGTCACGAGATCCAGGCCGCTCCACGGCGGGCCGACCCACTCGAAGCCGCTCAACCCGTCCTCGATGCGCATGCGAAAACCGTCGGGATCTACGTGCATGAAGTCACGTTCGAGCTGCGGTACCTCGGCGATGCGCCACCGGGCTTCCATCTGCTCGGCTACGAGCGTCGCCCGCTTCGTCTCGCTCCCCCGGCGGTACTCGAGCCGCACCGTGTCGCCGGGCTCGAGGGCGCGTGCCAGCTCGATGAGCTTCATGCCGGGCCCGGAGTCCTCGCCATCCTCGGATCGCACGCCCGCGAGCGAGGTGGTATTGAAGCGGGTGACGACGTCGCCCGCCTTGAGGCCCGCCTTCGCGGCCGGGCCGCCGGGGGTGACCGCCTCGAGCTGCGCGCCGAGTCGGTCCTGCTCGGCATTGGCGCGGAGGTTGACCACGACACCGATGCGGGCGCGGTTGGCCGTGACGAAGCCGAAGGCCATGGGGGGCGGGGGCGCGACGCGCCCCCGCGGCGACGGAGCCGGGGCCGGCGGCGGCGTGGGGGCGGGCTCCTGCCCCGTCGCACCCGCAGGCCAGCAGGTGAAGACGGCCGATGCCAGAATGGCGAACTTCCCGTACGACATGCTGCGCACTCCTTCGGGGCTCACAGCCCCACGTAGACGGCGCGCGTGACCCGCACGGTGTAGAGCTGCTCCATGAGGTCCACGCGCTGCCGCCACAGGTTCAACAACTCGGCCTCCGGTGCCACGGCCTCGATGTCGTCGAGGCGGCCCAGGCGGCCGTCGATGACGGCGATTCGATCCTCGAGGGCCGCGGCGAGGGCCGCTTCGCGACCACTCACCACGCGTCCCTCGTCCTGCATGCCTTCGAGCCGCGATTCGATGGACGCCGAGCGCTCCTTCGCCAGGGCGAGCTCGGCGTGGGCGGTGCCGCGCGCGCCGAAGGGCCGGGCCACGAGGATGCCGGCGAGCGCCGCGGCCGCCGCCAGGCCCACCAGCCGCCAGTGGCGCCCGCGGCGCGCGGCACGCAGACCGTCGCGCACCACGGTCCAGCGATCGCGCGGCGGCACCAGCGGCGGCAGCGCCCGGAGCGCGGCCACCCGCTGATACAGCGCGTCCATCTCCGTCTGGCAGGTGGGACACTCCACGACGTGCCGGCGCGCCCACACCGAGCCCTCGCCGTCCCGCAACGCCACCAGATCCTCGATCGTGCAGTGCATCGTCAGGCTGCCCCTCCCGGCTCCGACCCGGCGGCCAGGATCCCCCGCAGGCGCGAGTGTGCCCGCGCGAGCTGAGACTTGGAGAAGCTCACCGACCGGTCCATCATCTCCGCGATCTCCTCGTGGGTGTAGCCCTCGACGTCGTGCAGCCACACCACCGCGCGCGACGTCTGGGAGAGCCGCTCGAACGCCCGCTCGAGATCGATGCGGGTCCCGACCGAGGCGGGCGGGTGGGCCCCCGCCTCGTCCATCAGCTCGTCCGTCGCCCGCAGCTGCTCGCGGCGGATGCGCATCAGCGCCTTCGACGAAGCGATGCGGCGCACCCAGCCCCACAGCGGGCCCTCCCCGCGGTAGCTGGTGATGCTGCGCAGCACCTCGAGGAACGTGTCCTGGAGCACGTCCTCGGCATCCTCCGGGTGGCGCAGGATCCGGCGGGCGAGGTTGTACACAGGCGTCTCGAAGGCGCGGTACAGCGCCTCGAGCGCCGCCTCGTCCCCCGCTTTGGCGCGCGCCACCAGGATGTCGGGAACGGCGAGAGCAACCGTCATGTCTCGGAAGGTAAGGATGCCGGGAAGCGGGGGAGGGTCGCGGGGTCTCGCAGTACCCTTCCCCTTCCCCCTTCCCTTTTCCCCTATCTATGCGCCCGGCAGTCGGTTACGATATCGCCATGCCGACTGACCGGACGATGCTCGAACGCTGGCGCCATCACTGGCAGGACGAGTCCGATGCGGCCTACCTGTACGGCGTGCTGGCGGCGGGGGAGCCCGATCCGAAGCGGCGGGAGGTCTACTCGGGGCTGGCCGCGGTGGAGGAGCGCCACACCGGGATGTGGGCGAAGCTGCTGGCCGAGCAGGGCCACCGCGTGCCCAGCCGGGCGCGTCCCTCGCTCCAGGCCCGTGTGTTCGCCTGGCTGGGCGCGCGGCTCGGGTCGCGCTATCTGCTGCCCCTGCTGCTGCGCGAGGAGGGGCGCGAGGTGAAGCGCTATCTCAATCTCGCGCGGACGCCGGGCGTCGACGCCGCGAAGGACGTGTCGCTCACGCTCGCGCGGGAGTCGGCCCAGCACGCCGGGACGCTGGCGACCCTGGTGGGGCCTGCGGGCCCCGGACCGGGCGCGGAGCCGTGGCACCGGACGGCGTCGGGCGGGTTCCTGCGCAACGTGGTGTACGGGTTCAACGATGGATTGACGGCGAACTTCGGGCTGCTGGCCGGCGTCGTCGGTGCCGCGGTGGCGCCGCACGTCGTGCTCATCTCGGGCGTGGCGGGGATGATCGCGGACGCGCTGTCCATGGGCTCCTCGGGCTACCTGGCCGCGAAGAGCGAGCAGGAGGTGTACGCCCACGAGATCGCCATGGAAGAGGAGGAGCTGCGCCTGATGCCCGAGGTGGAGGAGGAGGAGCTGGCGCTGGTCTACCAGGCGAAGGGGATCGAGGCGGGCGCGGCGCGACGGCTGGCTGCGGACGTGATGAAGGACCCCGCTCGCGCGTTGGCCGAGAAGGTCCGGGAGGAGCTGCGGATCGGCGAGGCCCACGCGACGCCGCTCAAGGAGGGATGGGTGACGGGGACGGCGACCGCGGTGGGGGCGTTCATTCCGGTGGCACCGTTCCTGGTGCTCGACGGGCCGGCCGCGATCTGGACGGCGTTCACGATCGCCATGCTCTCGCATTTCGCGGTCGGGGCGGCGCGCAGCTTCTTCACGGGCCGCGGCGTGTTCCGCAGCGGGATCGATATGTTCGTCGTGGGGCTGGGGGTGGCGGGGGTGGCGTATCTGGTCGGGGACCTGGTGGCGAAGGCGCTGTAACTAGCGGGAGCAGAGAGCGGGGAGCAGTACGTGACGATCCACAGCGTCCCTCGGCCCGCACCGAGCGGTACTGCTCCCTGCTCCGTGCTCCCTCTCACACGACCAGGTTCACCAGCCGATCCGGCACGAACACGACTTTCCGCACCGTTTTCCCGTCCACGAACTTGCGGGCGGTCTCGTCGCGCAGCGCGAGCGCGACGACCTCACGCTCCGGGAGGCCGCGGTGGACCGTGAGGCGGCTCCGTACCTTGCCGTTCACCTGCACCACCACCGTCACGTCGTCGGCCGTGGCGATCTTCTCGTCGTAGCCCGGCCACTGCGCCTCGAACACGGAGGTCTGGTGGCCGAACCGCTCCCATAGCTCCTCGGCGAGATGCGGGGCGTAGGGTGCGAGCAGGACGATCAGGGGCTCCACCGTCTCCCGACTCCCGCCTCCCGTCTCCCGTACGGCGTTGACGTACTCCATCATCGCCGCGATCGCGGTGTTGTAATCGAGTGACTCGGTGTCGGCGGTCACCTTCTTGATCGTCTGGTGGAGCTTCTGCGTGATCGCCGGGCTCCCCGGGCTCCCCGGGGTCAGACCCGCCGCCTCATGCGCGAGCACCCAGACCTTCTCGAGAAAGCGGCGGATCCCGGTGATCCCCTCGGCGCGGAAGTCGCCGCCCTCCTGGAAGGGCCCGAGGAACATGAGGTACATGCGGAACGTGTCGGCGCCCCACTGCTGGATGTAGGCGTCGGGGATGACGACGTTGCCGCGCGACTTCGACATTTTGGCCCCGTCCTTGACGATCAGTCCGTGGGCGCGGAGCCGTGGGAACGGCTCGTCGAAGTGCAAGTGGCCGAGCTCCTGCAGCGCCATGGTGACGAAGCGCGAGTACAGCAGGTGGAGCACGGCGTGCTCGTTGCCGCCGATGTAGCTCGTGACGGGGAGCCACGTGCGGGTGCGCACCGGGTCGAACGGCCGGTCGGCGAACTCGGTGGACGGGTAGCGCAGGAAGTACCAGGACGAGTCGAGGAAGGTATCCGAGACGTCGGTCTCGCGGCGGCCGTCGCCGCCGCACTGCGGGCACTTCACGAAATACCACTCGCGGTGCCGGGCGAGGGGGCTGACCCCGGTGTCGTCGGGCCGGGGGTCCTCGATGAAGGGGAGCTCGACCGGGAGATCGGCCTCGGGCACGGCGACGGGGCCGCAGCGGTCGCAGTGGATGATCGGGATGGGCGGCCCCCAGTAGCGCTGGCGGGAGATGCACCAGTCGTGCAGCCGGTACTGCACGCGCGGGGTCGCGAGGGCCCGTGAGGCGAGCCATTCGACGATCGCGCGCCCCCCCTCGCGGCACGATTGCCCGTCGAACGGCCCCGAGTTCACCAGCACGCCCTCGAGGCTCACACTGGGCAGCGGCTCGGCGGTCCCGCCCCGCACCACCTCGCGAATCGGCAGCCCGAATTGCCGGGCGAACTCGAAGTCCCGCTTGTCGTGCGCCGGCACGCCCCCGATGGCGCCCGTGCCGTACTCCATGAGCACGTAGTCCGCGATCCAGATCGGCACGTCCTCACCCGTGGCGGGGTTGCGGGCGAAGGCGCCGGTGAAGACTCCGGTCTTGTCCTTTTCCCCAACGCGGCGGGATACGACGTCCTTCGCCTGCACCGCGCGCCGGTAGGCGTCCACGGCGGCGCGCTGCGGGCCGGTGGTGAGCGCGTCCACCAGGGGATGCTCCGGCGCCAGAACGACGAAGGTGCCCCCGAACACAGTGTCCGGGCGGGTCGTGAACAGCTTCAGCTGCACGCCGCCGGGCGCCGTGAAGACCAGCTCCGCGCCTTCGCTCTTGCCGATCCAGTTGCGCTGCAGCGCCAGTGTGCTCTGAGACCAGTCGACCCGGTCGAGGTTGCCGAGCAGGCGGTCGGCGTAGCGGGTGATGGCGAAGAACCACTGCTCGAGCGAGCGCATCTCGACGCGCATGTCGGGGTGGCGCTCGCAGTAGCCGTTGATCACCTGCTCGTTGGCGAGCACGGTCTTGCACGCGGGGCACCAGTTGACGGCCGCCTGCTTGCGGTACGCCAGCCCCGCCTTGAAGAGCTGGACGAAGATCCACTGCGTCCACTTGTAGTAGGCCGGGTCCGTCGTCGAGAGCTCGTGCCGCCAGTCGAACATGCCGCCGAAGCGCCGCAGCTGGCGGCGGAAGGTCGCGATGTTCTGCGGGATGAGCCTGGCCGGATGCGTGCCGACCGAGAGCGCGTAATTCTCCGAGTGGATCCCGAACGCGTCGAAGCCCATCGGCTCGAACACGTCGAGTCCCTGGAGCCGCTTGAGCCGGCCGTAGATGTCGGCGCCGGTGAACGCGAACATGTTGCCGACATGGAGGCCTTCGGCCGAAGGGTAGGGAAACATCATGAGGTTGTAGAACGGCCGCCGCGGGTGGTCGAGGTCGGGCTCGTTGGTGTGCCGCTCGACCCACACCGCCTGCCACTTCGCCTCGACCGCTTGCGGGTCGTAGGGAGGAACGCTCTGGTGGCCGCTCATAAGTGACTGGAATTTAGCGGACTTGCCCCACTGTGAAACCCTGCCTACCTTAGCCATTCCACCGTTCAATGGCGAGCCAGAGCCCGCAGCTGCGCCGTAGCTTCCTCGTCACCGGCGCGGTCATCGCCACCGCGCTGGTGACCGCGATCGCCGTTCTCGCCGGCCGGGCCTCGGATGGGGTCCTGAAGCGACAGGCCCGGGACCGGGCCCAGACGCTCGCGCACCGCGCCGTGGTCCAGGTGAGCCAGTACCTCGAGGACCGGCGCCTGGAGGCGGAGCGTTTGGCGGCGGTGCCCGACGTCGCCCGCGCGGCCGAGGCGGCATCGGCGCAGGCGGTGGCCCGCGGGCTCGACCAGCTACCCGTGGCGGCGCTGGAGCGGGGTTTCGCCGCCACGCGCACGCTCGGCACCGACCCCACCGTGACCGCCTTCCTCCGGGAATACGTGACGAAATCGGACTTCGCCGAGGTGTTCGTCACCGAGCGGCACGGGCTGGTGGTCGCAGCCTCCGGGACGACGTCCGATTTCGTCCAGGCCGACGAGACCTGGTGGCGCGAAGCCATGACCGCCGGCGTGTTCGAGGGAGAGCCGGCGTACGACTCGTCGGCGGCGCTCGTGGCGATGGAGTATGACGTGGCGATCCGCGCGCGCGGCCAGAGCCGGCCCGCGGGCGTGCTCAAGGCGGCGTTCGACCTGGGCCGCCTGTCGCTGCTCCTGGCCCCGGCGGACCTGGGAGAGAACGCCTATCTCCAGGTCGTCGACGATCACGGCCACCTCGTGGTGACGCCGAACCCCGAGCTGCTGCTGACCGAGCTGCCGAACGCCGACCGCATCGCGCGCGGCGACAACGCCGCCGTCGTGGTACTCGAGGCCGCGACGGGCCAAGAGCTCGTGACCTCGATGCCGACCGAGGGGCGGCGCTGGTGGGTCGTGCTGCGGCAGCCGACGATCAGCGCCTACGCGGCGGCCCGGGCGACGCGGCGCGCCATCGTGATCGCCGCGCTCGCGCTGCTCGGCGTGATGGTGGGAGTGATCTGGGGCGTGGCGAGCTGGCTGAACCGGCGGGTGACCGAGCCGGTGCGGGCCGCGGGCCGGATCGCGAGCCGCGTGGCGGGTGGCGATCTGTCGGTGACGGTGGCGGCGCCGCGCGAGCAGTCGGCCGAGGTGCGCGAGCTCTTGTCTGCGGTACAATCGATGGTCGTGGCGCTGCGCCGACTGGTGGGGGCGATCCGCGGCGCGGCGGACGAAGCCGCGGCGATGGCGGCCGAGATCTCGGCCTCCACCGAGCAGATGAGCGCCTCGACCGAGGAGATGGCCGCGACGTCGCAGGACCTGGCCCGTCGCGCGAGCGAGCAGGCGCAGCTCGTGCGTGCGGCGGCGGGCGACGCGAGCCGGATCCTGGAGATCGCGACGATCCTGGCGCACGGCGCTGAGGAGTCGGTGCGGCGCAACAGCGACGTGGCCCGCCTCGCGCGCCACCACCGCACGCTGCTCGACGAGAGCTCGGCCGAGCTGGGGCGCCTGGCCGCCGAAGTGGAGCAGGGGGCGGCGGAGGCCGAGGCGCTGGCGAGCGCGTCGACCGAGATCCAGAAGTTCGTGACCCAGGCCAAGGCCGTGGCGACCCAGACCAACATGCTGGCGCTCAACGCCGCGATCGAGGCGGCGCGGGCGGGCCCCCAGGGGCGCGGATTCGCCGTGGTGGCCGACGAGGTCCGCAAGCTCGCCTCGCTGGCGGCGGCGGGAGCCACGGACACTGCCGACACGGTGCGGGGCGTGCTGAGCCGGGTGCAGGCGACGCGCGACCGGCTCGTCCGGCTGGCACAGGGCGGCGCCGCGGCGCGGCAGGCGGCGCAACAGGCCGGAGAAGGCCTCGAGACCGTGGCCGTGCAGGCCGATGCCAACGACGCCTGGAGCCGCGAGATCGCCACCGCGGCCGGTGATATGCGCGGCCTCGTCGAAGAGATCGCCGGGCGGCTCGGCACCCTCGCCCAGGGCACCGACGGCCTGCTCGCGTCCACCGAGGAGCTCGCCGCGTCCAGCCAGGAGCAGAGCGCGTCGACCGAGGAGATCGCCTCGTCGGCCAACCAGCTCGCCGAGGCCGCCGATCGCCTCACCGGCGCGGTGAAGACGTTCCGGCTGCTGGCAGACGACGAGACGCTGAGACAGGCGGCGGACTGATCTTGCGGGAAACGGGAAAGGGGAAACGGGAAACGTGAGCACCCTGAGCACGCTGGCTTCGCGTCTCAGCCCGCCGGCCGCGCTCGCGGTGATCGTCGCGGCAGCGTGCGCCACCGCCGGCCGGCAGCCGTCGGCCGCCCCCCGGCCCATCGACCATGCGCCGCCGGACGTGCATTTCATGACCGGTATGATCGCCCACCACGCCCAGGCAGTGCTGATCGCCGGCTGGGCGCCCACGCACGGGGCGAGCCCGCCGGTGCGGGCCCTGTGCGATCGGACGGTCGTCGGCCAGCGCGACGAGATCGTGCTGATGCAACAGTGGCTGCGGGAGCGCGACCTGCCGGTGCCGGACGGCGATGCGTCGCACGCCCTGGCGGGAATGGATCACTCCGCGCCGCTGCCCGGGATGCTCACGACCGATGAGCTCGCGCAGCTCGATCGGGCGCGGGGTGCCGAGTTCGACCGGCTCTTCCTGACCCTCATGATCCGGCACCACCAGGGCGCCATCACGATGGTCGATGCGCTGTTCAGCTCGCAGGGCGGGGGCGAGCAGGAACGGGTCTTCCGCCTCGCCTCGGACATCTTCGCCGACCAGTCCACGGAAATCGCCCGCATGCAGCAGATGCTCGACGCCCGTCCGCCCGACGGGCGCAAACCCTGACGATCATCGTCTCAATCCACAGACAGGAACCCATCATGTCATTCGCATCCAAGGCTGCGCTTCGATCCCTGGTGCTCGCCGCCGTCTCGCTATCGCTCGTGGCGTGCGCCTCCTCATCGCCCTCGGCGGGTGGCACCACGTCGGCCGTCGCCCCGAGTCCAGACCCGCGGGTCGGCCTGCGCGCCGGCATGATGGACGCCGCCGAGGCGACCTGGAACCTGCGCGTGGTCTCGAAGACGCAGCCGCCCGACTCGTTCGCCGGCATCACGAACTCCGACCTCGCCTTCACCGGGACGTACGCCATCCAGGGGAACTACAACGGCTTTCAGGTCTGGGACATTGCGAACCCGGCCAGGCCCAAGCTCGTGGTCGGGTACGTCTGCCCCGCGTCCCAGAGCGACGTCTCGGTCTACAGGAACCTGCTGTTCGTGTCCGCCGAAGGGATGGGCGGTCGCCTTGACTGCGGCACACAGGGCGTGCGCGACTCGGTCAGCGCCGACCGGATCCGGGGGATCCGCATCCTCGACATCAGCGACATCGCGCATCCCAAGTACCTGGGCAACGTGCAGACCTGCCGGGGCTCGCATACCCACACCGTGGTGGCCGACCCAAACGACGCGGAGAACGTGTACGTCTACGTCTCGGGCTCGGCGCAGGTGCGCTCGCCCAACGAGCTCGCAGGCTGCTCGCGCATGGCTCCAGAGGCGGATCCGAACTCCGCGCTCTTCCGGATCGAAGTCATCAAGGTCCCGCTGGCGCACCCCGAGCAGGCCAGGATCGTGAGCTCCCCACGCATCTTCGCGGGCCTCACCGAGCCCGCCAGCCACGGCGAGGCACCGGAAGACATCGCGGCCGCCGCGCGGGCGGCCGCGGAGGCGCGCGCCAAGGGCGCGTTCACCGCGAAGATCGAGGAAACAGAGATCGTCATCCCGCAGCGATACACGCAGCCGATGCTGGACAGCATCGTGAGGGCGCGGCAGGGAACGGGCGCACCCACGGCGGCCGACAGCGCCGCCCTGCGCGCGGCGATCCAGCGCATTGTCGATGCGATGGTCTCGCCCACGCCGCCTCCCGGCACGCCCCCCGGCGCGCGACCCGGCCCCAGCCAGTGCCATGACATCACGGTCTATCCGGCGATCGGGCTGGCCGGCGGCGCGTGCGGCGGCTACGGCCTCCTGCTCGACATCGGCGACGTGGCCAACCCGCGACGCCTCGACGCCGTGGCCGACTCGAACTTCGCCTACTGGCACTCGGCGACCTTCGATAACGACGGCACCAAGCTCCTGTTCACCGACGAATGGGGCGGCGGTGGCGCGCCCAAGTGCCGCGCCACGGACAAGCCCGAATGGGGCGCCGACGCGATCTTCACGCTGGCCGATCGCCGGATGACGTTCGGGAGCTACTTCAAGATGCCGGCGGCGCAGACCGCGCTCGAGAACTGTGTGGCGCACAACGGCTCGCTGATTCCGGTCCCGGGGCGGGACATCATGGTCCAAGCCTGGTATCAGGGCGGCATCTCCGTGTTCGATTGGACGGATCCCGCGCACCCCAGGGAGATCGCCTTCTTCGACCGGGGCCCGGCCGATTCGACGGAGATGGGCGATGCCGGCTCGTGGTCGGCGTACTGGTACAACGGGTACATCTACAGCTCCGAGATCGGCCGGGGGCTCGACGTCGTCGAGCTGGTGCCCAGTGGCCTCTTGTCGCGGAACGAGCTCGAGGCGGCGAAGCTGGTGCGGCTGGACTATTTCAACGCGCAGTCGCAGCCGCGGTCCGTCTGGCCGGCGAGCTTCGTGGTGGCGCGTGCCTACCTCGATCAGCTCGAGCGATCGCGCGGGCTCGCGCCCGAACGGGTGACCGCCGTGCGGAACGAGCTGGCCCGCGCCGAGCGTCTCTCCGGCCAGCAACGCCGCGACGCGCTGGCTCAGCTCACGGGGCAGCTGGCGGCCGATGCCGCCGCCGCGGCCGATGCGGCGAAGGTACGGACGCTGGCGGGCGTGGTGAGGGATCTGGGAGCCAGTCAGTAACGGGAAACGGGAAACGGGAACGTGCGGCGGCACCTCACGTGTCCCGTTTCCCGTTTCTCGTTTCCCGCTACTCTCCCAGATTCGCCAACCGCACCTCGAGCAAATCGGGGAGCTTCCGCAGCTCCTCGAGCACGCCGTTCGCCGGCGGCTGGTCAACGTTGATCGCGGCGAGCGCTTCATCGCCCGGCGTGGAGCGCCGCGCCTGGTGGTAGCTGGCGATGTTGATACGCGCGCGGCCCAGGACCGTCCCCACGTGCCCGATCACCCCCGGCACGTCGCGGTTGCGAATCACGAGGAGCCAGCCGGCCGGCGCGACGTCCACGTGATAGTCGTCGATCGCGATCACGCGGCCGTGGCCGTTGCCCGTGAGGGCGCCTGTGACACGGGTACGGCCGCCGGGCGTCTCGAGCGTCACCCCGACCGTGGTCTCGAAGCCGCCCTGCGAGGCCCCCGCGCGCCAGGCGATCTGGATGTGGTGCTCCTCGGCGCGGAGGGTGGCGTTGATGAGGCTCACCGGCGCGGTGTCGAGCTGCCCCAGCAGCCCTTCGACCGCGGCGAGCTGGACGGGACGGGCGGCGGCTTCGTCACGGCCCCCGTACGCCACCTCCACGGCGGCGACGCGGCCGCCCGCGAGGGCCCCGGCCAGGCGGCCGAGGCGCCGCGACAGCTCGAGCAGGGGCACCAACCGGCGCAGCCGCTCACCGCCGATGCCCGGCACGTTGATCGCGAACGATAGATCGCCCTCGAGCAGCGCGTCACGCACCGCGGTGCAGATCTCGACCGCGACGCGCTCCTGCGCCTCGGCCGTGGACGCCGCGAGGTGCGGCGTGAGGATGACCCGGTCCAGCGCGCGCAGCGGGGAATCGGCGGGCAGCGGCTCGACCGCGAACACATCGATCGCGGCACCGGCGAGGCGCCCGGCGGTGATCGCCGCCGCGAGCGCCGCCTCGTCCACCAGCTCCCCGCGGGCGGTGTTGATCAGGACGGCGCCGGGCTTCATGAGGGGCAGGCGCGATGCATTGACGAGATGGCGCGTCTCGTCGGTCAGCGCCACGTGCAGCGTGACGACGTCGGCCGCCTGGAGCAAGGACTCGAGGGACATCAGCCGCACGCCCAGCTCCGCGGCCCGCTCGGCCGGCAGGTAGGGATCGTGCCCGATGACCGTCATGCCGAAGGCGCGGCCGAGCTGGGCCACGTGCCCGCCGATCCGGCCCAGGCCCACGATGCCGAGCGTCTTGCCGCGCAGCTCGCGTCCCTCGAACCGCTTCCGGTCCCATTCGCCGCGGTGCATGGCGGCCGCCGCCCACGGGATGTGCCGCACCAGCCCGAGCAGCAACCCCATGGCGTGCTCCGCGGCGCTGACGGTATTGGCACCCGGCGCGTTCATGACGGCGATACCGCGGCGCGTGGCGGCGCGCAGGTCGATCGTGTCGACGCCGGTCCCCGCCCGCGCGATCACGCGCAGGTGCGGCGCCCGGGCGAGCAGATCGGCCGTCACGTGGGTCTCGCTGCGCACGATCAGGGCGTGCGCGCCGGCGAGCGATCGCTCCAGCTCCTCGCGCGGCCGCCCCGCGGCGTTCACGACTTCGAGTCCGGGAGTCGCCTCGAGCAGCCGGAGCCCCGACTCGGCCAGCCGGTCGGCGACGACGACCCGCCGGGTCACGCCAGCGCGCGGTCGAGCACGGTGAGCAGATCCTCGAGCGCCGCCACCGTGTGATCGCCCATGTGCCCGATGCGGATCGTCGAGTCCTTGAGCGCGCCGTAGCCCGACCCGATCGTCCAGCCCTCCGACTTGAGGGCGGCGACGACCGCCTTGGCGCTGCGGGCCGCGGGCAGCCGCAGGCAGGACACGGTCCAGCTGCGGCGCCCCGCCGGCGGCAGGTAGTCGAGGCCCCGCCGCGCGGCCCAGGCCTCGACTGAGCGACGCATGGCCTCGTGACGGCGCCAGCGCGCTTCGACCCCTCCCTCCCGCTCGATCCGCGCGAGCTGCACCTCGAGCGCGTAGAACAGCGACAGGGCCGGCGTGTTGGTCGGCTGGAACTTGCGGGTGGCCTGATCGAAGCTCACGAGATCGAAATAGAGCCCCCGCCCTTCCAGCCCGGCCGCCCGCTCGAGCATGCGCTCCGAGGCCACGCCGAGGGCGAGCCCCGGCGGGAGGGCGAGCGCCTTCTGGGAGCCCGTGAACGTGAAGTCGAGCCCCCAGGCGTCGGGCTCCACGGGCGAGCCCGCCAGCGAGGTGACGGCGTCCACGAGCAGCAGGACGTCGTCGAACTCGCGAATGACCTGCGCCATGCCGGCCACGTCCTGGAGCACGCCGGTCGAGGTCTCGGAGTGGACGACGGTCACGGCGTCCACGGGGGTGCGGCGCAGGGCGTCGCGCAGCAGATCGGGCTCGATCGCCGCGCCGAGCGGCACGTCGAGGCGGATGCACTCTTTGCCGGTGGCGGTGACGACGTTGGCGAAGCGCTCGCTGAACGCCCCGTTCACGAGCGAAAGCGCACGGCGGCGAACGCCGTTGCGCACCGCCATCTCCATGAAGCCGGTGGCGCTGGTGGTGCCCACCATGACGGGACGCCGGGTGCGGCACAGCGCCGCCAGCCGGGGCGCCATGTCGCGCAGCATCTGCTCCATGGCCGACGAGCGGTGCCCGATCATAGGTCGCTGCAGGGCGGCCAGGACGTCGGGATGGACGTCGGTCGGGCCGGGGAGGAAGAACCGGCCGAACGTGCCCGCGACGGGAGGGGCGGTCGGCGCGGCCGTCATGCGCCTGCCCGCGGCAGCGCTTCCACCAGCCCCCCTTCGACCACTTCCTCGGTGCGCACGAGACGAACGCCCCGCTCGCCCCATTCCTTGAGGAGCTGCTCGCCCACGGCCTTGTCGAGCGGCTTCATGGCATCGGTGACGGCGAACAGGCGGGTGTGCGGGCGGCGCTCGAGCAGTCCCTCGATCGCCGCCTTGTCACACACGTCGGTGGCGACGCCGTAGAGCACGACATCGTCTGGGTCGATGGCCTCGAGCACGGTGACGGCGTTCGGGTTGGTGAAGACGTCGAAGCGATGCTTGTGCAGCAGCACGTCGCCGGGGTGCGACCGCACCCGCGCCCCGAGCGCCGCCGGCTCGGCGGGGAAGGGCTCGACGACCAGCGGGTCCCTGAGTGTGGTCTCGGGAATCTTCTTCTGGCCGGGCGTGCCCCGCATGCAGTGGGGGGGGAAAGTGCTCTGCCAGTCCGGCCGATCCGAGATCTCGGGATGCTCGCGCACGTGATCGTCCGCGCTGGCGACGATGCGGTACCCGTTCGCGTGCGCGTAGTCGGTGAGCTTCTTGAGGTTCGGAATGATGTGCTCGGCCTCCGGCACGTACAGCGTGCCGTAGGCCTTCATGAAGTCGTGCTGGGTGTCGACATCCCAGAAGATCACGCGGGCCATGTTGCCTCCGGAATCGGCCGGCGGGAGGGAATCTCGGGGCGGCGAGCGGAGCGTGTCAACCGTGCGGCGCTCGAGTCTTGAGACGCGGCGGGGTGGTGTGCCGCATTGATTGGCGCCGACGATGCTCGACCCCATGAGATCCAGGCCATCATCATGCAACGCGTCGGGGAGGACCGTGTGAAGTCGCGGGCGTCGCTCGCGGTCACGGTCCATCCGCTCACGGCCGAGCGGTGGCCGGACTTCGTGCGTCTCTTCGGGGAGGGCGGGGTCGGGGGTGGGTGCTGGTGCATGGGCTGGCGGCTCGCCAGCCGGCGGCAGTATCTGCGGCAGAAAGGCGACGGCAACCAGGCGGCGATGCGCCGGTTGGTGCGGCGCGGCGGCGCCGCGACTCTTCCCGTGTGCCGCAGGTCTGCATCTCGCACCAGCGCCGCCGCCCGTTCCGGCTCCGGTCGACGTACATCCAGCCGCACTCGGGTCCCGCGCTCATCTTCGAGACGCGCCCCCGAGACGCGCCATCCCCAGCGCGTCACGCGGCGGCCGGGCTGCTACAGCCTCAGGGCCACCGCCACTTCATCGCAGGCGTGCTGCCGCGGGCAGCGCTGACAGTCCGCCCACACTTTGAGCGGGAAGCGCTCGCGCTCGGCGGGCTCGAAGCCCAGGCGAAAGAAGAACACGGGCTTGCGGGTGAGGGCGAGCACGACGCCGAGGCCAGCCGACCGCGCCTCGGCCACGAGCGCCTCGACGAGCGCGCGTCCCAACCCCGTGCCCTGATGGGCCTCGTGCACGGCGAGCCCCGCCACTTCCGCCAGCTCGAGCGAGTAGACCTTGAGCGAGCCGCACGCCACGACAGAGCCGTCGGCCGCCTCGGCCACGACGTACTCCTTGATGTGACGGCAGAGATCGTACGTGCTGCGCGGCAGCAGGTCGCCCGTCTCGACGAACGGGGCCATGAGCATCTCCAGCTCGGGGACATCGGAGAGCCAGGCGGGCCGAACCTGTGGAAGCAGGGAGCACGGAGCAGGACCGTGCGGTGCACTTTGGGGCGACGGTCCGCGACCCGCCGCCGGCGTTGCACCGGAGGGTACTGCGCCGTGCTCCCTGCTCCCTTGAGGACGGGGCGGGGTGCGTGGTGGGGCGGTCAGGTCAGTACCTCCTCCAGGATCGCCAGCCCGCGTTCCAGCTCCGCGCGCGAGATCACGAGCGGCGGCACGAGCCGCAGCACGGTCGGCCCGGCGGTGGCGACCAGTAGCCGGCGCTCGCGGCACGCCGTCACGAACGGCGCGCCGGGCTCGCCCAGCTCGATGCCCCACATGAGTCCCCGGCCGCGCACGTCGCGCACGCGCGGGCGTCGCGCGGCGAGGTGTCCCAGGGCCGTCTCGAGCCACGCGCCCCGCTGGCGCACGCCTGCGAGAAAGCCGGGCGCCGCGATGGTCTCGAGCACGGCAAGCGCCACCGAGGCCACGAGGGGGCCGCCTCCGAACGTGGTGGCGTGATCCCCGGGGCCGAGCGCGCCGGCCACAGTGTCCCGCAGCAGGACGGCCCCCATGGGGAGGCCGCCCGCCAGGGGCTTCGCCAGGGTGAGGAGGTCGGGGGTGACGCCGGTCCGCTCGTAGGCGAAGAGCGCTCCGGTGCGGCCCAGACCGCATTGCACCTCGTCGAAGACGAGCGCCACCCGCCGCTCGTCGCACAGCTCGCGCAGAAAGGCGAGCCACGCGTCGGCCACCGGCCGCACGCCGCCTTCGCCCTGCACGGGCTCGATGATGACGGCCGCCGTGCGCGCCGCCGAGATCGCCCGGTCGGCGGCGGCCCAGTCGCCGAGCGGAACGATCCGGATGCCGGGCACGAGCGGCTCGAACGGCCGCCGGTAGTCGGGCCGATCGGTGGCCGCGAGCGACGCGAAGAGCCGCCCGTGAAACGCGCCGCTGAACGCGACGATCTCGGTCTTGCCCGACCATTTGCGGGCGAACTTGAACGCGGCTTCGTTGGCCTCGGCGCCCGAGTTGCAGAAGAACACCCGGTCGGCGAAGGAGCGCCGCGCCAGCTCGGCCGCCAGCCGCTCGCCCGGCTCGGTGCGGTAGAGATTCGAGGTGTGGACGAGGCCGGTATCGATCGCGCGCTCCAGCGCCTCGCGGATCGCGGGATCACCGTAGCCCAGCGCGTTGACGGCGATGCCGGCCACGAAGTCCAGGTAGCGGGTGCCGTCGGCGGCGATCAGCTCGCAGCCGTCGCCGGCCACGAACGGCGGGCCGACGCGGGCGTAAACCTCGAGCAGCGCAGAGTCGGCCTGCTCCGCAGCGTGAGCGAGCACGGAGCAGGGAGCAGGGCCTTCCGGTGACGAAGCCGGCCGCGCGGAGCCGAGGGTCCTGCTCCGTGCTCCCTGCTCCGGGGCGGGGGTGGCGGGCAGGATGAGGCCGCTCACGCGGGCTGCGGGGAGGGGGCGGCGGCGAGGAGGCGGGTGCCGGCGGTGGCGCTCTCGAACATCCCAAGATCACCAATCCGGACGGCCCGGACACCCGCCTCGAGCGCCTGTGCGGCGGCGCGCAGCTTCGCGGCCATGCCGCCCGTCGCGACGCCGCCCGCGACGAGCGGCTCGATCTCGGACGTGGCGACGACGGGCTGCGGGACGGCACCGACCGTCACGCCGGGCACGTCCGAGACGAACAGCAGCTCGTCGGCCCGCAGGGCGCCGGCGATCGCGGCGGCCGCGTGGTCCGCGTTGACGTTGAGGGGAATATGGTCGCCGTCGGCGGCCGGGGCCACGGGGGCAATCACCGGCGTGAGCCCCGCCAGCAGCAGGCTCTCGACGAGCCCGCTCCGCACGGCCGCGACCTCGCCGACGTAGTCGAGCCCGACGCGGCGCGCGGTGAGCAGGCCCCCGTCGACGCCTGCGAGCCCGACGGCGTCGACGCCGGCGCGACGCAGCCCGGCGACCACGGCGCGGTTCGCGGGGCCGGCCAGGACCATTTCGACGACCGCGGCGGTCTCCGGGCTCGTCACGCGGAGACCCTCATGCTTCTCCACCGGCAGCCCGAACTGCGACGACAGGCGATCCACCGCCTTGCCGCCGCCATGCACGACGACGAGCGGGTGCAAGCGGGCCAGCGCGCCGGCCAGCCGGGCGAGCCACTCGGGGGAATCGAGCTGGTTTCCCCCCACCTTGACGACGCGAATGATCATCGGACCTCGGAAGGGAGCAGGGAGCACAGAACAGTGCCGCACCGCGAGGTCCTGCTCCCTGCTCCGTGCTCCCTCGTCAACACACCAACCCCATGGTCTCGGACAGACCCAGCATCACGTTCATGTTCTGCACGGCCTGCCCCGCGGCGCCCTTGACCAGGTTATCGATCGCGGCGATGACGGTGAGGCGCGGCCGCCGCACGTCCGCCACCGCGGCGACACCGAGTGCCACCCGGTTGCGGTAGACGACGTCGCGCAACGAGGGGAGGCTCCGGTGGCTCACGGTGACGCAGGGCTCCCCGTCGTAGGCCATGGCGTACAGCCCTTCGGCCGTGGCGGCGTCGAGCACCCGCGTCAGCGGGACGTGGATGGTCTCGAGGATCCCGCGTCTGACCGGCAGCAGATGGGGGGTGAACACGAGATCGCCGTCGAAGCCCCCATCGCGCGCGAGCGCCGCGCGCAGCTCGCCGAGGTGCCGGTGGGTGTTGCCCGCGGCGTAGGCGCGGAAGTCCTCGGCGACTTCGGCGAAGCGCAGCTCGCGGCGCGGGTTGCGCCCGGCGCCGGTGACACCCGATGCGGCGTCGATCACGACCTCGCGCGTCTCGTCGATCAAGCCGGCGCGGGCGAGCGGGAGGAGTGCGAGCAGCGCGGCCGTGGGATAGCAGCCGGGGTTGGCCACGAGCTGCGCCCCGGCGACTGCGGGGCGACTGAACTCCGTGAGCCCGTAGACCGCGTCGGGCGAGAGCCGGAAGTCGGCCGAGAGGTCCACGACGCGGCACCCGCGCGCCCGGACCTCCGGCACGTAGCGCGCGGACACGCCGTGCGGCAGGGCCGACAGCACGATCTCGGCCTGCCCGAGCGGCGCGTCCGCGGCCCGCACGAGGCGCTGGCCGTCGACCCACTCGCCGGCGGACGATTCCGCCGTGGCGAAGACGACGGAGGCCCCGGGATGGTGGGCGAGCAGGCGCAGCAGCTCGGCTCCGACGTACCCCGAGGCCCCGAGCACGCCCACGGGGACCGGTGCATGATTATTCATTGACGCGGAAAGTTATGCACTCGCGAGGCACGCGCAAGGGGCGCGGGTGGTACTGCTCCGTGCTCCCTGCTCCGGGTTTAAGGTTCGCCATGCCGCTCCTGACCATCTGGCACGAGTCCTACGAGGTCGACATCGGGCCGCATGTCTTCCCGACGCGGAAGTACCGGCTGGTGCGCGACCGGCTCATCGCCGAGGGCACGATCCGGTCCGGGGACGTGGTGACGCCCGAGCCGGCGACCGACGAGGACGTCGCGCTCGTCCACACACCGCCGTACCTCGCCAAGATCACGGCCGGGGCGTTGACGCTCGAGGACCAGCTGATGCTGGAGGTGCCGTTCTCGCCGGCGCTGCGCGACGCGGCCTGGCGCTGCGCCGGCGGCACCGCGCTCGCCGGCCGGCTGGCAGGTAAGCACAAGATCGCCGTGCACCTGGGGGGTGGCTTCCATCACGCCTTCCCCGACCACGGCGAGGGATTCTGCCTGATCAACGACGTCGCGATCGCGATCCGCGTGCTCCAGCGCGACGGCCTCATCCGCCGCGCGCTCGTGATCGACTGCGACGTGCACCACGGCAACGGCACGGCAGCGGTGTTCGCCGCCGATCCCGACGTGTTCACCTTCTCGATGCACCAGGAGCACAACTACCCGGCCTGGAAGCCGCCCAGCGATCTCGATCTGGGGCTGGAGGACGGGATGGGAGACGAGGGGTACCTGGACCTGCTCCGCCGCCACCTGCCGGAGGTCGTGGCCCGTCACCGCCCCGACCTCGCCTTCTACCTCGCCGGCGCCGACCCCTATGTCGAGGACCAGCTGGGCGGCCTGGCGCTCACCCGGGGCGGGCTTCGCGCCCGCGACGAGCTGGTATGCGAGATCCTGGGGCGGTCAGGGGTACCCGCGGCCGTGACGCTCGCAGGCGGCTACGCCCGCAACCCCGACGACACGGTCGAGATCCACTGCGCGACGGTGCGGGCGGCGCAGCGGGCGCTGGGCTGAGCCTCAGAGCGTCAGCGGCGCCACGAGGCTTCCGAGCAAGAAAACGCGACGCGGGGCCGTCCCTTGCATAGCGGGACACATCGGTCGTTTGCGTTTTTTGGAGCTTTGCCGGGTGCCTGGGTGGTCACTCCGTTGGCAATGCGACCCCTCCCCCAGGGCCCTCATGCGGGTCATGGCCAAGCTGTCGCTCAAGGTGCACGACGCGCTCGGTGAAGACGTGCTCGACCAGCTCGTGGCGTGGATCAACCAGGTGTACGACTATCGGCGCGGCGCTACTCCACTTTCTCCAACCGCGGGTTCGGCCGATACGACCGCCCCACCTTGGCGCACGGCTTCCCCTCCAGGCGCACCACGTCGGCCGTGAAGTCGAAGCGACCCTGGAACAGGCTCGATCCCACACCGTAGACGTCCACGGGGACCCCCTGCTCTTCGAACTGGCGGATCTTCTCCACGTTGAACCCGCCCGAGACCACGATCTTCACGTTCCGGAAGCCCTCACGGTCCAGCGCCCGGCGCACGTTGCAGACGAGCTGCGGATTGACCCCGGTCGGCCGGAAGGTGCCCATCTGCGGGAGGACGGACCTGTCCACCAGCGTCTCCGAGGTGTCGATCCGCACGCCGAAGAGCTTGTCGCCGAGCGCCCGGGCGACCTGGAGGGAGGTGCCGACGCAGTCGTTCTCGAAGTCCACCAGGGTGATGAGCCGGATGTTCGCGTCCATGTGCTCGGCGAATTTCCGTGAGGCCTCCACGGTGTCGCCGCCGTAGGCCGCGATGAGCGCGTGCGGCACGGTGCCGATCCCTTCCGAGCCCCACCACGAGGCCTGCGCGTCGGTGGAGACGCCGATGGCGCCGGCGATGTGTGCCGCGTAGCCGTCCCCGGTCTGCACCAGCCAGTGATCGTGCCGGGCGGGGAAGAACATCACCTGCTTCGGCTTCGCGGCGTCCACCACGCGCCGCGTGTTGGTTCCGACTCTCGTGCGGCGCGCCAGCACGCCGAGGTACAGCGTCTCGAGGACGGCGAACGCGTCGTACGGACCCTCGATCAGCATCACGGTCTCCCAGGGCTGTACCTCGTCCCCGTCGTACAGGGCCTGGACCTCGAGCTCGTCCCAGCGGTCGGCGCAGAGCTTGAGGATGGCGATGACCTCGTCCACGCCGCCCAGGTAGGCGTGCGCCTTGCCGAATATCTGCATGGTGACGCGCGGCCGGTGGCGGTCCTGGAGCAGAATCTCCCGCGCGCGCACGAAGTACTTGTCGGAGTAATAGCCTCCGCGCATGCGCTCCACGGGCAGGTGGAAGATGTCGGGGTCGAGACGGCGTTTGCGGGGCATGGCGCGGGGAATATCGCGGGTCAGCGCGACGCGGGCCAGGCGAACGTCGCGACGAGTGTGTCGCCCCCGGGTAGCGGGAGACGGCGGGCGACGTTGTTCAACCGGCCGCACACCAGGCCGATCGGCGAGACCGAGTACGGCAGCGCGACGCGGAGGCACACGAAATCGACGGGGCGCCGGCCGCTGTCGGCGGGCGGGACGAGCGTCACGTCGAGCTCACCCGGCGGCTCGCCGCCGCCCAGTACCAGGCGCACGCGGCGCGCCGGCCCGCCGAGCCCGAGGTCGAGGTCACGCGGCGCGCTGGTGCTGTCGTTGCGCGCCAGCGTGAGGGTCACGCGAGCCCGCCGGGGGCGCACGACGGCCTCAATCGTGAGCGCGAGCGGCGCGGCGGGGATCGTGACGGTCTCGGTGGGACGCGTGTCACCCCCCGTCTCCCTGCGGGTCAGGGCGACCTCCAGCCACAGCGAGTCCGCCGCTCCGGTCCGCGGCATGCCGAGTGGATAGATGCGCAGGACCCCGCCCCAGGCGACGCGGGCCGTGCGGCGATAGGCGTCGTCCTCCCACAGGGGCAGTCCCCGACGGGAGCGACCCACGAGGCGGCGGGTGCGGAACTCCCCGACGAGGGTGGCCGAGTCGGCCTGCGCGAGGAGGGAGAACAGCGATTCGACCTCGAGCGAGTCGCCCCGGAGTGCGAGCCGGAGGTCGGTCTCGAGCGGGCCGCTGACCCGGCCGACGCCGATAGTGGTGCGGGTGCCGGCGTGGACGCGGACCGCCTCGACCTCGTAGGAGACCCGGTAGCGGGGTGCCTGGAGGAGGACCGCGCCGGCGAGGACCGCGCCGAGCGCGCTACGGCACCACGATCGCGGCACGCGTGTCAGCGGCGGTGCCCGGCAGCGCCCATCGGGCTGCCGCCGCCCAGCCGAGCGCGGCGCCGCCGACGAGCGCCAGGACGACCCAGAGCACGAGGGTGCGGGGGCTGCGGGGGGTCCGCGGGAGCGTGCGGGCATGCGGCTGCCCGGCCGAGCGCGCGACCGCGGCGCGCAGCTCCAGATGGCTGGCCCGGGCGCCCGCGCAGTGCGGGCAGGCGGCGAGGTGGTGGGCGAGCGTGGCCTGTTCGGGCAGGCTCAGCTCGCCGTCGAGGTCCGCACCGATCTGCCCCAGCCAGTGCTCGTGCACGTCCATCATACGAGTCCCTCGCGCTGTGCCGCCGCCAGCTCCGGGGCGTCCGGATACTTGTGGCGTAGCCGCCCAGCAGCGCGTCGGCGCGACGCGCGTCGCGCCGGTACGTGCGGAAGATCTCCGCCAGCCGCAGGGCGGACTGGATCTCGCGCTCGCGCGGCCGCTGCTGGGTCAGCAGGTGCTCGAGCGTGGCGATCTCGTCCGCCAGCGTGATCGCGCTGCCGACCATCAGGCGCGTCCGCCGCCCCGCCACCGGCTCGGCTGGGCGGCACCCGCTCCACGGCCCGAACGTAGGACGGCGACCGGACCCGGGCAAGTTGACACGCCGAGCGGCGGGGGCTACTCCTAGCGCACCCGTCTTCCGCGGAGCGTCCCCGTGCCGTCATTGCCGCCGTCGCGTCGCGATTTCCTGCGGTCCGCCGCTACCGGCGCGGCGGGCGCCGTCCTCGCGATCCGCCACCCGATCCGGCCGCCGCGCGTCCTGCCGCCGAGCCGCTGGGCGGCCCAGCCCGTCGTGGTCACGAGCGCCAACAGCCTGCGTCCCGTCCAGAAAGCGTACGAGCTGATGGTCGGGGGCGCGGATCCGCTGGACGCCGCCGTCGAAGGCGTGAAGATCCAGGAGCTGGACCCCGCCGACGACTCGGTCGGCTACGGCGGCCTGCCCAACGCCGACGGCGTGGTGCAGCTCGACGCCTCGTGCATGCACGGCCCGACCCGGCGGGCCGGCGCCGTCGCCGCGCTGGAGGGGATCAAGACGCCGTCCGAGATCGCGAAGCTCGTGCTCAAGTACACCGATCACATCCTGCTCGTCGGCGAAGGCGCCAAGCGCTTCGCACTGTCCTACGGGTTCAAGGACGAGGACCTGCTCACTGAGCACGCCCGCGAGGCGTGGCTGCGCTGGCGCGCCAACCGGGATCCTGAGGACGATTTTCTCGACGTGCCGGCGGACGAGCGCCTGGCCCAGCGTCCGACGGGGACGATCAACTGCGACGCCGTGACCGCCGCCGGCGAGATCGCCTCGGTGACGACCACGAGCGGGCTGGCGTGGAAGATCCCCGGGCGCGTGGGCGACAGTCCCATCATCGGCGCGGGTCAGTATTGTGACAACGACGTGGGCGCCGCCGGCTCAACGGGCCGCGGTGAAGCCAATATCAAGGCGTGCGGCGGTTTCCTGACGGTCGAGCTGATGCGTCGCGGGATGAAGCCGACCGATGCCTGCCTCGAGACCCTCAAGCGAGTGGTGCGGATGACCGAGGCCCGGCTGCTGGCGCCCGACGGGCGCCCGCGTTTCGGGTTGACCTACTACGCGGTCAACAAGCGCGGCGAGTTCGGCGCGGCGTCATTCTACCCCGGGCGCTTCGCCGTGCACGACGGCACGGAGGCGCGGTTCCAGGATGCCGCGTCGCTGTACCCGTCGCGGCCGCGATAGCCGGTGCGCCGGGCCGCCATCGCGCTCGGCCTGCTCCTCGGGACGGCCGGCACCGCCCTGCCCGCCCAGCGCTACTGGGTGTCGTCCGCCTCGCCGTACGTCTATTACCGCAGCACCGACGGGTGGTGGCTCGCCGGGTTCTTCCGGATGTCGAGCCCCCTCGCCTTCGAGCCGCGGCCGGAGCCGTGGCGCGCCTCGGCGGCGATCACGGGCGGCATGAGCACGGAGGGCAGCTACTACCTCCAGGCGGACGCGCAGGCCCCGGCGTGGTGGGACGGCTGGCGACTGGGACTCACGCTCAGCGCGGTGCGCTTCAACCGGCTCGGCTACTACGGGATCGGCAACGATACCCGGTTCGACGAGGACTCGGCGGGCGCCGGCCGCTCGTACTTCTACAAGGTGAGCCGCGAGACCCAGGACGCGCGCCTCACGGTCGAGCGGCGCCTGGTCGGGCCCCTGCGCATCCTCGGCGGCGCCCTCGTGCAGCACAGCGACTTTCGCGGCCTGCCCGGTGAGACCGTGTTCGAGCGCGATCTCGCCTCGGGCATCGTCGATCCCGCCACCGTGCCGTTCACCGACGTCGCGTTCCGGGGCGGGGTGGTGCTGGACATCCGCGACCACGAGATCGATCCCCATCGCGGCGTCGTGCTGGAAGCGCTGTACGCGGACGGGCGGGGATATACCCGCGCGACCGGCTCGGCCCGCGCGTACCTGCAGCCGGTCGAGCGCCTCATCGTCGCGGCGCGGGTGGCCGGCGAGCAGATGACCGGCAATCCGCCGCTCGCGGCACAGCAGCTCATGGAGACCACGGGAGTGCCCTACGTCGCCGTGGGCGGCTACCGCTCGCTGCGGGGTCACTACGACGGCCGGTTCACGGGTGCCGGCAAGCTGCTGGGCGGGCTCGAAGCGCGCTACGCACTGCTCTGGGCGCCGACCATCTTCGAGCTCAAGCTCGTGGCGTTCTACGACGCGGGCCGGGTCTTCGCACCGGGCGAGGATCTGCGGCTCACGACCGCCGATCTGCACCACGCCGGTGGAGGTGAGCTGGCACTGCGGATCGGGTACAACAGCCTCGTGGTCTTCGGCGCGGGCTTCAGCGACGAGGGGTGGCAGATCCTGTTCGGGACGAGCTGGAGCTACTGAGAGCTTTCAGCGATCAGCCGTCAGCTATCAGCAGCTCTCAGATTTCCCGAATCTCCACTCCCCGCTTCCTGAGCCCCTCGACGTACGGCCCGAACGGTACCGCCTCGTCGGGCGTGTGCACGCCGCGCGCCGCGATGCGGCCGTCGGCCTGCATCAGGCCCGTGATGGACAGCGAGTAGCCGGTCGTCCGCATCATGGCGCTGATGCCGCGGGCGGTGTCGTAGTAGTCGAGCAGCTCCCAGGCCACCCGCCGGCCGTCGGTTCCGCGGACCTCGACCCGCAGGGCGACGAGGTCGCGGCCTTCCGACTTGGTGAGCCTGGGCGAGACGACCGCGATGAAGGCGTCGCGCGGCACGATCTCCCTGCCCTTCACCTTGACGGGCGCGAGATCCAGCAGGCCCAGCGCGCGAATCGCCCGCATGATCCCCGCGTGGCCCGGATAGCGCAGCGTCTTGTACTCCATGGTCCGGACCCGGCCCTCCCACGCCCAGGGGAGCGTCGAGATGCCGCCGCCGGTGTGGAATGCCTCCAGGGCGCCCACGGGAGCGGGGAACGCGAGCTCCTCGACCTCCGACAGGGCGTCCACCCGCGTGGGCTTGCCGTCGCGCAGTACCCACGATTGTGTCGTGTAGTAGTCGAGCGCCCCTTCCAGCGAGTAGACGATCTGGTAGTTCAGGGGTGGCTCGGGACGCTGCGGCAACCCGCCGACGAAGATCTTGACGCTGTCGGCCGTCCCCACGCGCCGGATGCCCTCGGCGGCGAGGATGTTCACCATCCCGGGTGCCAGGCCGCAGTCGGGAATCACCGACGCCCCGCGTCGCATCGCCTCCTCGTGCAGCTTCTTCTGGCTGAACACGATCTCGGTATTGCCGCCCAGGTCGGCGCAGTGCACCCCCGCGTGCACCGCCGCTCTGGCCACTTCGAGGTTGAAGTAGTAGGGCAGCGCGTTGAGGACCGCGTCGTGCCCCAGCATGACGCCGCGCAACGCGTTCGCGTCGCGCGCATCGAGCGGGGTGCGCACCAGCCGGCCGGCGAGCGGCTCCAGGAAGGGCGGCAGCCGGTCGGCGTGCAGATCGGCGAGCGTGACGCGCTCGACCCCACCGTGCTGCAACAGGTCGTATGCGCAGGCGGACCCCTGGAGGCCCCCACCCAGCACCAGCATTCGCATGTCCGGCGACGTCTCCGTGGGGAAGAGGAAAAACGAGCGGCGGGAAAGCTAGTGGGGAAGGGGGACACGGGAAACGGGAAACGGGAAACGTAAAGCGGGCAGGCGGTTACGTTTCCCCGTCAGGTCCCCGGACTGCGCCTGGCCGATCACAAAGGTTTCATATGGCCGACATCTAACCTTGCGATCAGACGATCACTTGCGTTACCATTGGCCGGCATGGAACCCCGTCAGGTCAGGCCGCGGCTCGTCGAAGCCCGCCTGGAGGAGGCGCTGGCCGATAGTCCCGTCGTCCTCATCCACGGCCCGCGCCAGAGCGGGAAGACGACCCTGGCGCAGCGGCTGGGCGCGAAGCGGGGCTACGCGTACTTCAATCTGGACGACGACGTGGTGCGCGCCGCCGCGGAGGCCGACCCGGTGGGCTTCGTGGCGGAGCTCCCCAGGCGCGCGGTCCTCGACGAGGTGCAGCGAGTGCCGAGCCTGTTCACGGCGCTCAAGGTTGCCGTGGACCGGGACCGTCAACCCGGACGGTTTCTGCTCACGGGGTCGGCCAACGTGCTGCTCGTACCGAAGCTCGCCGATTCGCTGGCCGGCCGGATGGAGATCATCCGGCTGTTCCCGTTCGCCCAGTGCGAGATCGAAGGGCGGACCCCCGCGTTCCTCGACGCGCTGTTCCGCGCGAGCTTCAAGACCCGCCGTTCGGAGCGCCTCGGCCCGCGGCTGGCGGAGCGAATCGTCGCGGGCGGCTATCCCGCCGCCCTCGCCCGGGCGACGCCGCGCCGCAGGGCAGCCTGGTATCGTGACTACGTCGAGACGATGGTCCAGCGCGACGTCAGGGAACTCGCGCGGATCGCCTCGCTCGACGCGCTCCCTCGGCTCCTCGCGCTGGCCGCCGGCCAGACGGCGCGCCTGCTCAACGTGACCGACCTTGCCGGGCCGTTCCAGTTGAGTCGGCCGACGATCCGCGACTATGTAACACTCCTCGAACAGATTTTTCTCGTCGAGGAGCTGCCGCCCTGGCACAGCAACCGCCTGAGCCGTTTGATCAAGACGCCCAAACTGCATCTGGGCGATACCGGAGTGGCGGCGACGCTCCTAGGGCTCGATGCCGGCGCCCTGTACGAGGATCGCGCGGCGCTGGGACAGCTCCTCGAGACCTTTGTGTATCAGGAGCTGCGCCGGCAGGCGAGCGGCCACGACGACGAGATCCGCTTCCACCACTTCCGTGACAAGGACGGCTACGAGGTGGACGTCGTGCTGGAGCGGCGCGGCCGGCAGGTCGCGGGCATCGAAGTGAAGGCCGCGGCGACGGTGACGGCCACCGACTTCCGCGGCCTGCGCAAGCTGACGTCGGCCGTGGGACGCCGATTCGCGGCCGGTGTTGTGCTGTACGACGGCGACACCGGCGCGAGCTTCGGAGACCATCTGTATGCGGTGCCCGTCGGCGTCCTATGGGAGACGTAGTGACGCAACGATTCGATAAGCTGGTCGCCCTGCTCGAGGAGCTGTTCCAGCTCGACCAGCCCGATCTGGACTTCGGCTTCTACCGCGTGATGCACGCGACGAGCGCCGAGGTGACCCAGTTCCTCGAAAAGGACCTGCTGCCGCAGGTGAAAGCGGCATTCGCGCAGTATTCGCCGGCGGACAAGGCGGCGATCGGGCGGGAGCTGGCGAAGACGATCGAGCAAGCGCAGGCGCTGGGCGCGGATCCCGAGACGCTTCCCAGGTGAAGGAGCTGCGCGCACGGCTGGCGGAGGACGCCGCGTCTACAAGCCCGGCGTATACGCCATTCCGTACGAGGGCGAGGAGGTCAAGCTACACTGGGCCAATGCGGACCTGCACGGCGTCGGACAACTACATCGGCGCGATGCTGCGGGACGCGGCGGGAGCCGCGACGTGAGCATTCCTGATCAGTTGAGGGGGACCCGCTCGACCTGGCCGTGCTGCAGGACATCGTAGGCGCAGGCGGACCCCTGGAGGCCCGCGCCGAGCACCAGCATGCGCATCGCCCGACCAGCCTCCGGACACCGGGAACGGGAGCGCGGAAAGCTAGCGGGAGGCCCCGATGGCGGGAAGCGAAGGGGACGCTTCGGGACCGGCTAGCGCACGACGAAGAGGAGCGAGGGCTCGAGCCGGGGGTCGACGAGCATCTGGCCGACGAGGACGTAAGTCGCCGAGTCGAGCGCCGGGTCCACCACCCAGCGGAGGTAGCGCAGCTCGACGGGGCCCGGCTCCATGGAGACGACGGTTTCGTACGTCGAGTCGGGGCAGGACGCGCTCGCCGGCACCGTGGCGCGGAGCGTGTCCCCGCGGAGGACCAAAACATTGACATCGCAATCGGCGCGCACGCGCACAGGGACGCTCTGGGAGGTGGCCGCGCTGCGGACGAGCTGCTCAATCCAAATCGTATCGCCCCGCCCGGCCGCGGAGATGGTATCGCCCGCTTCGGCGCACCCCGCGGGCCCCGGCGAGCAGCCCAACGTGCGCACGGAGTACGCGAGCGACGACGCGCTGAATTCGGAGTCGAGACAGCCCGCGCCGAGCAGCGCTGCCGAGATCGCGACCGCGATCCCCGGGATCCGCGCGCGGCGCCGCGTCACGGGCCCAGCTCCACGCGCAGGAATCGCACGATCGCGCCCCACGCCGAATCCGCGGCGGCGGGATTGTCGCGTGTGCGCAGGAAGCCGTGTCCCGTGCCGGGATACACCGCATAGTCGTAGCGCTTCCCCGCCTCGCGCATGGCACGGGCGACGTCGGGCAGCGCCGCGTTGATGCGCGCGTCGTTCTCCGCGTAGACGCCCAGGCCAGCGGCACGGATGCGCGCGATGTCGGCAAGCTCGGGCCCGGCGCCGTAGCACACCACGAAAGCGGCGAGCGCCGCGCTGTTGGTCGCGTAGCGGAAGCTCTGCCGGCCACCCCAGCAGAAGCCGATCACGCCGATGCGGTCGCGGCGCACGGCGGGGAGGGTGCGCAGGTAGGTGTGCGTGGCGTCGAGATCCAGGGTGAGCGAGTCCGGCGGCAGACCGCCGATCAGACGACGCGCGCTATCGGGCGATGCCGGCGTGCCGCCGCGGCGCGACAACAGATCGGGTGCGATCGCCACGAACCCGTCCCGCGCCAGCTGCTCGGTCGTCGCCCGAACGAAGTCCGAGAGTCCGTAGATCTCGTGGATCACGATCACCGCCGGCGCCGGGTCGCGCCGCTCGGGGTACGCCAGGTAGGCGGTGACGGTGTCGCGGCCGGAGGGGAAGCGAACGTATTCCGTGTGGACGTCGGGGCGGCCCAGGACGGCCCACGACGGCCCACGACGGCCTAGGTCATAGCCCAACAACGCCACCGCAACCAGCAGAGCGCCGGTCCCGGTCCCCACCTTGACCGCCGTTGCCCGCCCTCGACCGTCCTGGGCCGTCCTCGCTCTCATCTTCTCCCCTCAGTTCACGGTGAACGTCCGGGTCGCGCTGCCCACCGGCGTGATCAGTAGCCGTCCTTCGATCCGATACCGGCCGCGCGGCACCGCCGCGTTGAGATGCCAGAGGAATAAGCGATCGACTCCCGACGACTCGGACACGAACACCCCGTCCACCGAGTCGGGACAGGTGATCCCCTGGGCGAACGTCCGGGCGGCCACGCCGTCGAGAAAGGCCACGGCGTTCTCGGCGCCGTAACCGCGGATCGTCACGGCGACGCTGTCGCCCGCGCGGGTGCCCTGCAGCGTGACGTGGAGGGCCATCGTGTCGCCGCGGGACGCGCTGTCCACCAGGGTCTGCACGGCGCACCCCTGCGCGCAGCGGTACAGCGACACGCGGTATGCGATGTTGTCGGGGCCCGTGGAGTCGCAGCCGCTCGCCGCGGACAGGGCGACCAGAAACGCCGATGCCCGCCGGACCCTTGCCCGTCCTGGGCCGTCCTGGGCCGTCCTGGGCCGTCTTGGGCCATCCTATGGTCCCGCATACACGCCTCCGATCGCCGATCCCGGTTCCGGCATCCGCTCCCGACTCGCCAGCGCCTCCGCCGCCGCCTGCTCGACGGCAGCCGCCACCTCGGCCTCGACGGCGGCCAGCTCGGCCTCCGTCCGGCCGTCCTCCTTCAAGTGCTCCTCGTACAGGCCGATGGGATCGCGCTGGCCCCACCGCTCGAACAGCGCGGCCGGGAACGTCTCCCGTGCCTCCTGCTCGTCGTGCGTCGCGTGGCCGCCCATGCGGAAGGTCTCCGCCACCAGGACGGCGGGCCCGTCGCCGCGGCGGCACCGCTCCACCGCGATCGCGGTCGCGGCGTAGGCGTCGAGCACGTTGTTGCCGTCGAAGGACGCGCCCGCCATACCGTAGCTCGCCGCCCAGTCGCTGAAGTCGGACGGCAGGTGATGCTGCTCCAGCCGGGTGCCCAGGGCGACCTGGTTGTTCTGGAGGATGAAGATCGCCGGGACCCGCTGGACCGCGGCGAAGTTGGCGCCTTCGTGCACCGGCGCGGCCTTGGTCGAGCCGTCTCCGATCCACGTGAGCGCGACGCGGCGCTCGCCCCGCAGCTTGAACGTGAGGGCGATCCCTGCGATGACGGGCACCATGTCGCCCACGTGGGACACGGGCTGGAGCACGCCGCGCGCGAAGTCGCCGCAGTGCAGGTCGCGGCCCGCCGAGGGGGAGTCCGCCGTCGCGAGATAGGCGCGCAGCATCGCGGCCACGGGCATGCCCAGCTCGCAGCAGGCGGCCGCGTTGCGGATCATCGGCGCCACGACGTCCCGCCCGGCCTCGAGCGCGCGACAGGGGCCTACGGTCGTGGCCTCTTCGCCGGTGCCGAGCCAGGCCTTGGAGATCACGCCGGTGCGCACCCAGCGCTTGAGCTGGACGTCGTGGAGCCGCGCCCGCACCAGGCCGCTGTACAGCCCGAGCTTGTCGGCGGGGGTGAGGCGCGCCACGACGGCGGCGCGCTCGGGGGAGGATGCGACGGTGGCGCGATACGCCCGCACCAGGGCGGCATCGGGCTTCCAGGCGACGTATTCCGGCGGGTCGAACGCGGGGAACCGCTTCACCGGATCCCGGCGGCGCTCCGTCCCACGACCCGCCCGTCCTGCTTGAACACCGCGCCGTCCTTCATGACGAAGTCCACGCGCTCGAGCGCGGTGACGTCGGCGAGGGGGTCGCCGCGCACCGCCACGAGATCCGCCAGCTTGCCGGCGGCGACGGTGCCGAGGTCGCGCTCGCGGCCGAGCAGCGTGGCGCCGTTCAGCGTCCCGGCCTGGATCGCCTGCATCGGCGTCATGCCGTGCCGCGCCATCAGCGTGAACTCGTGCCCGTTGGTGCCGTGCGGGAAGACGCCGGCGTCGGTGCCGAGGGCGACCTTCACGCCGCCGGTCACCGCGAGCCGGAACGAGCGCTCCAGGCGCGGCGCGATGGCGAGCGCCTTGGCGGCGATGGCGGGGGGCAGGCGGCCTTCGCGCGCGAGCCGCGTGACGCCCTCGCCCGCCATCAGCGTGGGCACGAGGTAGGTGCCTCGCTCCCGCATCAACCGGACCGCTTCCTCATCGAGAATCGACCCGTGCTCGATCGATGTGACGCCGGCGCGGACGGCGGCCTTGATGCCTTCCGTGCCGTGGGCGTGCGCCGCGACGCGCCGCTCGGCCATGCGCGCGGCCTCGACGACCGCGCGCATCTCCTCCTCGGTGTACTGCTGCACGCCGACCGAGTCGGCGGGCGACAGCACGCCCCCCGTCGCGCAGATCTTGATGACGTCGGCGCCGTACTTGACGTTGTAGCGCACCGCCTCGCGGATCTCGTCCACGCCGTCCGCCGCGCCGTCGGCGATGCCGCCCTGCGGGAACGCGCCCGCCCAGTAGCCCGCCGAGCCGTCGCAATGACCCCCGTTGATGCCGAAGGACACGCCCGCCGCGACGATGCGGGGTCCCGGGACCCAGCCCGCGTCGATCGCATTGCGCAGCGCCACGTCGGCGAAGGCTCCCGCGCCCACGTTGCGCACGGTCGTGAAGCCGGCCTCGAGTGTCTGCTGCGCGTGCGCCGCCCCGTGCAGCGCGTGCTCGGCGGGGCTCTGCATCAGCTCGGCGTGCTGCCAGTCGCCGTCGCCGACGACGGGCCCCGCCAGGTGCACGTGCGCGTCGATGAAGCCCGGCAGGACCGTCCAGCTCGAGAGGTCGATCACCGTAGCCCCGGCGGGCACGGCGACCGCGGGGCCCACGGCGGTGATGCGGGCACCCTGAACCAGGATCACCGCGTTCCGCAGCGGCGCGGCGCCCGTACCGTCGATCAGCGCACCGGCACGAATGGCGATCACCGGGGCGGAGGGCGCGGCCTCCTGGGCCGGAAGGGCAACCGGCAGGGTGGCGAGCAGGACGATGGTGTGCAGCACCCTCATTTCAGCTTGTCCTTCAGCTTGCCGAGCAACCCGCCGCCCGCGTCGGCCGCGAGGGCGTCGGCGAACTCGAGCGCCGTCGCGAAGCGATCGTCCGGGTTGGACGCGAGGGCCTTCGCCAGCGCCTTCTCGAGGCCGGCGGGCAGATCGGGACGCGCCTCGCGCAGCGGGGTCGGGGCGCCGCGCAACCGCGCGATCATCATCTCCTGCGCGTTGCGGCCCTGGAACGGCAGGCGGCCCGCGAACATCTCGAACGCGAGGATACCCAGGGCGTACACGTCGCTGCGGGCGTCGAGCGGCTTGCCCCGGATCTGCTCGGGGCTCATGAACTCGGGCGTGCCGAGGATGATCCCCGTCGCCGTGAGCTTCTGGATCGCGGGGTCGGCGCGGCGCTCCTTGGCCAGCCCGAAGTCCATCACCACCGCCCGTTCCCCACCCCCGTCCTCGGGCACGAGCATGACGTTCTCGGGCTTGAGATCCCGGTGAATGATGTGCAGCTCGTGGGCGTGCTGCAGCCCGGCGCACACCTGGCGCAGGATCGCCACGCCCGTCGCCAGGTCCATGGGGCCCGCCCGCACCTCGCGATCCGACAGCAGCTCGCCCTGGAGGTAGGGCATGACGAGATAGATGAGGCCGTCGTCCGATTCGCCCAGGCGGAGGATGCGGCACACGTTGGGGTGGTCGAGGCGCATCGCGAGCCCGGCCTCGCGGCGCAGCCGCTCGACCGAGCTCTTGTCCGTGGCGAGCTTGGGCGACAGCACTTTGATCGCCACCGTTGCGTTGCTGCCGATCTCCTGCGCCAGGTAGACGTACGACATGCCACCCTCGCCCAGCTTGCGAATCACCTGGTAGCGGGCGTCGAGGATCTGGCTGGACAGGCTGGACGCCCGATCGACGCCGGCGCTGCGGGGCGGCGTGAGCGGAGCCCGCACGCCCGTGCCGCTGGAGGCCGGCGGGGCCGCGGCGGGCTTCCCCTGGACGTCCACGAGCATGGTCCCGTCGTTGGCGCAGAACCGCGCCGTCGCGCCGTACACGGCGCCGCACTTGGGGCAGCGACGCTGGCTCACTGGCGCACCAGATTGCGCCCTTCGTTCTTGGCGCGGTAGAGGGCCTGGTCCGCGACCGCCACGAAACCGTCGACCGTCTTGACGCGCTCATCCGGGAAACAGGCCACGCCGATCGACACGGTGAGGTGCAACGGATCCTCGCCCGGGTCGGCGAAGTCGCGCGCTTCGATGCGCTTGCGGATGCGTTCGGCGAAGGTGGCGGCGCCCTCCCGGGCGGTCTCCGGCATGGCGACGACGAATTCCTCTCCGCCGTAGCGCGCCACGATGTCCACCGAGCGGGCCTCGCGACGCAGCAGGTCGCCGACCTGACGGAGCACGGAGTCGCCGGCGACGTGTCCCCGATTGTCGTTGACCTGCTTGAAGCGGTCGATGTCGGCGAGCAGCAGGGCCACGGAGAGATCGTAGCGGCGGGCCCGGTCGAGCTCCGCGTCCAGCGCGTCGGCCAGCGCCCGGCGGTTGAGGCAGCCGGTGAGCGCGTCGGTGGCCGCGAGCTGCTCCAGGCGCCGCTTGTCCGACACGGCCGTCTCGAAGTGGTAGGCCTTCTCGATGGCGCCCACGGCGGTGCGGATCACCGTCTCGGCGAACGACCCGTCGGCCCGCGTGAGGGGCGGGTCGTCGCCCGTGGTCCGCAGGAAGAACACCCCCCGCTGCTGGTCCTGGATCGAGAACGGGACGGCCACCGCGGAGCGCGTGGGCACTGTGACGTTCTCCTTCTCCCAGCGCACCCGCTCCTCGGCGTACAGCGGGTCGGTGCGCACGTCCTCCACCAGCACCAGCGCCCCGGTCGAGATGGCGCGCCGGATTTCGGGATAGCGCGCCAGCTCGATCTGGAGGTTGCGCAGCATCGGGTTCTCGTAGGCGGCGACCACGAGGCCCATCTCGTCGCCCGGCGTGGCGAGCACCATGGAGCAGCGCGCGATGTTGAGCACCCGCGCGACGCGCCGGGCCAGGATGTGGTAGATCTCGTCCGGCTTGAGCGAGTCGGTGACCTCATGCAGGATCTCGACCATCGCGGCGCGGCTGCGCGCCTCGTCGCGGGCCCGGGCCAGCGCCTGGCTGGCGCGCAGCTGGGCCTCCACCCGCGCGAGCAGCTCCCGCACGCGGAACGGCTTGGCGATGAAGTCGGCGGCGCCCAGGCCGAGCGAGCGCACCGTGGCTTCCTCGGGCGGCATCGACGACACCATCAGGACCGGCAGGTCCTTGAAGCGGTCGTCGCCCTTGAGGCGCTGGAGCACCTGCAGCCCGTCGATCTTCGGCATCATGATGTCGAGCAAGAGGAGCTGGGGGCGCTCCTCCTCGAGTCGCGTGAGAATCGCCTCCGCCTGGTCGGCGACGGCGACCTCGTAGCCGTTCTCCTTGAGGATCCAGGTCAGGGTCTGCACCAACGACTGGTCGTCGTCGGCGACGAGGATCTTCGTGGGACCGATCGTCTCTGGCATGGGTTCGGTAGTCAGCTCTCGAGCAGCGCCGGGTCCACGTTGCCGCCGCTCACGACGACCACCGTGGGCCCGGACGGCGCGACCGCGCCGGTCAGCAGTGCCGCGGTGGTGGCGGCCCCCGAGGGCTCCACCGCGAGCCGGCAGCGGCGATATAGAAGATGCATCGCTTCCCGGATGCTGTCATCCGTCACCAGCACGGTCCCGGCGAGGCGGTCCCGGTGGGCCCGCAGCACCGTGAAGGGGATCGTCCCCACCGTGAGCGTGATCAGCCCGTCGGCGATGCTGGCCGTGCGCTCGAGCGTGACGGGCGCCCCGGCCGCCAGGGAGCGCGTGAGCTTCGGCGCGCCTTCGGGCTCGACCCCCCAGACCCGTGCCGCGCTGCCGGCGGCCGCGAGCCCTGCGACGACCCCCGAGATCAGCCCGCCCCCGCCCACGGGCACCACGACCGTCTCCACCTCCGGCAGCTGCTCGGCGATCTCGAGCCCGAGCGTTCCCTGCCCGGCCACGATGTCCACGTGGTCGAAGGGCGGGATGATCGCCAGGCCCTCGCGCGCCGCGATCTCCTCGGCCCGCCGGCGGCGGTCTTCCGACGTCCGCCCCGCGAGCTGGACCTCGCCGCCCCAGCGCCGCACGCCCTCGATCTTGACCGCCGGCGCCGTCTCCGGCATCACGATCACGGCCCGCACCGCGAACGCGCGCGCCGCGTAGGCGACGGCCTGGCCGTGATTGCCGCTGGAGTAGGTGATCACCCCGTGCCTGCGCACGGGGTCAGGCAGTCGGCGAATGGCGTTGTACGCGCCCCGGATCTTGAAGGCGCCGATCGGCTGGAGGCTTTCCAGCTTCAGGTAGACTCGCAGGGGCTCGCAGAACACGAGCGGCGTGCGCAGCGCCACGTTCCGCAGCGCGAGCCCCGCGTCCCGGATCGCCGCCGCATCGACCACGCTATTTGCGGGCGCGGGCCTTGGCCTTCGCCTTGGCGGCTCTGGCCTTGCGAGCCGGGGCGGGCGCGGTGTCCTCCCCTTCCTCGTCCTCGCCCGCCTCGTCCTCGTCCTCCTTCACGACGCGGGCGACGTCCACCACCAGGTCGCCGGCGACGAGGTTCATGATTTTGACGCCCTGCGTGTTGCGGCCCGAGACCCGGATCCCCTCGACCGGCACGCGGATCATGATCCCCTTCTTGGTGATCATCATGAGCTCGTCGTCGGCCAGCACTTCCTTGAGGGCGACGATGTCGCCCGTCTTGTCGGAGCGCTTGAGGGTGATGATGCCGCGCCCGCCCCGGTGCTGCACGCGGTACTCGTCCAGATCCGAGCGCTTACCCATGCCCTTCTCCGTGACGCACAGCAGCGTGGACGCGCGGCGCACGATCACGAGATCGATGACCCGGTCCTTCTTGTCCAGCGCGACGCCCTTCACCCCGCCGGCCGCGCGGCCCATCTCGCGCACGTCCTTTTCGTGGAACCGGATGCTCATCCCCTGCCGCGTGGCGAGGACGATGTCGTTCGAGCCGTCGGTGACCTGCACGTCGATCAGCTCGTCTCCCTTGTCGATGTTGATCGCCCGGATGCCGTTGGAGCGCGGGTTTCCGAACTCGGAGAGCCGGGTCTTCTTCACGACTCCGTTCTTGGTGGCGAAGAAGAGGTGCTGCTCGTCGGAGAACTCGCGCACCGGCACGAGCGACGCGATGCGCTCGTCGGGCTTGATCGCGATACAGTTCACCACGGGCTTGCCGCGCGCCGCGCGGGCGGCCTGCGGAATCTCGTGTACCTTGAGCCAGTAGCACTGCCCGCCCTGGGTGAAGAACATCACGTAGTCGTGGGTCGAGGCGATGAACAGGTGCTCGACCCAGTCGTCCTCGCGCTGGTGGGCCGAGATCACGCCCTTGCCGCCGCGGCGCTGGCGCCGGTAGGCCGAGACCGGCAGACGCTTGATGTAGCCCGCGTGGGACATGGTGATCACCATGTCCTCCTCGGCGATCAGATCCTCGATCGAGAACTCCCCCTGGTCGGCGACGATCTCGGTGCGCCGCGCGTCGCCGAAGCCGTGGGCCAGCTCGGTCAGCTCCTCCTTGAGGATCTTCATGCGGCGCGGCTTGGAGGCCAGGATCTCCTTGCACTCCTTGATGAACTTGCGGATCTCGCGCAGCTCGTCCTCGAGCTTGGTGATCTCCAGCGCGGTGAGCCGGGCGAGCCGCATGTTGAGGATCTCGGCGGACTGCCGCTCGGACAGCTTGAAGCGCTTGCGCAGCGCGGCGTCGGCCGCCGGGACGTCCTTGGATTTCCGGATGATGCGGACCACCTCGTCGATGTGGTCGACCGCGATCTTCAGGCCCTCGAGGATGTGCTCGCGGTCCTGCGCGCGCTGCAGCTCGAACTGCGTGCGCCGCGTGACGACGACGTGGCGGTGGTCGATGAAGTGCCGGAGCAGCTCCGTGAGGCCCATCTCCTTCGGCACGCCGTCCACCAACGCCAGCATGATGGCGCCGAAGGTCACCTGCATCTGGGTGTGCTTGTACAGCTGGTTCAGCACCACCATCGGCACGGCGTCGCGCTTCAGCTCGACGACGAGCCGCACGCCTTCCCTGTCGGATTCGTTGCGGACGTCGGTGAGCCCCTCGAGCTTCTTGGCGTCGTACAGCGCGACGACCTCTTCCTTCACGCGCTCGGGGCTCACCTGGTAGGGGAACTCGGTGACGACGATGCGCTGCCGGCCCGTCGACTCGGTCTCCTCGATCGTCGCCCGCGCGCGCACCGCGATCCGGCCCCGACCCTTCTCGTAGCACTCCTTGATGCCGTCGCGCCCGTAGATGATGCCCCCGGTGGGGAAATCGGGACCCTTGATGAACTTGCGCAGGTCCTTGACCCCGGCGTCGGGATGATCCACCAGGTGGATGATCGCCTGGACCACCTCGCCCAGGTTGTGCGGCGGGATGTTGGTCGCCATCCCCACCGCGATCCCCGCCGA
>Ga0187892_10002420_pt1 | contig 37449 bp, 29 predicted proteins | sample MA1701073metaG_FD_139345 | JGI IMG/M metagenome (GOLD analysis project Ga0187892, IMG submission 139345) | Bio-ooze microbial communities from a basaltic lava cave in the Kipuka Kanohina Cave System on the Island of Hawaii, USA - MA170107-3 metaG ... | reverse complement strand
CGATCATCGTTTCGGCCACCAGACAGAAAAATGTAAGAGAGAAAAATAAGAGATGCCATTTTTCTCTCTCACATTTTTCTGTCTGGTCGGTCCGGAGTGGCCGAAACGATGATCGAAGCCGGTCTTGGCGCACGGCCAGGAGATTTTTTGACGCGCGGAGCGGGCAGTTCACGAAGCGGCTGAAACGCCAACCACTGACGCAATCACGGATCGAGCAGTCGCACAAAACCTTCCTGGACGAAATGCTTGTAGGCTTGCCTACTCATCCAGCCCCGCGCCGTATTCGCGCGCAAGGTCCGCATCAATTCGTTCGTTATCAGCGGAGTTCGGATCGCCGCTATCCCACGCGCCAATCCAGCGGGCGAATCGTTCCTCGGCCAGACATTTTTCTTCTGCAAAGGCGAACAAAAACAGCCAGATCAGCAATTTGCGTCTAAAAGAGCAACTCATTGTAAAATCAATACGTTGCACGATCTTCATAGTTGTTTTGGCCTTTGCAACAAAATAAGAATCAAGCCCAGAAGGGCATGTAGCTGCGGTAGCGCATGGAAGTCTGATGCGGATCGGCCAACTTTATCTGGCCTGCTTCGACCGCGTCGCGGATGACGCGCGAGACAGACTCGGTCTTCTTTTCGGGCAGTTTGAATCGCTCGCGCAAGGACTGGTTCGTCATCTTTTCGTTCATCACGTAACGCAGGCAGCAGTGCTGGTTTCTTCCTCGCATTCCTGGGAGTATGCGCGGGCCAGATCACGATCAATCTGTTCATTGTCCGAACCGTTGGCGTCGCCGCCCTTCCAGACGCCAAAAAACTTCCTGATGTCGCCTTTTCGCGCGGGCTGAGCCGCGCGCGCGCTTTGCGAAAGCTCCTGGAGAATCAGCGCGGCCAGCGTCAATCGCTCGCTTTCCGGCAGCGGACGCACCGCCTGTTGATAAAGTTCCTGCACACTGACTGCCATAAAAATCATCTTCTGGTAGGCCATCATACCCCAGAACCGCCCCCCTTCAGCAGCCCCGCCTTGGTGTCCAGCGCCAGCCCGCCCATCGGCGTTTTCAGCTTTGAGGAATGGCAGCCGTAGCAATTGGTGGCGAGGACAGGCCGAATCTTCTTCTCGAAGAATTCGTCGCCGGTGGATTGAGCCGATTGAGCGCTCATTTGCCTCGCCGCAAGGGTGAGTAAGAATAGCCAGATGAGCGTCAGTTTGAATTGCGCCCGCGTCATCTATACCTCCTGATTGAAGAACTCCAGGTTGATCTGCGCTGCTTGAGCTACGTCCTTATCAGGGTCTTCGAGCAATGCCCGCATTTGCTCGCTCAACTCGCTGATGCCGCCATCCCCAATCTCATCACAGGCATATTCTCGCATTCGCGGGTTCAGGCTCAGCAGCGCGGCCCGTAAGATACTTATCGCCTCGCTCGGATAGGCCCGGCTCAGGTATACCATGGCTAACGCCGTCATTCGCTGATCGCCGCTCTCTAACAGGTCGCTGACCCGGCGCCTTTCCAGGGGAAAATATTCCAGGTGAATAAAACCCCAGAGCGCCCTGTACCTGACATCTCTTGGTCCATCGTCGAAAGCGCGCGTCAAAGCATCCCGGACTTCCTCATCAGCGACATCTGGATATGCCAGAGAGGCAAGCGCAGCCGACCGCCGATCCAGGTCATCGGAATACAACCACTGCTTAAGGACCATCACCCCCTCAGGAGGATGCTTCGACAGCGCGAAAGCTACCTCATCGAGATACCCCACTTCGAATCCGTCGGGCGGAGGGATGGCGCCGCTCCACCAACGAAGCAATCGCTCAAGCGGCGCATCGTGGATGTCCCTGTACACGCCCATTGGTATCTCCTCGGCTGCGAATCACTAGGCAAGGGCGGCGATTACTGAATCCGTGTTCCTCACCTTTATCAATCGGTCATTCACTGCTCTTCTCCACCGCCGCTAAAAAAATCTCTGGTGTGACAATCTTCAAGAAGCGAAATCGCTTCTGAAACTCGCGTCCTTCTTCCCTCTCCCACTTCATCAGATCAAGCAGGTCATTGTCACGGCTGACCAGGTAGTCAGCTTTCATCTCAACCGCCAGATTGATGTAAGGCTCATCTTTCGGATCGCGTGGGTAGACAAAACGTTTGGGAACTTGCCTGATTAGGGTGGCGCGCTGATCCAATCGCTCAAATAGGGCTTCCACCGCAACATCGGTGAGTTTATGCAACCTGGCGCGCACATCAGACCGGTTGAGCACATAACGCGCTTCGGCCAGGATCAGCTTGCTCACGTAGAGCGTGATCTTTCCTTCGTCGAGCAGGTCGAGGATGCGGGCAGCGGGGCTTTTCTCATTCGCAGCCGCCTGCACAAAGACCATACAGTCAAGGACAACTCCTGGGGGATCGGCGGGTTTGCTCATTCGTCTTCTGTCGGTCTGTCTCGGTAAAAGTCCTCACGGGCTTTCTCAACCAGCGCATCCAGTTCTTCATCGGTCATACCGCTTTCCGCAAAGCCTTCGCGCACTGGCGCAAGAATCTCTCTGAATGGCTTTTGAGCCAGAATCTTCGCCTCAAGCACCATCCGGGCGTATTCCTCAGCGCTCCTGGCGCCATTGCTTCGTCCAAGCTCTTCCAGCGCCTGCGTTGTTCCGCTCGGTAGGCCAGTGATCTCCAGGCGTTCAGTTTCAACTTCTAAGCTCATAGTTTTACCTCTTCGATTCCAGACGGATCAGCCCATCCATTCAAGGATACTGTGATTCCCCTCCCAAAGGTCTTCATCAAACAACAGCTTCATACGGAATCACCGCCAGCCGCCGTTCGCGGTCGGCGGCAAACGCAAAGCAGGCTTGAATGTCTTCAGCAGTCAAGTCGGGGAAATCGTCGAGTATTTCCTCTACGGTCATCCCTCCGCCGAGATAATCAAAGACATCGGCCACGGCGATGCGCGTGCCGCGAATGCAAGGCTTGCCACTGCGGATGCGCGAGTCAATGGTGATGCGATCTTTGTAATTCATATTATGTGACGGGCAGCGTCTTTCTCAGAATTTGGTCAACTACTTTGTTAATTGATTCGTGTGCAGAGATCGCCTCCTGCTGCAATCTCTGAAAAACATCTTCCTCAATCTGTATCTCAAAAATCCGTTTCTTGATCTTGATCACGTCATTCGTGGATTCCAGGTATTCTGCGTAATCCATTGTGCTGTGGGAATCCCAAAACTCTCCGGCCTCAGCCTCGGAGGTGAAGGAATCCGGCAATGGATCAAGAGGTTTATTTTTGTCGCTCATAATATCTCCTTTCGGCGTCATCCATATCACGCGCAGAGATCGGTAAGATCACGCCTTTCGGTTTGCGAATGTAAAAGACCACTAAATATCGTCCCGCCGCTGACTGGCCATACGCGGCATATACATTTTCGCCTTTTACTTTGCCTTTGCCTACCTTGCGAAGATGCGGGTCTGCGCGAAGAGTTTCCTCGGCTTCTGCGACCGATACGCCATGTTTCTGAGCCAGTTTTTCGACAAACTGATCTTTCCAGATGATTTCGGTAATGACCATAGCTGGGACTACATCGTCACTGCAATACTCGATCAGCTTCCTTTGAAAAGAGACGGGCCAGCCCGTCTCTTTCAGGATACCGCGAACACCGGGGCCGGGCAATTACCAGTAAATCTTCAACCCAACCTGCATCTGCCGGGGCGCGTTGACCTGATCGTTCACGACTCCGAACGTATTGCTGTTCAAGTTCGTGCTGCCCGTGCCGAACACCGTCCGGTTGAATAAATTGAAGACCTCCCAGCGGAAATCCAAACGGAAGTCTTCGGTGAAGCGGAAGGTCTTGGCGATGCTGATGTTCTCGGTGAAGTTCGGGAAGGCGCGGACTTTCGGGTTGAAGCGCGTCGCGTTTCCGTAGGCGTTGGGCTGCGCCAGGAAGACAGCGGCGTTCAGGAAGCGGTCAATGGCCGGATCGAATTTGTCGCCGGCGATTGGCGCGCGCCAGTTGTCGTAGCCATTGATCGTCGGGCGCGTCTGGGCGTTGAAGATCGGCAGCGGGTTGTTGCGCGAGAGGGCGATCGGGGCTCCGCTCACGTAGGCCTGAATCGCGCCGACGCGCCAGCCGCCGATGATGTGAGAAGCGACGCCATTGCGGAGCCAGCGCCGGCCCACGCCGAACGGCAGTTCGTAAACCGTGTTCAGCTTGAGCGCGTGGGTTTGATCGAATTGCCCGATGGATTTCTCGGCTCTGCGGTTGTACTGATCCTGCGCGCCGGTTCCCGTGAAGTACGAATCTGCGTCGGTGAGGATCTTCGAGAGCGTGTAGTTCCACTGGAACAGCAGCCCATTCGAAAAGCGCCGCTCGGCCTTGATGACCATCGCGTGATAGGACGAGTGGCCGCTCTTGTCGCCACCCTGCGTCCCCGTCACGATGTTCAGGTATTGCGGGTACGGGCGTAGCGCCTGCGCCACAGTGCGTTGCTGCTGGATCGCAGGGTCGTTGAACTGCGGATACGGGACCGTGATGCCGTTGTCGCGCGCAAGCTGCGAGTTGGCCTGGGCGCGGAAGAGGTTCAACGCATTCGTGATGCCGAGCTTGTTGACGAAACTGTCCCAGATCGCGGTCGGAACCTGGTTCAAATTGACGCCGCCCGACTGTAGATGCGCTCCGACGGTCGCGTTATAGGCGACCTCGATTGTCGTCGAAGAGGTCAACTGGCGCTGGACCGAGAATGTCCAGTAGTAGGTCTCAGGCGCGCGGGCGGCGTCGCTCGGCTGCCAGAAGTCAACGTTGTTGTTATTCGAGAAGCTCGGGTCAATCAGCGGTGGAAGCGGATAAGGCGGCAAGCCCTCGTCCCAGTTATAAAGCTTCGTGATCCCCTGGTTGGTCGAATCGAAGACGTACTGGCCGATGAAGCCCGAAAAGTGTCCGGAGCCACTGACTACCGTGACTTTGGAGAAGGAGCGTCCGAAGGCGGCTCGCAGCGCCGTCTTCTCGTCGGGCGAATAAGCGATGCCGATGCGCGGCCCGATGGCGCCGTACCAGCCCGGTACCAGGCTGCGCACGTTCTCGCGTCCGGGGCCGGAGCCGGCGAAACGCAACGCGCCGGGGTAGTTGTTGACCCTCGGATTCGGACGGTCGGGCGTGAAGTCCGAATACTGGTCGTCGTTCATATTGACCGGCGGCAGTGTGAACTCGTACCTCACGCCGAGGTTCACCGTCAGGCGGCGGCTCAACCGCCAGTCGTCCTGGAAATAAAAACCGTAGTACCGATAAAGCTGCGGTACCCGGCGGTCGGTTTCGGTGCGACCGAAGATGGCTTCGCCGAGCAGGAACGAGGCGAAGGAGCTTCCGCTGGTGGCGCTGGTGGCGCCGGGAACTGACGTTGTCAGGAAACTGAATCGGGCGCGCCCGGCGATGTCCTGCTGCCCGAAGCCAATGGCGCGCTGGCTCTGGAACGCGAAACCCATTTTGTAATTGTGTTTGCCTGAGCTGAGGCTGAAGTCGTCTTTGACCGACCACTGCGGCTGCTCGGTTCCGTTGTCGGAAGTGCCGCCCCAGCCGGAGAACTCTGTGAACTCGACGCCGGGAAAACTCCGCTTGCAATCAACCGACCCCTTGAAGCAGAGGCCGAAGTCGCCGCCGACGTTGGGCGAGCGGCTGAATTTGAAAAACTTGTTGCCGCCGACCGAGAGGTGGTTCAGCATCCGGCTTGAGATCGTCCAGTCGTAGCTCCCGCGATAAGCCGACGTGTCGAAGATCTGCACCTGACCGTTCCAGAGCGGCTGCGGCAGCCCCGGAGGGCCGGCTTGCCCGACTTGCTGGCGGTAGTTCGTGATGTTCATGAAAAACCCGAGACGGTGGTTGGTCGCGAGGTTGTGGTCCAGCCTCAGGCTCCACTTGGTCTGCGGATTGAGGATCGTGCCCGAATTGACGATGTAGTTGTTGCGGACGTAGCCGGACGTGCCCGGCAAAGCTCCGCGATTCGGCTGCACCGCCTGGCCAAATTTCATCACCAGCCGGCTGAACGCGCTGAAGCGGTTCGCCGGGATGATGTTGTTGGGGAATGGATCGCGGATGAAGCCCGTGCCAGCCGCGTTTGGCCGGGTCGTGGCCGGGTCGTAAATCTGGATCAGCCGCCCGTTCGCGTCAACCCATTTGGAGAAGTCGCCGTTGTACATCTCCGGCGTCGGCACGCTGAAGATTTGGTCGTTGCCGCCGACGCGGTTGCGGAAACCCTCGAACGCGAAGAAGAAGAAGGTTCGGTTCTTGCCGTTGTAAACCTTCGGAATCCGGATGGGGCCGCCCACGCTCGCGCCGAAATCGTTCTGCTTGTAGACAGACTTGGTCAGCGGGAAGAACCCGCGCGCGTCGAGCGCGTCGTTGCGCAGGAAGTTGTAGATCGAGCCGTGAAGCTGATTGGTGCCGCTCTTGGAGACGAAGGTCATCACGCCGCCGCCGGCCTGTCCGTATTCGGCCTTGAAACCGTTGGTGTCCACGGTGAATTCCGTGATCGCTTCGACCGAGGGTGTGGTGTAAGCGATTTCAGCGGCATCGGCTGAGCGGTTGGTCGTTACCGAAATGCCATCCAGCGTGGCGTCCCAGGCGGCGGCCTGACCGCCGCCGAGAGAGAGCGCGTTGCCGCGTCCCTTTGATTCCGCCGTGATGCCGACCAGATCGAAGGGGCTGCGCAGCGCGCCTCCCACGACCAGCGGTAGTTCGTCCACCAGCCGGTTCTCGACCGAGGTCGAAATCTTGGCGTTCTCGGTTTGCAGCCGCGCCAGATCAGGCGTCACCGACACGACTTCGGTAAGCTCGCCGAGTTCGAGACGCACGTCGAGGCGGACAGTGGTGGCCGCTGCCACGACCACGTTATCGGCGAGGTACTTCTTGAAACCTCGCAGGCTGACTTGAATCCGATAGGCGCCCGGCGCTACCGGAATGTTGTACTGCCCGCCTTCCCCGCTAACGGTGGTCTTGGTCGCGTTCGTGGCGGTCGCTGTGATCGTGACCTCCGCGCCGGGCATGACCGCGCCGTTCGGATCGGTCACCACCCCGGTGATGTTCCCGTATTCAGACTGCGCCAAGAGCGTAGCCGGAGCAAGAAGACAAAAGATCGCAAATGCGAGTTTCCGACAGAGAGATGGTCGTTGCATGGTTCTACCTCCGAGTTTGATGGTTATGGCTCAGATGGCGCCTTGAGCCATTTCGTTAGCGAGGAATGCCGCCTTCCTGCTGGCGGCGCAATGCTCAGCGCGGGCTTTACGAGGGTGTTCGGCGTCTCGCGCTTCGGCGAGGATTTAGCTGAATGCGGCGACCAAGATAGTCCGTTCGCCACGCGCTTTCGTATAGCGAACTTCGCCGCTCAACCGCTCATTGGCCAACTCTTGCACGTCCTGCGCAGTTTCTTCATCCAGGTACGGCTCGCCACAATTCGTACACACGCGCGCGGGTATATCGGTGATGAGCAAAATCGCCTTGCCGCGCTCAATCGGCAGCACCGTTGTTCCCTTCCTAAAACGATTATGTTTGCAAACCAAGCACTTCATTAGGTCATCTTGCTCACTCATCATCCGGGCTTAGCACATCCTGTGCTTGGTGTCGAAGTACCAAAGAGCCGCCTTGTCCGGCGAATACTGCGCGATCCATTGCGCAGCCGCTTTCATATCCTCCTCGGCTTCTTGTTCGACGACGACCTTGAAGCTCATTGCGCAGGCCTTTTGGCGTCTACTGAAATGCCAAGCAACAACCTGATCTCTTCCAACACCTCTTTGGCCGGGCGCCCGGCGCCTCTTCTGGCGCCCTCTAACGCTCGCAGCGTCCGGGCATCCTCAAGTTCTTCAGGGTCAAAGATCATCTCCAATGCTTCTATTGCCACCTGTTGAAGATTTTTGCCCTGTGCGGCGGCGACTCCTGCGATCCGCTGTTCAAGGTCGGCAGGAATCGTGATTGTTGCGCTCATAGTTTTTACCTCATCTGAAAAGCGACGGATCAGCCCGTCTCAAGCAGGATACCGTGAACGCTGCGGGCGGGCAATAAATACGGGGCGAACGCTCACCGGCCCTGCGCGGGCAGCATGTTGCGAATGGCCGTGATGCGCCAGCCCTTCTCGGTCCGCTTCAACACCAGCGTCGCCCACATACTGCGGCTTGCTCCCTCAGCAAGGCCCGTCAATTCGTAGCGCCCATCAGCAATCGCCACATCGGGCGTCACCATTCGGACGGATTCCACGGTGATGGTACGTTTGCCGCCCGTGCTGCGCGAACTCGCCATCGCGCCGCTGACCACTGCGTCGCGCCCTCTGCGCCATTCGCCCGACGACACAAGCTGGTCGGCGTCGGCAGTGAACAATTCCTCGACGGCTTTCGGATCAATCCGCTCGCGGGCGGCGACGTACTGACTGACGATTTCACGAATCGCGGCTTCATCTTTACTCGGAGTCTGAGTAAGCGCGCCAACCGCGAGAACCAGGGTGATAGCAGTGAACATCGGAATTCTCATGATTTTTACCTCAACTCGGTTTCTTCAATTCTTCACGGGCGGCCCCTTCGCCTCGGTCTCAGCCGCCGCTTCGGTCGTAAGCCATGCCGGGTACCAGCGGAAAAGGTTACCAGTCAGGCTGGCGACAAAAATCTCTCCGCTCGACGGCGCCGTGATCATGTGTCCCGGGCTTTCCATCGCGCCGAGAATTTTGCCGGTTTCGATCTCGATCTTCATGATCCGGCCCGCCAGCGTGTCGTAAGTGATGTTCTCGACGTTGTTGCGGTGGGTGATGATCCACATCTCGTCGTTCGGCGTGATGAACAATCCCTGCGTAGCGCCGAGGTGAGTCCATTGCTTCAGGAACTCGCCGTTGGCGTTGAAGATTTGGATGCGATTGTTTTCGCGGTCGCTGACGTAAACGCGGCCTTTGGAATCTACGCCGACGGAGTGAACCGTGCGAAACTCACTGCGACCGCTGCCTGGCTTGCCCCAGGAGAGCAGATACTTCCCTTCCTTGTTGAACTTCACCACACGGGAGTTGCCGTAACCGTCCGAAACGTAGAAGTCGCCGTTGGCGGCGAAGGCAATGTCCGTGGGACGGTCGAAGGTCTTGTCGTCAGTTCCCGTTTGGCCTTTGACGCCCCAGGTCTGCAACAGCTTGCCCTCGCGCGTGAACTTGTAGACCTGATGGTTCCCGTTATCAACCGCCCAGATGTTGTCATCCTTGTCCGCCCTCAGCCCGTGTGGATTGCCGAAGAAACCTTTGCCCCAGGAGCGCAGGTAATTGCCTTTGGCGTCGAAGACGACGACCGGATCGGCCTTCTTGCCTCGGTGAAAGACGTAGACCTCGCCCTTCGAATCGGTCGTGACCGCCGAGACGCGACCGAACTTCCAGCCATCGGGCATCGTGTCCGGCTCTTCGCCGAAGCGGATGGCGACGCGGTATTTGAGCAGCCCGCCTTCGTGCGGCGCCCAACCTTCGGGCACGTAGCCTTGCTCAGGCGCTTTCGATTTCGGCTGTTGGGCCAGGCCAATAATCAAGAGAGCCAGGCAGAGAACAAACGCTGAAACAAGCGGTTTTTTCATGAGTAAAAGACCTCTTTCGGAATCGTAGGGAGATTACGGAACAAACGGAATAAACGGAACATACGGAAACTTGATAGACCTTCCGTTTGTTCCGTTTATTCCGTATGTTCCGTAATCTCCTGTTTCCCTCACTCAGAAGACCAGCTTCAACGCGAACTGAATCTGGCGCGAGTCAATCTTCGTGCTCGTGATCACGCCGTAATTCGGCGTCCGCAGTTGCACGCCAGGCGGGTTCCAGATCGGGTGGTTCGGGGCGTTGAAGATCTCGGTGCGGAATTCGACGAACCTCGATTCGGCCAGATGGAATTTCTTATTGGCCGAAGCGTCGAAGCTGATGATGCCCGGGCCGATGACGGAGTTTCGCCCCGTTGTGCCGAAACGGAAATTCCCGGTGGCCGGAATCCGGTCTACGTAAGCGTCCGTGTTGAAGAAGCGCGTGCGCGCCTGCTCGCTGCGTGGCAGGTTCGGGTCGGCGCCGGTGGAATCGGGATAGCAAATGCCGCCGCCGTTCTGGATATTGCCCGGGCCGCAGGTCAGCGTGAACGGGAAGCCGTCCTGCAACGTCAGGATGCCGCCCAACTGCCATCCGCCCAGCACGAGATCGGCCACTCGGTTGTCGCTCAGCAGGCGTTTGCCTTTGCCGACCGGTAGCTCCCACACCCACGACGTCGTCCAACGGCGGCGGAAGTCGAAGGCCGAAAGCCCCCGTTCGAGTTCGAGGTTGTAGTCGTTCGACGGCGTCAAGCTGTCGCCGACCGAGGTGCGGATGCCGCTACCGTTGTCAATTGACTTGCTCCAGGCGAATGAACTGATGAAGGTCAATCCGCGCGAGAAACGCTGCTGAACTTTCAGGTAGAGCGCGTGGTAGCTGGAATGGCTCGGCGCGTTCATTACCTGGAAGCCGCCGAACTTCGGATACGGGCGAGACAGGTTGGTGTTCGCCAACTGGCTCGGCTGCGTTTGGTTGTAGGTTTGCAGCCGCCGCAGCTTGATCCCGGCCGAGCCGAAGTAGGTCGCTTCGACCGTCATGTCGCTGGTCAATTCGCGCTGCAATCCGAACGACCATTGCGTGACATACGACGTGCGTTCGTTGAACTGGTTGATCAGGATGAAGGTCGGAGCGCCCGTGCGCGCGAACGGCTGCTCGAAGCTCAGGTTGGGCCGGAAGCTTTCAGCCGGCTCGTTGCGGCGGATGGTGAAAGGCGCGTTGCGCACGATGTCGAAGGTGGCGTTGCCGATGTCGCGCACGTAATAAATCCCGGCGCCGGTGCGCAGCACGGTCTTCGGCGTGATCTGGTAGGCGATCCCCAAACGCGGGGCGAAATCGTTCAGGTCGTTCTGGTAGGCCCGGTCGCCGAAGCGCCCGTCGCGCACGTACTTGATGTCCGACGCCAGGCGGAAAGCCGGATTGCCTTCAAAGGGATCGCCCGAACCCGCGCGCACGTAGATCGGCTCAAACGAGTTGTCCCAGCGGAAGTCAATGTTGACGATGGCGTCGTGCTTGTCCTTGAACGGCTGGTCGTTCTCCCAGCGCAGCCCGTAGTTGAGCGTCAGCTTCGGCGTGAGCTTCCAGTTGTCTTGAAGGTAAAGCGCGAAGTAGCTCGAACGGAAGTTGGCGATGGGCGCGCCAACCTGCCCCTCGGCGTTGTTGAAGTGGCCGAGCAGGAAGTCGGCGAACGGGTGGCCGCCGGTTGCGCCTGTCCGCGCGCCGTTGTTCGTGTAACGCCCATCGAAGTTGAAGCGCCCGCGCGTGACCACGCCGCCGATCTGGTTGTAGCGCACGCGGCGCACTTCGCCGCCGAACTTCCAGGAGTGCTTGCCGAGTGTCCAGGAGAAGTTGTCCACCAACTGGATCGTCGTGTCGTAGTTGATGAACGGCGCGTCGCTCTCTTCGCCGAGTCCCGCCAGCCCGGTGATGCCGATGTTGGGCACGCCCCAGTAGAGCGGGTTGTCGCTCGGGATGTTGATGCCGAGTTCCTTGACCACGTTGACGGTGTTGGCGCGCGGCGAGATGTGGGCGTTGACCAGCCGGCTCAACCCGAACCGGATGTCGTTGACCTTGCTCGATCCGAAGGTGCGCGTGTTGGCGATCACGCCCTGCTGCACGTCGGCGTCGGTGTTGATGCCCATGTTCGGAACCGCGAAAGGATCGTAGCCAAGCTCGTGCGAGATGCTGTGGCGGAAAAACCAGTTCGAGTTCGAGCTTTCGGTGAAGTCCACCCGGTAGGTGTACTGGTCGGCGTCAATCCGCTTCGCTTCGTTGTTGACGAAGTTGGAGCCGGTGCGCTCCTGCTGCGGCAGCGGGTAAAAAGCCAACAGCTTCTTCGAGACCGGATGAATGCGGTTCTCAGGAATCCGGTTGTTGGGAAAAGGCGTCGGCGCGCCGGTCACGTCTCCAGCCGCGTTGAAAACGCGCGTCGCCGGATCGTAGATGGTTGCGGCGCCGGAGAAATCGCCGCTGCGCCAGGCCGTGAGCGGAAGCGACGGCGTTGAGGTCAAAGCCTTGCGCTCGCGCAAGCCCTCCCAATTGAAGAGGAAGAACAATCTGTCTTTGCCGTTAAAGAGTTTTGGGATGGCCACCGGCCCGTTCACAGTCAACCCGTACTGGTTGCGCTTGAAGGGCGGGATCGGCGCCGGGTCGGGGCGGTCGAAAAAGTTCTTGGCATCCAGCGCCGAGTTGCGCAGGAAGTGGAAGAGCGTCGCGTGGAACTGGTTCGTGCCCGATTTGGTCGAGACGTTGACCTGGGCGATGGCCCGGCCATATTCGGCGTCGAACAATCCCGACTCGACCTTGAACTCGCGGATCGCGTCAATCGAGGGCAGCAGCATGTAGCTGTTGAAGTTGAGATCGGTGTTCTCGATCCCGTCGAGCGAATAGTGGTTGTAATGGATGCGCTGCCCCGAGACGTTGAGCGCGAAGCTGTTGCGCTGGCCGCCCATCCGCTGCTGGCCCTGAGCGGAGGCTGGCCCGTTGGTCGTCGCGCCGGGGATGAGCGAAGTCAGTTGCAGATAGTTGCGACCGTTGAGCGGTAATTCGACGATGCTCCGGTTTTCGATGACGGTACCGATCGAGGCGTTCTCGCTCTGCAAGACCGGAGCGCCGCCGGTGATTTCGACGACGTTGGCCAATTCGCCGACCTGCAGCGCTATATCAATCCGGTTGGCGCTGCCGACCAGCACCTCGATGTTCTTGCGCTCGACGGCGCGGAATCCGGCCTTTTCCGCCTTCAGCGTGTAGACGCCGGGCGGCAAAGCCGGAAAAGAGTAAAGCCCCGACTCATTGGTCTGGACTTCACGGACAGCGTTGGTAGCCGTGTTGGTAAGCGTGATCCTCACCCCGGCCACAATTGCTTCGGTCTGGTCGGTGACGACTCCACTGATTTCACCCGACGGTGTCTGGGCGCTTAGCGGAAGGACGATGGTGAAGAGAAGAAGGAACGCGACAGTGACACGCAGAGTCATAAGAAACCTCCATCTGGTGGTTAGAGTTGGAATGGCGCAGACGTACCGCAGACTGTCTAGTCTGCGGAGGGCTTCGTTACTCGACAAATGCCGGGAAACGAGAGCCATTCACCAATGTGCAAGTTGTCTGCAAGTATCTCAATGACCAAGCACTCCGCAGACGGTGCTTGGTCTTCGTTACTCGACAAATGCCGGGAAACGAGAGCCATTCACCAATGTGCAAGTTGTCTGCAAGTATCTCAATGACCAAGCACTCCGCAGACTAGACAGTCTGCGGTACATTGCGATAGCAGAGGCGCTAGTGATCAGCGACTCCGCCATCCGAAAACACATACTTGGGGCGATTGACTGGCTTGTACGGATGCTTCGCCGCGACTTTTTCATCCAGATCAACACCCAGCCCCGGACGATCCGGCAAGTCTGCAAAACCATCTTTCACTTTCACCGCCCCGCCGTAGAAAAGGTCCTGAATCCATTGATCGCTTCTTGGGCTGTACTCTTGAATCGTGCAGGCGGGCGTCGTCGCATCCACGTGCAGCGAGGCGAGCGTGCTCACTTCGCTCTGCGGATTGTGTGGGGCCATCTCGATCCGGTAAGCCTCGGCGATGGCGCCGATCTTCTTCATTTCCAGAATCCCGCCCGCGTGGCAAACGTCCGGCTGGACGTAATTGACCAGATGCCGCCGGCAATACTCGGTGAAACCATATTTCGTGAACGACCGCTCGCCGGTCGCCAGCGACACGCGGGTCTTGCTCCGCAACAACTCCAGTTCATCAATGTCTTCAAGCTGCGTCGGTTCTTCGACGAATAGTGGATTCAGGTCTTCAACCCGGTGGCAGAAATCAATCGCCATCGGAGTCGTCAGCTTGCCGTGCGCGTCAATGCAGATGTCGAAATCGTCGCCGACCGCCTTGCGCACGGCTTCGACTCGCTTCGCGCCCTCGCGGACGGCGTAGCTGGGGATCACCAAGTCGTTCTCGACTGCGATGAATCCCGACTTGGCGGCAGTGTAACCTTGTTCTTTAGCTTTCAGGAAGGCTTCCGGCGTGCTACCAACATCCAGGTAAAGCCGGATGCGATTGCGCGCCGCGCCGCCGAGCAATTTGTAGATCGGGACATTGAGCGCCTTGCCCAAAATGTCCCAGAGCGCGATCTCGACGGCGCTGATCGCGCTGTTCAAGATCGGCCCCCCGCGCCATCGCGGGTAGCGGAACATGCCTTGCCAGAGCAACTCAATGTCGGTCGGGTCTTTGCCGACCAGGAACCGCTCGTGCTCCATGATGGCCTGCGCCAGCGTGGCCTCCTTGCTCGTGATCGAGCCTTCGCCGAGGCCGGTGAGGCCTTCGTTGGTGAGGACTTTGCAGAAGACCCAGTTCACACTCCCGACGTTGACGATGACCGTCTTCAGGCCGGTGATCTTCAGGTTGAAGGTTCGGGCTTTCGCGCCGGCTTCCTGAGCCAGCGCAAAACTCGGGAGCGCAAGCAAAGCTCCGCTTGAGAGAAGAAATGCTCGTCTGTTCATTTGAACTCCAGTGTACGGGTAATCCAACGATCAAGTTATGGCGAAGAGCCTGTCAACGCTATGGAAGGCCATACACTACTGCTCGCAGCCGCTTGTATTCATCAATGTCTTGCTGCGTCGGTACTCTACCGGCGATTCCGGCAGCAGTTGATAGAGGCTCAGAATGATAAAAGAGCACCTGTTCATCCGGGGAACTATTCCTGACCTCATTCTCCAGTGGCTGCGCGTCATTTGGATTTTTGGAGAATATATCTGCAAGGGTTCTACGAACCAGTTCCCAATACTTGTCGGAATCCACTTTGGAAAGATCATATTTGCTAGTTCCAGATTGCATAAAGTTCCTCCTAAAAAAAGGGAGTTCCCCGCTGGTGAAGCTCCGGGGTCGGCAACACCTGCAGCGAGTTGTTCGTATGAAAACTGATTTGATCGCAATCCTTGATAACCAGCGTCTGTGGCCAGAGCGAAACAGGACCAAAGACGACGTCGTAATCCCTCGAGCCTTGAAACATGTGCGATCCCATAGCGTTACGGCAGTGCGTTATGAAGTCCCAGTAATCCTGGCTGGAGCCTTCAGTCACGAAGCATAGGACGTTCAATGTAGCGAGCACATCCCTGGCGACATCGAATCGAAGAACTACTGCATGATTGGCCGGACTGGGCGTAGCGAGAGCGCGCCGGTAACGATTGTTTGCCCAGTTTCTAGCCTGGTGAAGGCTGGTTGTCACATAGAAACCTCTGCCGAAGTCTGTCAGCGCGTTGCTCCTGCCCAGGTTCACGCTATGGTTCATTGGGAAAGATGGAGACGCAATTATTGCCGCTGAAAGATCATCAGTTCCATGATAAAGAGCAACAGGGCCGTTCTGCCAAGCCATTACTTTCCCCTCCAACAGATATTAAACTCTTCGGCGCAGAATTGCAGCTTTGTGCGCTCATTGATCGCGATTTCAATTTCATTTTCCGCCTCGCGTTACTTCGACAACCTCAACTCCGGTTTGATTTCAAATGTGTTCGTGTCCCAATCAACCGTCACCGTCGTCCCGTCGGCAAACGTCGTCCGCTCCTTGCGATAGTTTTTATCCAGGAATTCGTGCCCGGTCATCTCCACCAGCGCCAGTCGCTCGTGCAACTCCACCATCTGTCGAATCAAGACCAGGTTCTTCTCCAACTCGGCCCCGATGTTTCCCACCTGCGGCAGACCGCCGTTCAAAAATCCGTAGAGGATGTTCTGCATATCACCGGTTCGATACGGCGTGATGATAGCGTCGTGATAGACCAGATTGAACAACGGCACGGTCACGCATTTGGCCGGCCCCAGCGGAGAAGAAATATCCGCGTACGGAACCGTCCAATCGCACGCCGCTTCGGTTCCCACGATGCCCAGGTTGCTTCGCGTCCAGTTGTAGCAGAGCGCCCGCGCGTTGATTGATTCCGTGCGCGTGGTCGGATGTTCGGGATTGAAGTCTTCGTCCGGCGGCACGTAGCCGAACACGTCCAGGTAACTTCCCTGCGGCTTGATCCCGTGCTCGGCCAGCAGCCGGTAATTCTTGATCAGATGTCCGAGCATCATTCGTGGATTGAGGAACGTCTGGGTTCCGCCGTCCCAGTGGCGCATAAACGGGATGTAGCCTTCCTTCCAATCGCCGAAGCGTGTGCCGGGGAAAGCTTGCGGCGGACTGACCGCGTCTTCTTCGTGAATGGCGAACTGCGGGTCGTAGGATGGAGCGTCAACGTAATAATCGCGGTATTGATCGTGCAGCGTGAAGATGTAACCGATTTCGCGGCACGTGTCAGCCAACCGCTTCATCCCTTCCCAACCGCCAGCTTGCGGCGGCGGCGGCAGTTCGTCTGGATGCTGCCGGTCGTAGCCGAGATGCGGCCAACCGGTCAAACAAACGTGCAGACGATCAATGCCCTTCGACTTCAACTCGCGCAGTTGGCGCGCTCGCTCGTCAAATGTCGTCAGGCTGTAGTTCTTTTCGGGATCTTTTTGATCGTAGCGTGAACTGTCCGGCTTCAGATTTCGCAGGATGCTCAGTCGCGTCAGCGGAGTCCCGATCAAATCTTTGACCGCCGGCGTGCGCGCGATTTTTTCTTTGAGCGAAACGAAAAGGCCGGTCTCCATCGCGTAGCGGCGATAACGTTTGGCCAGGTCTACGTAATTGCCATCGGCGACGAAGCACATCCGCGCCGTGCGCGGATAGCCGAAGCGACCGAGCGTCGCGCGCCAGCGCGGGCCAATCACCGTCGGCCCGCCCGCCGGATGGCTGAATTGATAAGCGGCGTCGTTGGGCGTTTCGACGATCATCATCATCGCCGACCTACCTTTTTGAAATCCCCACCACGACATTGACCATGACTCGATGACGTTGCTTTGCACAACGCTTTTATCGGTGGCCGCGATCTTGCCTTCCGGCGTGATAGTGCGAATCGGGTAGAATTCTTTCGGCCAGTTGCGCGGCAGCAAATTGCCCCGGCTGTTGCTCAGCAGCGTATGATCAACTTCGCGCGCATCCAGCGCGGCCGGCCAATCGAGTTGCCGCAGAGTCGCTTCGCGTTCGCTGGCCGCAATGTCGAAGACCAGTTCCTCATCTTTGCCTTCGAGACAAACTGTCAGGAACAACCGCAGATCAAGCTCCACGCCTCGATTGAGCAATCCGTTGTGCCGCCATTCGCCGAGGCTGATTTTGACGCCGGTCTTGAAGCCGGTGTCGAAAGGTTTGATCTCGATCTTCCGCGCGTCGGCCAGCCGCAGGTAAAACTCTTCGCCGCGCGAGCGGACCAGCATGTCTTTTGCCGATGACGGAACCATTGACCATTCAGCGGGGCCAGCCTGAACGCGGAGCGCGAGGTCAGCTTCGTTGAGCGTGACCTTGCTCTTCCTGCCCGCGATCGTCCACTTCCCTTCCGCGCGTGAGACTGTGACCAGCGGCGCGCCCCATTGTTCGCGCGGGAGTTGCTGCGCGAAGAGAAGCGCGTGACAGGCGATGGTAAAGAAAACGATTCGTAGAATCTGGCGAGACAGCGACATTTCTTCTCCTCACGGAAAGCCGTTCGTAGTCCCGCCTTTAGGCCGATGCATCAACCTCAGGCATTGCCAATTGCCAATTGGTCATTGGAAATTGTTTTGCAGGAAAGAAAGCCAACCTCCCTGCGAAACAATTGGCAATGGTCAATTGGCAATGAGCAATGAGCCGACGCTTCTCGGCTTACTTCGTACCGTTGGCTTTCAAGCGGAACTACGAACTCGTCACTTGCAGATCAGTAGCCGGGCCGAACGCGGCGGTAAATCTGTGATCGTCAAACTGCCTTCGCGACGACCCAAATCTTCGCCGCTCCAAAAATCAGTGACGCGGCTCGGACGCGCCAGTGGGACAGAGATCGTTTGCGGTTTGTCTTCCCAGTTGAAGACGCAGATGGCTCGCGCGTCCAGCAGATTGACGACGCCCACGCGCAAGGTGTCGTCAGCAAACTCCGCCGCTTTGCCGGTCGGCGGCATCAATTTCTTCAGCATCGCCAACCGATCCGGCGTGATTTTCGTCAGGTCGTCGCCGGACAAAATCATTCCACCGCTGGCGTAAATGACCGTCGCGTGGAATTGAAACTCATTGAGCGGCAGGTCGCCTACGAGCACAATCGCGTCCGGATCGTTCCACCACAAACGCCCGTTCTGCCAATTGCGATAAAGGTTCTGCCGGCCAGTGCTGGCGATTCGATCCCAGCGGCGAGAGATGTCGTTCGAGCTGCGCGAGCCGTGGATCAATCCGAGCGACGCCCAGATCGGATGGTTGCATCCAAGTATGAAGCTGGGGATGAATCCATCGCCTGCGCCGCGAATGATCGCCTGCATCCCGCGCCGGTAAGCTTCAATGCGCGTCGCCCGTGGGTCGTGAAAGCGCCCGCCGTGCATCGCGCCCCAGAAGTTGGCGTCGAGCTTGAAATACGTGCAGCCCCACTCGCGCCGCATCGTGCGGAAGAGATTTTCGTAATGCTTCTGGACTTCGGGATGTGTGCCGTCGAGCGCGTACCACGGCCCGCGCCGCCAACCGCCGAACGTGACCTTGTCAGAACGCAGCGGCTTCCCTTCCCCGTCTTTGATGAACCAGTCGGGATGGCGCTGGAACAGGTTCGACTTCTCTTCGGCGATGAACGGCGCAACCCAGATGGCCGGCTCGAAGCCGCGTTCGCGGATTTCTTTCAGCACGCCCTGCACGTTGCCGCCGAACGCCGCGCCTGTCTCCAGCCAATCTCCCATCGCCGGTTGGTAGCCGTCGTCAATCTGAATGTATTTCAACCCCGGCGCGTTTTTGGCGATGAAGTCCAGGTTGTCGCGCACCTGCTGGGCTGTCACGCGCGGCCCGAAGCAATACCACGAACACCAGCCGGTCGGTGGCGATTTGAATCGCAGCGGCTGACTGGCGTTCAACAGCAGCGCCAACTCGTCGAGCAACTTCGCGCGATCAGCGCCTGCGCGGAACGTGAACTCTTCCAGTTCCCAACTCTCGCCCGGCTTCAATTCCAAACCTTCGGTGTCAACCACCACCTGCAACGAACCCTGGCGCAAATAGAATTGCCCGCTGAAGCGGCGGCACGAAGTGAAAGCCAGCAGCAGGTTGCCGCCATCGGGCGGCGCCAGCGTCATCAAGCCGTAGAAGACGCGCGCGCCCGCTGGCTGCGGCATCTTGTAGTGTTTGGCATCGGTGTAATTTCCCAGATCAACCGGTTGGCCGAGCGTGCCGCCCGTTTCGCTCAACATCTGAAAACCTTCGCCGTAAAGCCTCGTCGCCAGCGGCAGATCGAGTTTGAGGTCGAAGAGCGTGATTTCTTTGACGCGCGCTGGCTTCGTCCCGCGATTGACGAGCCGCGAGCGGCAGAGCGAGCCGCGCCATTGCCTGATCAACTCGACCTGTTTGACCTCGTCGTCGCCAACCGGAACTACTGCGCTCGGCGCGTTGACGAAAGACCGCTGATCGAGATGTTTCGCACCCTGCGGCCAACTGACGCCGGGCGCCACGGCCAATAGCGGCGAGACCAGAGCGAGGTTGAGAGCTTCACGACGTGTAAGCTTTGTTGTCATAAGAAGCGTGAAAGACAACGACGGCGTTTGGAGTTCCGCCTTCAGGCGGATGGTCTCGGTTTACGAGACCATCCGCCTGAAGGCGGAACTCCAAACGCGGACTCCAAACGCTGCTACTTGCCAATCGTCCTTCTCAGTTCCGCAATCGGAACCAATCGCCCGTGCAGCGGCGCGATCTTGTCCACGTCGAGGTTGAGCCGCTGGATGTTCTCGTAGAGATTCACCATCGCGGGTGGCGGACTGGCCGGCGGTGGCGCGTTGGCCGCAAGCGGAGTGTAAACATCCACTTCCACCAGCAGCTTCTCTTTCGGCAGCCAGGCCATCAGGTTCCCCGTGTTGTGCGGGCTGCCCTGGATGAGGTGAAGCTCAACGGCGCGGGCGCTGTCGGACATCACGTGCTTCGCGCCAATCGCCAGGATTTTGGCTTTCTTCTTCTCGCGCTGCTGGCGGTCGGGGTTGAGCGTGTGCGGCGCCTTGAACGTCGTTTCGTAAAATGCCTTGTTGCTCTCGTGCGTGACGATGGTCGCGCCCTCGGCCACGTAAGTGCGCAATCCGCCGGAGTGGTCGAAGTGGTAATGCGTGTTGACCAGATAGCGGATGGGCTTCGACGGAATCTGCTTCTTCACTTCAGCGATCACGGCCATCGAACGGTCTTCGTTGAGCGGCGCTTCGATCACCGCGACGTGATCGGCGAATTCAACCGCCACGCTGTGATGCGTCCCGCCGGTCAGATACCAGACGCCGTCGGCCAGCTTCTCCGCCGTCACCCGCACAGCAGACGGCGTGGCCTTCACCACCGCGTCGGGAACCGTGAGGTCGAGCGCGACATTGGCCTTCGCCTCCGCCACAGTTAAATCGAGCACCGGATGGCCGCCCTGCTTCTGCACGATCTTCGCCGGAAACTTGAAGCCGCCGAAATCGCGGTAGCCGCTGTAGGTGGTCTCGATATGCATATCGCCGAGCACTGGGTTGTCGAACCACGACTCGACCTTCTCGACCAGGTTGTCGGCGGAGATTGTTCCGACCACGCGGTATTTGCCCAGCGCAGTGAAGGTCACGGTCGTCACCTTGCCGCTGCGTTTGACCGTCGCCTTGTTCGCCAGCGCGCCTTTCAGAAAGCCGTGCGGCGTCAACCAAATCTGCAACTGGCGCTCGGTCACGGCGGCAGGCGCGGCGGGTGTGACGTTGGAGCCGGCCTGTCCCCAGGCCTTGTCGCCAGCGAGGAATTGCGTCGCCACGGGGCCTTGCGGGCCTACCGCTTCATTGCGCGTGGCCTGTTTGTCGTAATCAACTGATCGAGTGAAGCTCTTGAGTTCGGTGCGCGGCAATTGCGCGGTGGGACTCACGGTCTGGCCCAGCGTGATTTGCGCGCCAGCGCCGGAATATTGGGCGGACTTGATGTCGCCCATGTTCTTGATCGTGGCTTCGAGAACGCTTTTGGCGTCCTGCGCGGACGCGACGGCGCAGAGAGCGCAGGCGAGCGTAAGAGTGAAGAGGGTTTTTCTATGCATCGGTTTGTCTCCTTGAGGCTCCAAAGCTATCGCTGTTTATGAGTCAATCAGGGGAACGCCGGATCAGTACCGCGAGCGGTAGCGAGCGTGGCTCCCGCAAGAGGGCGACTCAGGGAGCCACGCTCGCTACCGCTCGCGGTACTGATCCGGCGTTCTTTAGAAGAGCAGCTTCAACGCGAACTGAATCAACCGCGGCGACCCGGCGTCTGAAATCGTGCCGAAGTCGCGCGACGAGGCGTTCATGTTCGGATTGCGGAAGCTGGCGTGGTTCCAGACGTTGAACATCTCGGCGCGGAATTGCAGGTTGACCTGCTCGGTCGCCTTGATGTTTTTGAAGAGCGACAGGTCCCAGTTGTGGCGGCCCGGCCCTTTCAAAATAGTCGGCGGCGAGCTGCCGTAAAGATTGGCCGCCGGCACAGCGAAGATTTTGCCCGCCGTCGGATCGAAGAAGAAATTGCCGGTGACGGACTGATTGCCGAGCACGGTGAAGGTCTGCACCTGGCGCGGGTCGAGGTAGCTCACCTTTCCGACCAAGTCAGGCCGACGCCCGCCGGTGGCCGTCGTGATGCTCGGCGTCAACCACGCGCCGCCTTGCGCCTGGATCAAGCCCGAAAGCTGCCAGCCGCCGAGCGCTTTGCCCGCCAGACCATCCTGCGCTTTGAAGAACGGCAGGTAATAGACGTAAGACGCCGTGAAGATCTGGTTGCGGTCGAAGCTGGCGTGTGAACGCTCGGCGCGATAGTTGCGCAGGTTCTCCACGCCGTCGTCCTGACCGGAAGCGTCGGTCAGCGCCTTCGACCAGGTGTAGGCGAAGCTGTAGGTCAGCGATTTCGAGTAACGCCGCGTCACGCCGACTTGCAGGGCGTGATAGTTCGACGCCGCGCTGCTCTCGTACAAACGGATGTTCGTGAAGCCCTGATATTGCCGCAGCGCGTTGATGTTGGTTGAAGCGCTGGCCGATTGCACGGCGGGCGTGACCTGGTTGATGTCAGGCCGCCGCAGCAAGTGCCGCCCCTGCGTCGAGACATAGTTGACGTCGAGCAGCGTCTCGAACGGCAGTTTCTTTTGCACGCCGAGGTTCCAGTTGTAGGTCGTCGGGAAGGTCGCCGCCGGGTCAATGCTCGTCACCGCAATCGGGAACGTGGCCTGGCGGCCGTTGGTCAGGTTGTCAATGCTGCCGTCGAAGAGCGTGACCACGTTCTGGAACGGCGGATTGCCGCCCGCCGTGACTGCGATCAGCGAGAGCCGGTCGTAATAGACCGCGCCGCCGCCGCGCACCACGAAATCGCCTTTGCTGAACGGGTCCCACGAGAAACCGAAACGCGGCGAGAATTTGTTCTGGCTCTCCATCAAGCTGCCCGGCAAGCCTTTGAACAGGTTCTGCCCGCGCGGATCGAGCGGCAGCCGGTGCGCTTCGGTGAATTTGTCGCCGCCGATCACGATGCCGTTGAACGGCACGCCGACATTCGGACGGAGTTCGCCAGCGCCCGTGCCCGAGGGAATCACCTGTTGCGCTTTCGCCGGATCGAACGCGCTCGGCACAAAGGTCGAAAGCGTGTTGCCGGTCTCGTTTGGCGCGCCCAGTCGCGTGAAGCGCACGCCGATGTCGAGCGTCAGGTTCGGTCGCGCTTTCCAGGTGTCGGCGATATAAGCCTCGGTCTGGTTGTAGCGCGTGTAGCTGAATTTATCATTGTCGCCTTCGCGGTATTGCCGGTAATTGCCGAGCAAAGTGTCGAGCAGCGCGTTGCCGGTGGTGTTGGCGTTGCCAGTCGCGCTGAAGGTCAGGTCGCCGACCAGCGTGCCGCCGACGCGCTCGTTCTTGCGGTTGTGGAGGAACTGCATCCCGGTCTTCAGGTTGTGCTTGCCGATCAGGTGGCTGAAGTTGTCGCGGAACGAGCCGTCCCACAGCGGCGAATGCGAATTGCCACGCGCGCCGGAGATGGTCGTGTAGCCCGTGATCGCTATCGGCGGTATCCCGTACACGTTCATGTCGTTGCCATACAGTTCCTTGATGTTCAGCCCGTAAGTTTTCGGGAAACGGAAATCGTCATACGGGAAGCGCTCCAGGAAGAGGTAGGTCGAGACGGCGGCGAACTCATTGACCGTGCGCGGGCTGATGATGCGCGTCCAGGTGAACTGGATGTTTCTCGCTTTGTTGCGGCGCGTCGCCCGGTAGGTCGGGATGTTTCCCGTCTCGTAGGGCACCGAGTTCGAGCCGGTGTCGTAGAGATAGCGCAGCGTGAATTCGTTCTGCTGCGACGGGATGTAATCGAGCCGCAGAATATCTTCGCGGCGGATGTCGCGGTTGGCGAGCTGGAAGGTCATGTTGTTGGCGGTCGCCGTGTTGTTGTAAAGCAGCGCCTCAGTCTCCATCACGTCGAAGATCTTCATAATCGCCGCGCCGTTGGCCGTGATGTACTGGCGCGGCAGGATGTTGAGGCCCTGCGGGTTGGCCGCCGTGGCGCGCGAAGGGTCGGCGATCTGCGTGCCGCGCAAACTGGCGACTGGGAAGTTGGCCGGATACCTGAGCGTGGCGGTGGTGGTGATCAGGCCTGCGCGCTCGTCACGTGTCGGGACGGTCACGCGGCGCGTGTCGCCATCCACGCGGCGTTTGTATTCCTGGCCGCCGAAGAAGAAGAGCTTCTTGCGGTCGGCGTTGAATTTTCCGGGAATGAAGGCGGGGCCGCCGAGACTCCAGCCGAAGTCGTTCAGCCGCAGCTTTTCGGTCTGCGGCGAGAAGAAGCCGCGCGAGTTGAGCTTGTCGTTGCGGAAGAATTCAAACAGCGTCCCGTGGAATTGCGAGCTGCCGCGCCGCGTCGAGAAGTTGACCTGGGCGCCGCCGGTGCGCCCGTATTCGGCGCTGTAACTGCTCGAGGCCACTTTGACCTCCTGGACGAAATCCACGCCGACATTGTTCGTCAGCGAAGTGATGTTGCCGCTGTCCTGGTTGTACCCGCCGTCAACCGTGACCGCGTTCGAGGTGGAGCGCAGCCCGTTGACGTTGTATGTGCCGATGCTGCCGTAGGTCATGCCGCCGCGATCGAAGATGTCGGTCGTCACCGCCACGCCCGGCACGACCATCAGCAGCGTCATCAGGTTGCGCCCGTTGAGCGAAAGTTCGCGCACCTGCGAGCCGTCAATCAACTGGCCGACTGAACCGGATTCCGACTCGACCTTCTCGCCGGCGGCGGCAATCGTGACGGTCTCGGTCAGTTCGCCGACCTCGAGCGCAGGGTTGACGCTGACGCGCTCGCCCGCCGTCAACTGAATGTTGTCTCCGCTGTAGGTCTTGAACCCGCGATGTTCAACGCGCACGCGGTAGGAGCCGGGCGGCAGATTGGTGACGAGATAAAAACCGTCCTGATCGGTCGCCGCCGTGCGTTCGAGCGTCGTCTGTTGGTTGATGACCGTCACCGTCACGCCGGGCAACGCAGCGCCGGTCTTGTCTTTGACGATGCCGGAAATCTGCCCGGTGATGACCTGCGCCGATGTTGTCGCATTGAACAATACGGCGACGAACAGGATCAGCAGGGCGGCGCAAACGGCTCGGCCCGCGATTTCGGCTATCCGTTTCTTCTGGTTCGTCTGAAGCATAGAGTTATACCTCCTGAGATGACCGCTTCAGTAAAGCAAGCGATGGGTTATTGGAATACTTGTGTGGGGTTAAGATAACCGAATCGCTGCGGCCTGACCACAGTGGGAAGAAAAAAGCTGCCCGGACTCCGTTACTGCTTCCAGCCCGGCAGCGACACCGTGGCGCGGTAGTTCGAATCGTTGTACAGCGGGTTGCGGACGGGCTTATAAATTCGCTTCCCTGTGAACGGCCGATCCTGCGTGTAAATCCAGACCGAGTCTGCATCCCAGACGATGATCTCGTCGCGCTCGTCGCCAGTGACGTTCAACACCTGATACGCCAGATCGGGATGGCCGTCGTCGGGCAACATCACTACGCGCCGCAACCGCCCGTCAATCATCCCGCCTTCGCGCACATTCGCATTCAGCAGCGCGAACTCCTGCCCGTCGGCGCGCCAATTCACCGGCTGCAAATGGCTCGAACCCGGAATCAGTTCCTCCTGCGCGAGGATGTTCGCGTCGGCGGCGAAGAGCGTCACGATCCCCGTGTTGCGCCAGAAGTTCGCCGTCATGATTTGCAGACCCGGCGCTTCGGGCCGGTATTTGGCAACGCTCTGCGTCTGCGTGTGGCCGATGCGCATCTGCTTCAAAATCTTTCCGTCAGCCGCGATCATCACCAGGCCTTCGTCGCTGCCACAGGAATAAACTCGCGGTCGCGCCTGCGGATCGTCCGTGTAATTGCCGGCGGAGATGGCGTCGGTGTGGTCTTTCATCACCGCGTCGTGCGACCAGACGGCCTTCCCCGTCGCGTTCCACAACGCAAACCCGATGACGAACTCGTCCTTGCCATCGCCGTCGAAATCGTAGGGGTAAGGATAATGTCCCGTTTGCCCCGTGCCGCTCCACAGTGGCTTCAAATCGTTATCGAACACCCAGAAGGTGTTGTAACGATCCTTCAGCAGCAGTTCCTGCCGGCTCTTCTTGCCCGACAGATTGAGGAAGATCATCGAGTCGCCGCTGTTCAGCTCATACGGGCGTTCACGATTTTCCGTCGGCGCGGGCGGCATCCACGCGCGCTTGATCGTCTGGCCGGTCGCGCCTTCGAGCACTTGAATCTGAAAATCTTTGACCATCACGACTTCGTTCTTGCCGTCGCCGTCGAAGTCATGAATCTGGAACGGCGTGTCGTTCGTGAGCAGCGTGTTGCGCGGATCGGGCCGCCCGATCTGCCAGAGCACTTTGCCATCGAGGTTGACGGCGGTCAGACAACTGATGTGGTCGAACGCATCGCCGCGCACCTTCGGGATGTTCTGCGCGATCAGCATGTCTACGCGGCCATCGCCGTCCAGATCGCCGAACCGCACGTTGCGGCCCGCGCCCCATTTCGGCGTGTTGAATTTCTTCCAGAGCTTCGGCTGCGGATTAGCTGCGCGCAGTGTGTCCAGTTCTTTCTCGCGGGAGGCGATCCCACTGCCGATCTGCCGCGCCACCGCCTCTGGCGCGGAGACCACGAAGTCGGTGAAGCGCGCAGGAATGTTTGCCGTGATGCCAGCGCGGCCACTCAGGATTTCGCTGTCGTTCGCTTCGATGACCAGCTTGCCGTCGAAGTAAGCGCGCATCTTCGGCCCATCGTTTTCGACTTTCAACTCGTAGTACTTCGTCACGTCGTAAGAGACATCAGCGGAGCCAAGCTCCTTCCAATCCACCACGCGAATTTTCTGTTCAATCGGCAGCTTCAACGCCAGCCGCGCTTTCTTGCCGCCCGTTATCGAGAAGACGTAGTAATGGCGGTTGGTGTGATACCGAAACACAATGCCCGCCGATTCCGCCAGCGACAGCGGTCTCACCCTCGCCGACACGGTGTAGCTCGTCCACAGCGGGTCGCCCGTGACGAAGAGCGGCTGCCAGCGCTCCGGCTGATCGTGCAGCAGGTGTTGTTCGAGGTAGGTCTTGCCGTCCTCGTCGCCCGCCACCCACGAATCGTTATGTGTGATCGGGTTGTACCACGGGTGCGTCGACACGCCCCGGTGCGGCAGGTAGTGATATTCCTGGATGGCGCCATTGAGCAATCCGACTGGCTTCGAGAGCCAGCCCGGCGGGAATTTCGAGAAATCGTCCCGGAACAACTCGACGTGGGACGGCGCGGCGACAAAGAGTACGAACAGCAACGCCAGGATTATGCGCATATAGCTTTCCTAAATGATTTAGAGGTGGAAAAAGTACCGCAGACTCACGCAGTCTACGGCATGCCCTCTTTCAAGAACAGAGAGAAACACGGAACAAACGGAAATAACGGAACAGACGGAACGGAAGAACTCCTTCTGATCTTTCCGTCTGTTCCGTTATTTCCGTTTGTTCCGTCTTCTCTTTCCGCTTTCTCAACCTCAAAATCAGAAGGCCAGCTTCAATCCGAATTGAATGATCCGCGGATCGCCTGCGTTCGGATGCGTGCTGGTGATGCGGCCAAACCCGCCGCCCGAAACGTTGGTGTTCGGGTTGGCGAAGTTGACCTGGTTGAAGATGTTGAACATCTCGGCGCGGAATTGCAGGTTGACCTGCTCCGTGAACCTGAAGGTCTTGAAGAAGCCCATGTCCCAACTGAACAGATGCGGGCCGTGAAACGCGCCTCTTCCGACCGTGCCGAACGTCCCAACGTCGTTGACCGCGAACGCCGCCGGGTTGAACCAGACGGTCTTGTCGGAGCCGTCCGCCGGATCAACGCTGACGCCGGTGAACTTCGCCCGGTCGCGGTTGATGCCAGTCTGCGAGTTGTCACGACCACTGGTGATCGTAAACGCCCCGCCGGTCTGATACTGGCCGATGCCGTTGGCTTGCCAGCCGTGCAACAACTGCTTCAGAAAACCGTTGTTGGTCGGCGCCTTCGGCAATTCCCAAACCCACGACACCACGAAGCGATGCCGGTAATCGAAATCCAACGGGCCGTAAACGTAACTGTCAGCGTTCGGGACATTCCAGGGCGCGACCTCGTTGGCCTCGCCCGCGCTGCCGCTGTAATTGCCCAGCGCTTTCGACCACGTGTAGTTGGCCAGAACAGTGAAGCCCTGCGAGAGCCGCTTGTTGAGCGTCAATTGCATCGAGTGATAGTAAGACCGCCGGTCTTCGGTGAAGTAATCAATGTTGCCGAGTTCCGGAGCGAACAGCCGCCGCGAGTCCGTGCTGCCGGTTCCGGGGCGCGCCGGGTTCAATTGCTTGACGACGCGACCGTAGTTGGACGCCGAGCCGACGTAGGCCGCGCGCGCCAGCCAGGATGGGAAAATCTCGCGCTCCAGCGTCAGGTTCCAGTTGTGGGTCAACGGCGTCGTGTGCTTGCCGTCGTAAGTCGTCAGCAGTACCGGGCGCGGGAAGGCCGCGTCGGGCGAGCCGATGGAGGCCGGAGTGATCAGGTTGAAATCGTTTCGGCCCAGATACGGATCGGAGAACGGCCCCTGTGGGCGGGTGACGCTGAGGCGGATGCTCCACGGCGGCGCGTTGACCCCGCCGTTGTTGAATTCGCCGAGCAGGTGCTGGTCGTAGAACATTCCAACTCCGCCGCGCACGCTCGTCTTGCCGTCGCCGAACACGTCCCAGGCGAAACCGAGCCGCCCGCCGAAGTTGTTGTAATCGCCCAGCGCGCCGTCTTCCGGCACGCCCGGATCGCCGCGGAAGAGCACGCCCGGAGGCGCATTCTTGAATTGCGGTGACCGGACGCCGTTGCGGAAGTTTTCAATCGTGAAGTACTCGATCCGGCCCCGCGTCTCGTGCCACGGTGGCGTCGGCTCGTAGCGCAACCCCAGGTTGAGCGTCAGCCGCTGAGCCACTTTGAAATCGTCCTGGACGAAGAGCGCCGAATAGGTCGCCCGGTTGTTCTTGTATTCGCCCGTGCCCTGGTCGAACGAATCCAGGCCGCCCAACAAGAAGTCGGCAATGGCGTGCCCGGTGATGTTGCCGCGGAAGACGAAATGGCCCGCGCGGCGAAACTCGTTGGCGATGTCCGCGCGATAGCGCGCAATCTCGCCGCCGAATTGCAGGCTGTGACGGCCCATTACCCAACTCGTCCGGTTGCTCCATTCAAACCCGTTGCGCACGAAGGCCGCCTCCAGGTTGTCGCCGATGTTGAAGAAACCGACGGCCTCGATCTGCGCAATCGAAGCCAGCGTCGGGTAGAGCGGCAGCCGCACGCCCAAGTCCTTCATGCTCGGAGTCCCCGCCGGTGGCCCGCGCCGCGAATGGATGCGGTTGTAACCGAAGCTGAATTCGTTGAGCACCGTCGGGCTGAACGTCCGTGTCCACGACAGCGCGGTGTTCTGCGTGCGCACGCGCGATTGGTTGCTGCCGCCGCGATAAGTGAGCAGGTTGTCGTCGTTGTAGATCGCCGCGTTGCGGAAATGGTCAATGAAATAACGCCCGCTGATCTGATCCTTCTCGTTCAGCTTGTGATCGAACTTCGCCACGCCTTGATCGAGTTCCTGCGCGATGTTGCGGCCGAAGACGAGTCGCCCGTCGCCGCCCACTTGCGGGATGAACTTCAACACGTTGACCGTCGCCGGATCGAAGCGGTTGGTCGGAATCTGGTTGTTGGTGAAGCAGGCGGTCTTATCCGTGGCGTTGCAGTTCCCGGTCTTCAACGGGTCGCGGAGAAAGACCGGGTTCGACCCGCTGAGCAAACTGGAAAAATCGCCGCCGCGTTGCGCAGTGGTTGGCGCAAACGCCGTCACATCGTTCGCCCGGTTGCGGATGCGCGTGCCCTGCCAGCCGAGGAAGAAGAAGGTCTTGTTCCGCCCGTCGTAACCCGGCAATACAACCGGCCCGCCACCGAACGCGCCGAACTGATTGCGCTTGAGAAAATCACGCTGGCTGGCGAAGAAGTTGCGGGCATTGAAGACGCGGTTGCGCGCAAATTCGAACGCGCCGCCGTGCAACTCGTTCGTGCCAGAGCGCGTGACGACGTTGACGACCGCGCCAGCGTTGTTGCCGTGCGCCGCCGAGTAATTGCTGGTCTGGATGCTGAACTCCTGCAAGGCGTCTGGGAACGGGAAGGTCTGGTTCTCCTGGAAGAAGAAGTCTGTGTTGCTCACGCCATCAAGCTTGAACGCGACCTGGCGGGCTTGCGAACCGTTGGATGAAAGCCGCAGGCCGCCGGGGATGGATTTGCCGGTTTCGGTGCTGACCGAAACGATGGCCGTCCCGGCCACCAGCGTGCTCAACCGAGCGGCGTCGCGCCCGTTGAGCGGCAATTCGACGATGCGCGAACGATCCACCACTTCGCTCAAGGTCGCGGTGGTGGTGTCCACCTGCACGGCGCCGCCGACCACGTTGACGGTTTCAGTCAACGCGCCCACTTCCATCGTGACATTGACTGTCAGGCTCTGATTGGCCAGCAACTCGACGCCCGTGCGACGGAAGTTGCGGAAGCCTTTGGCTTCGACCGTGATCTCGTACTGCGTCGGACGCATCGCCGGCAACACATACCGTCCGTCGCTGTCGGCGGCGGCAATCCGGGTGAATCCGGTGCCCACCTCAATCGCTTTCACAGTAGCGCCGGGGACTACGGCGCCTTTGGTGTCCGTGATCGAACCGACGATTTGACCGGCCTGCTGCGCCAGCGCGGAGGCCGCGAGCAGAGACGCCAGCAATCCTGCGAAAAGAATTCTTCGTAGCATAGATTATCTCCTTGCCGTAGCGGCGCGACGGGACAGGCTCCGGGTAACCGCAGCCGTGAGCGTCGCGGAACGGATCGTTGGCGCGCCGGTACGGTACAGGGAGCGGTAGCGACCTGTCGCCTCGTGATGCGACAGGTCGCTACCGCTCCCTGTACCGTACCGGCGCACTTTCCTTAAGGCGGCGCTTTCCTTAGAATTGGCGGCCAGAATGACGACCAATAAGATTTGCTTTCAAAAGCATTATGATTGAGACCCGGCGCCGAAATCTTTCCCAAGCCTTGAAATGATCTTGGCGAAGTTTTGACGTAGTTTTCCCGAAGTCTTGACTGCGACTATGCGCCAGCCAACCAGACATTATTATGAATTCGGTCCCTACCGTTTGGAGACCGGCGAGCGGATTTTGTTGCGGGAAGGGCAGCATGTGCCCTTGACCCCAAAAGCCTTCGAGACGCTGCTCGCCCTGGTCGAAAGCGGCGGACACATCCTGGACAAGGAAGACCTGATTAAGAAGGTCTGGCCGGATACGTTCGTCGAAGAGGTCAGCCTGGCCAAGAAAGTCTCCATTCTGCGAAAGGTGCTGGGCGAAGACGTTGATCATCACTACATCGAAACAATCCCCAGGCGCGGCTATCGTTTCGTGGCCGAGGTGCGGGAGACCTGGCAGGAGGATCCGGCGGCAGTTGGGACTCGCGCCGCCAACGGAATAGAACACGAAGCGGCGGTTGGCGAACGATCAATCGACCTGAGTTCGGAAACCACGCCTCATCTCGGCGCCGCAAACCGCGCTGATCCCATTCGATCTAGCCTGCTCGCTGGTCGTTGGGGGCGACCAGCGGCTTTTCTGGCTTTCTGCCTGGTAGCAGGTCTTGGAGTGTGGCAATTGGCTTTCCGCTCAACCCCGAGCGCGTCGAGACCCGCCTTGAACGCCCTCCCGCTGACCAGCTATCAGGGGCGCGAAACCCAGGTGGCGTTCTCGCCCGACGGCAAGCAGATCGCCTTCGTCTGGAACGGCCCGCAGAGTGACAACCCCGACATTTACGTTAAGCTGATTGACGCCGAAACGCCGCTCCGGCTGACGACCGATCCGGCGGAAGACATCAACCCGGTCTGGTCGCCTGACGGACGTTACATCGCGTTCCTGCGTCAATCATCAGGGGCGGCGGAGGGCAGCGAGTTCTTTCTGATCCCGTCGCTCGGCGGCGCGGAGCGCAAGCTGGCGAAGATTTTCTCTTACCAGGTTCCGAGCGACGGCAACAGCCATTACTACTCTCCCGACGGAAAACATCTGGCCATCCCCGATAAAAATTCCCCTTCGGAACCATTCAGCGTCTTCCTGCTTTCGATTGAAACCGGAGAACGTCGAAAAATCACTTCCCCGCCGGCGGGCGTGATCGGTGATTACAACCCGGCGTTCTCGCCCGACGGCAAATGGCTGGCCTTCACCCGCTCGCCGCGCTGGTCAACCGACGACCTGTACGTGATGCCGCTGGCGGGCGGCGAGCCGAGGCGGCTGACTTTCGACAACATGACCATCAATGGGTTGACCTGGACGCCCGACAGCCGCGAGATCATTTTCGATTCCCGGCGCGGCGGCAGCAGCCGGCATCTGTGGCGCGTGGCGGCCACCGGCGGATCGCCCGAACGAGTGGAGACGATCGGCGCCGATGTGCTCAGCCCCGCGCTCTCGCCGCAAGGACAACGGCTGGCCTACACGCAAACGCTGGACGACATCAACATCTGGCGCATCGAGTTGGACGCGGCGGGCAAGGCCAAATCGCAGACGGAACTGATCGCCTCCACTTTCGGAGATCACGGTCCTGACTATTCGCCGGACGGCCAGAAGATCGTCTTCACCTCGGGCCGTTCGGGCAACAACGCCATCTGGGTTTGCGAGAGTGACGGGTCGAAACCGCGCCTGCTGCATTCGTGCGGGCCTTACGTCACGGGCACGCCGCGCTGGTCGCCCGACGGACGCTGGATCGCGTTCGATTCGCGCTCCTGCGCCGCCGGAGCCAACGGCAACCCCGACGTTTACCTGCTCAGCGCCGACGGCGGCCAGCCAACCCGATTGACGACCGACGAAGCGGAAGACGTGGCGCCGAGCTGGTCGCGCGACAGTCGCTGGATCTATTTCAGCTCGAATCGCGGCGGAAGCATGCAGATTTGGAAGATGCCGGCGGCGGGCGGCCAACCCACGCAAATCACCGAGCAGGGCGGCTTCGAAGGCTTTGAATCGTTCGATGGCAAATATCTCTACTTCACGAAAGGCCGCGCGCTGCCGGGGATTTGGCGGATGCCAACGGCTGGCGGCAAAGAAGAATTCGTGACGGGCCATCATCAAGCCGGCCTCTGGCGATATTGGCGCGTGACTGAGCAAGGAATCCACTTTGCGACCGCAACCTCGGCGGGATCGTTGCTGGAGTTCTACAGTTTCGCCACGAAACAAATCAGCGAAGTGGCGCGCCTCACGCACGGAGCCGAGCGCTACCTGCCGGGCTTGGCCGTTTCGCCCGACGGACGCTCGCTGCTCTATTGCCGGATGGATCGCAGCGGCAGCGACATTATGATGGTCGAGAATTTTCGCTGATGACTGACTGAGATTGGAAGTAGCCCGACCGTGAGGGAGGGCGTGGTTCACGCAGCTACGCCCTCCCTCACGGTCGGGCTACTACCTTTTCAGCGGCGCTGTTTCAAACTTTCGTTACCGATCACAGCGCCACATATTGACACCGTTATCGGTAACGACTAGACTGCCGCCGCCGCCGACACGGTAGAAGTTCTAAACGGCGGCGCCATTCACAGAAAGACGATAAAAGCCAGCTTTGCCGGGGTGCGCTAACCGCGGTTCGGATTCCCAATAACCACCAAGTTAGGAGGACGTCATGTTTACACTCAAGTTTCAGCGGTTTGTATGGCCGGCGATGTTGCTCATTCTGCTGTGCGCTCAATTTGCGGCCGCGCAGACTGTAACCGGCGCCATCTCCGGCACTGTCTTGGACGCTTCGGGTAACGCCATCGCCGGCGCCACCGTCACGCTCGTCAACGAGCGCACGAACGATTCGCGCGTTCTGACGACAAACGAATCGGGCGATTTCCGCTTCACTGCGGTGCAGCCCGGAACATACACGGTCAAAGTCGAACAGAGAGGCTTTAGCGCCTTCGCGCGCAAAGGCAATGTCTTGACCGCCAACGAGCATCTGGCGGTGGGCGAGTTGTCAATGAAGGTCGGCGAACTGAGCGAGACTGTGACGACCGTCGCCGAAGGCACGCCGGTGCAGACCGAGAGCACGGAGCATTCGGCGCTGATCTCTTCCAAACAGCTTGAGCTGATCTCGATTCGCGGGCGCGACGTAACGTCGCTGCTGCGCATCCTGCCAGGGGTTTCTCTCACGGCCCAGACCGAGACGCTCGGTGGCAACTTCGGCAGCAGTTCGCCTAACATTCAGGGCGGGCGCATTACCTGGAACATGCTCAACGTGGACGGCGCGCGCGGCAATGATCTGGGGAGCCCGCAAAATTTCAGCAGCACGATCAATTTCGACGCCATCGGCGAGGTCAAGGTGCTGCTCAAAGGATTCCAGGCCGAATACGCTGGCAATGGCGCGTCCAATATCAACATTATCACCAAGTCAGGAACCAGCCAGTATCACGGCAGCGGTTATTGGTATAAACGCCACGAGCAGTTCAACGCCAACAACTTCTTCAACAACTTCAACAACCGTCCCAAGCCGCTCTATCGTTACAGCACGCTGGGCGCGACCATCGGCGGCCCGGTCTGGCTCCCGAAATTGCCGGACAAGACGAAAGACAAGCTGTTCTTCTTTTACTCCTTCGAGGATTCGCGGGTGAAAGAGCCGCAGGCTTTGCGGCAGGCGACCGTGCCGACCGAATTGGAACGCAACGGCGACTTCTCGCAAACGCGCGATGTCAACAACGCGCTGATCGTCATCCGCGACCCGGTGACCGGCGCGGCCTTCCCCGGCAACGTCATCCTGGCCAACCGGATCAACAAAAACGGGCAGGCGCTGCTCAAAGTCTTTCCGCTGCCGAATGCGACCGACCGCAATATCACGCGCGGCCAATACAATCACCTTTTTCAGGAAAGCCTGACGCGCCCGCGCTGGCAGCATCTGTTCCGCACGGATTACCGCCCGTCGGAAAAAGACAGCTTCTACGTGCGCGGTTCGATGTGGTACGCCGACAGTCAGGGGAGCGCCGTCGCCGCAGGCACCGCCAATTCACAAGTGGGCCTGGGCCGGCTGCATTACACCTTCACGGACAACGCCATCGTCGGCAACTGGACACACTTGTTCAGCTCCAATCTGGTGAATGAGGCATCGCTCAGCGTGCGCCACAACGTCGAAAAAGGCCCGCCGCTCAGCGATGAAGAATTGAGCCGGTTGCAGCGGGCGACCTACGGCTTCACGCTCGGACAGTTCAACCCGCAACTCAACCCGCTGGGCGTCCTGCCGCTCGTGACCTTCGGCGGCGTGACCAACCCACCGCAGATCGCTTATGACGGACGATTTCCCTTACGCGGGGCAGACACGCTGATCGCGTTCAACGACACCCTTTCTTACATTCGGGGCGCGCATACGTTGAAGGCAGGCCTTTACGTCGAACGCGCGCGTAATTACGAAGGAGCGACCGCGACCTTCGCGGGTAACTTCTCGTTCGCGCGCGACACCAACAATCCGCTCGACAGCAACTACGCTTACTCGAACACAATTCTGGGCAACTTCCAGTCCTACACCGAATCCACCTTCCGCCCGAGCGGCGAAGGGCGGCAGACCCTGGCCGATTGGTTCATCCAGGATTCGTGGAAGGTGACGCGCGGCCTGAGCCTGGAAATGGGCGTGCGGTTCGGATGGTTCAACCAGTGGTATCAGGCCACCGCCAATTCAGCCGCATTTGTGCTGGATCGTTATGACCGCAGCAAAGCGCCGCGATACTACCAACCCGGTTGCACGGTAGCCGTCCCGGCGGGCGGCACGTGCGCGGCGGCTAACCGGCGGGCGCTCAATCCGGTCAACGGCCAATTGCTCCCGGCGGTCTTGATCGGCGCGTTCGTGCCGGGCACGGGCGATCCTTACAACGGCATGGTGTTGGGGCGCGACGAGAGCTACCCGCGCGGCTTCAAAGACCAGCAGCCGGTGCAGGTGCAGCCGCGCTTCGGCTTCGCGTGGGACGTCAAAGGCGACGGCAAGACGGCGATTCGCGGCAACCTCGGCGTGTTCAATCAAACGCGCGTGAGCGCCAACGCCATCTGGAGCGACGTAGCGCGCAACCCGCCGATTTCCGACAACCCGCGCATCTTCTACGGCAATATGGATACGCTGCTGCAATCCAGCGGCACGCTCTTCCCCAGCAACACGACTGGCTTCGACCCGGATGCGCCGACGCCCGTGACTTACAGCTACACGCTGAGCGTGCAGCGCGACATCGGCTTCGGCACGGTCGTGGACGTTTCCTACGTCGGCTCGCAAAGCCGCCACCTGCAACAGCAGCGCAACATCAACCAGATCCCTTATGGCGTGCGCTTCCTGCCGGCGAGTCAAAACCCGACGGTGGCGAACCAGCCGCTGACGGACGACTTCCTGCGTCCCTTCCCCGGCTACGGCAGCATCACCTATTACGAAAACGCCGGCCTGTCGAATTACAACGCGCTGCAAGTCACGGCCAACCGCCGCTTCACGCGCGGGCTGCAATTCGGCGTGGCCTACACCTGGTCAAAGACTATGGACTTCGCCGATGGCGACCGCGATGCGATTGCGACTTATCGCCCCGCGCGCATCTGGAACTACGGCAAGGCGGGCTTCGACCAGACGCAAGTGCTGGTGATCAACTACACGTGGGATCTGCCGCGCGCCAGCCGGCTGTGGGATAACATCGTCGTCAAATCGGTCTTCGACAACTGGCAACTATCCGGCATCACCGCTTTCGCCAGCGGCACGCCGAGCGGCATCAGCTTTTCGACAGTGGATGGCGCGGACATCACGGGCGGCGGCGATGGCGCGCGCGTTGTGGTCGCCGGCAATCCGATCCTGGATCGTGGCCAACGCAGCTTTGACCGTTGGTTCGATACGACCGTCTTCCGGCGTCCGGCGCGCGGCGATTTCGGCAACGCGCCGAAAGACGTGATCCGGCTGCCGGGCACAAACAACTGGGACATCTCGATCTTCAAAAACATTCCGCTCCAGAGCGAGCGCCGTCACCTGCAATTCCGCTGGGAATTGTACAACGCGTTCAACCACACGCAATTTTCCGGTGTGGACACGGCGGCGCGGTTCGATGCGGCGGGAGCCCAGGTCAGCACGAGCTTTGGCCGAATGACAGCGGCGCGTGAAGCGCGATTGATGCAGATGTCATTGCGGTTGACCTTCTGATTTCCAGATGCCATATGCGATATGACATATGTCATATCGCATATGGCATATGTCATCCGTACTCTCCTTGCCTTCTCTGCTCGGCAATTTGATGACGATAGAAGGAACTGATGAGAAGAGCGAAATTACTGGCGGCTTTGCTGGGACAATTTATTCTGCTCGTAGCGCCGGTCGTGTGGGCGGTCAGCCATACGCCGGTTGAGAGTCAATCCGTCAACCCATCCACAACCCAGGCGGGCGCGATGACGCTCTGGCATCGCCGCCCCGCGCCGCAATGGGATCACGCGACGCCGGTCGGCAACGGTCGGCTCGGCGCGATGATCTTCGGGAACACTGGGCGCGAGCGCATTCAACTCAACGAAGAGACGCTCTGGTCAGGCGGGCCGCGCGACACGGTCAATGGCGAGGCGATGGCGGAAATAGGCAATGTGCGACGATTGCTCTTCACGGGCAAACCGCGCGAGGCGATTGAACTGGCCGACGAAACGATGATGGCGCGCCCGCGCCGATTGCTTCCCTACCAAACGCTCGGCGATCTGGGACTCACTTTCGATGGACACGACACGGCGGCCGATTACCGCCGCGAGCTTGATCGGCTTCGATCATCGTTTCGGCCACAGTGCCACAAATCTGAAAACGATATGTTGTCTTAAAATCATTCGTTCTTTGAAATCCAATATTGGCGCCTGGTCATTCCACGGCGTCAGAAGAATTG